>Ga0247723_1002190_pt1 | contig 10646 bp, 9 predicted proteins | sample MSEWelMarce5H_FC_FD_189079 | JGI IMG/M metagenome (GOLD analysis project Ga0247723, IMG submission 189079) | Subsurface sediment microbial communities from gas well in West Virginia, United States - MSEEL Well Study Marcellus 5H_FC | ecosystem: Environmental > Terrestrial > Deep subsurface > Rock...
ATAGTTAGCGGGACGCCCGGAAATTACACGTATACTTGTGCAACACCCAAGCCAACCACTTGTCCTCCCGGTCAATATCGATACGGACACGCGTGTTTTGAGTGCGAACCGAATACATACAAGGCGGACACGGGAACAAGTATACGAGACTGCATCCCTTGTGCTGGAGCTGCTCGTGGAAGCGCCGCGTGTGGCGAATGGTATAAGAGTTCTATGAAGTACCCCACTGGAATTTACATACCCTCCGCATCGGGTAAGAGTACGACTATAACAGGTGCGAAATTTGTTGTGAGTGCTAACCAAGGTTCAGACCCAATTATTGGGTTTACATGCGAGACTGGGGACTCTTCGTGTGACGAATCCGCGTCTGGGCGGTGTTGGTTTATACAAAATTCCAAAACACCGTTACCTGCTCCAACCAGGCCACATCCCACTGGGTGTACATGGCTTAAAAATGGTATCAATCCGGGCGGGTAAATATAAAGTAATTGACCATTAAAACATAAATGGTTCAAGCCATAGTACAAACCCCGTACTACGACTGGAACGGTCGCAAGTACATCGAATTTAGGATTGAAAATAAGGCGACCCGTGTCAAGGTCCCCTTCAGGTACGGCCGGGTCATGTGCCGGACTGAAGGTCTCAAGACTGTCCAGGAATTTCAAAGGGGTGACCACGTCGAGGTGACCATCGGGACCAAAATGTGGGATGGCGAAAAACACTTGGTCTTAGAGAGTATAGCCGAGATTGAGGCATGGAGGGAACCTGCACTTCCCTCTCCCGGAACGGAATTCTAATTCAAAATTGCCCTGATCCTCAATCACTTAAGCGTGAACTTACTGTACGCCCTATAACAAATGAGGCCATTGGGATTCCGGCTCCCTCATTCAAAGTCTTTCGGGTGGGGCCAGAGGGGTCCCTTCTGGTCCCAAGGTACTGGGCACTTGATCGCCTCGGCACCCCCTCCAAAGATTCCAGAAGAGATCCTGTTGTTTGTGGCAATCTCAATTTTGTTGGAAAATTACGAACCGAAACCAGGCAGCCAGAGGCTTTTTCTGCAGGAATCAAAGCCTTCGAGGAGTTCGGTGGAGGCGTCCTCTCGCTACCGGCGGGCCATGGAAAGACTGCAATGGCCCTGGCTTTTTCGGCACACCTGAAACTCAGGACCCTCATCGTCGTTCACAAAGAGTTCCTAGCCAATCAGTGGAGAGATCGCATCCAGCAGTTCTGTCCGGGTGCCACCATTGGTCGCATCCAGCAAGGGACGTGCGACACCGACAAGGACTTTGTGATTGCCATGATCCAGACCCTCTGCAGTCGGGATGAGGACGCCCTTCCCTCCCGGACCTTTGATCAATTTGGATTCTTAATTGTGGATGAGGCCCACCACATAGGGGCGGCCGCCTTCTCACAGGCCATGTTCCGGTTCTGCCCCAAGTACACTCTGGGACTGACGGCCACCCCCGAACGCAAGGATGGTCTGACGAGAATCCTCTACTGGTTTCTGGGTCCTGAGTTCTTCAGAGTCCATAGAGAGAATGTGAAGACGACCAAGGTTGAGGTGATTGCCTACAAGGACCCAGCGTTCAAGGAGTCCCCCCCGGTCACACGGTTCGGGAAGATCAACATGGCACAGATGGTCACGGACGTCACTGATCTCCCCAGAAGGACTGAATTTATAATCAAAATTGCAAGGGAGGCGGTGGAGGGAGGCAGGAGGGTCCTGATTCTCTCTGACCGGAGGGAGCATTGTCAATTTCTCTTGGCTAATTTAGGAACAGAATTGAGCGGATTGTATTATGGAGGCCTGAAGGAGGCGCAACTGGACGAGTCGTCCCGGAAGAGCATCATCATAGGGACGTTCGCGATGGCGCAGGAGGGCCTGGACATTCCTGTCCTGGACACGATCATCCTGGCCAGCCCAAAGTCGGACATAACACAGGCTATCGGGCGCATCATGCGAGAGACCCCCGGTAAACTGAATAATCCGTTAATATATGACATCGTGGACCATTGGTCGGTTTTTCATTCGATGGCTCGAAAAAGAATGGCAATCTATAAATCGTCCGGATTCGAAATAGCAGGCGCTGCTTCACAGGAGGAGAAGCCCGTCGATGTATTTGGAAAGGGGAAGTGTATGTTCACTGCTTAACGCTCCTTAATAAACATGTGGTAGGAGAATACCGCAACTATAATAAACGCAATTGCAAGCAGTAGCCAATAAAACCACCACGGAATGGTTCGAGCTGGAGCGGGTCCAGGAGCTGGAGCGGGCCCAGGGGCGGGCCCAGGAGCGGGAGCTGGAACCGGCGCTGAAGCTGGTCCGCTATACGGTGCCGGAGTGAGTTGCGTCAGTGGGTTTCCGTTGGCATCACACTGACAGCAACCAGCCGCGCAATTCTTTCGCCCCTCTGGACAAAGGACCGCTGCACAAACGACTCCACTCGGCAACGACATTAAAATATGATTACATAATAAATGGACCTCGCTCCCGGAGAAATTACCCAGCAAGCCCTGGCCGATCAGATCCGCATCAATGCTGCTATTGAGAAGGATCTGATTGACATTGCGACGCGCCGCGTGTGCACCCCCTACATGATGCCGTCTGTGTACCAGACGTCGGCGAATAAGTGAGACTCAGGGCCGCCTGAGCGAGTCTAGGATGTTCATAAAGACAATGGCCACCACAAAACCAATTATCAACTTATTACACTCTGTATCGTCTGAGACGGGGGCGCGGGGAAATCCTCCACGCCCAGCCCCCGCCTGAGGTGCCGGCTTATACATAACGGGCTTTGAAGCCCACTTATCATCGAATGGTGCATATGATAGTGCCATTCCCTATTTTTAGATTAGATTTTTTACCAGGGCCTCGGACCGGAGGTTCCACGGGACGGCTGGCCTAGAGGCTAACTTCCCTCTTCCCCTTGCCCTTCGGTCCGCGCTTCTTGGGTCCGCCGACCGCCACCTCGCGCGTATCCGGGTCGCCCTCGTCGATGCTGACAATGTCAGACACCGAGTCTGTCTCGGCCGTTCGTCCTGGGCGTGTCTGAACCGCCTGGGGAGGTCCCATCATGTTCATCAGGGACCCAAAGTCCATTCCCATCCCAGGGCCCTTCATGTCGCGCTGACCGGGAGGAGACGGGAAGGCGGAGGGAGCAGCGAATCCTCCCCCCTGGCTCCGCATGACGGCATCCACCATGTTCTGCTGGAGCCCAGGGTTCTGTTGCATCACCTGAGTCATGTTCGGCACGGCCGCCTTGAACATAGAGTTGGTCAGGTGGAACATCATCGCGGACCCGCCGACCATCATGATGAGCTTGACCTCAGGGGCCATCTGGATCTTCGTCTTGTACTTGTTGTGGAGATCCTCAAAGACTCCATCGTAGTCCTCGACGTTCTCCATGGCGTTCTGGGACCAGCCGTTGAGTGCCAGGTCGAAGGGATCAAACTTGTCGTTGAGAAACTCCAGGCCGGTCACGCAGGCGATGAGCATGCGACGCTGGAACTTGATGGAGCGCTCAACCTCGACGCCGTACGTCATCCGCTTGTACTCGGTTCGAATCTCCTCAATGTCACTGTAGATTGTCAGGCGCTGGCTCGACTGGATGCCCTTCTTGTTCAGGCGGGAAATCTTGTTCAAAAGGTCAGCCTTTTCGTCCTCGATCGTCTTGTATCCCTCTGACGGACCACTGGTGCCACCTCCCTGGTAACCCTCGGGGCCACCCTCCTGACCTCCCTCCTCGAAGCCGTCATCCTCCTCGCCACCGTCAAACTCCTCAGCCATGGGTGGGGGAGGAGCCGTGCGCTTGCCAGGGTTCATGAACATATCCAGGCCCTCATCGGGCGCCATCTGTTGCTCGACAGGGCCGGGTGCGCGCTTGGAGAACGGACTGGGGCGGGACGGCTTGGGCTTGAGGGGCCCCGACCTCTTTGCAGGAACGGCAAACGAAATCTCATCGAGCAATTTAGTCTCGTCATCGTTCATCGCCAGAGTCTTACCCTCGTTCGTGTCAAAAGAAAACTCCATCTACCAGTTTTGAAGAAAAGTGCTCACTGGCTTTAACGCGAGTCAGCGAAGCTGACTCTCCTGGGGCTCCAGGACGGCTTCGAGTCTCGAAAAAAATATCACTCAAAAGCAAATGGCATTCAAGTTTGGAAAGATGATTGTTCACTCAGTCATTATCGGTCTCCTGTTGGCGATCCTGGTCATCCTGGTTCAGGGCAGCAGCGCCCGCTCGTCCACCTACGAGCCGGCTCCCATTATGATCACTCCCGGTCCCAATGTCAGCGCGGACCCCAAGAGCATCTTCGACATCAAGCCGGCTCTGGACTGTGTGGCGGGTCCGTCCAAGGACGCCGCCTACTACAGCAGCGGCCTGACCCCAGGTGGCCTGTGCGGTGATGGCGACTACGTCAAGGACAACATGCGTGACTATGCGATCGCTGACGGCGTCGGCGGGTCTCTGCTGGAGAAGTAAAGGCCCTGTGATTCCAGGTTTCCTCTCCCCCAAAAAACTCTCAATCCTTAATAGAAATGAATAAGTACCAGATTCACGTCGACACGGCATCGGCTGGTGTTGTGCAGTCGTATTCAGGACAGGTCGGACAGGCTTCCATTTCCAAGGAGAACGGGAATCCTTTCCAGGTGACTGCCATCCTGGGCAACCGTCACAGGGCCGTTCGTTCGGCCGCCCTCAAGGACGCTCAAATCCCCGTGGGCTTCTATAACGTTCGGGAGCCCTACAACACCATGAACGTCAACTCTATTGTGTATACAGTGCCTCCCGGAAACTACAATCTGTCTTCCATGACGGATGCTCTCGACACGGCCGTGACCTATGCAGTCGGCTCATTTGGTTCGACCTCGGTGACCAATCAGTTTTCTTTCGTCTCAAACTCCGGATCAGTCACCCTGAACGTCCAGGCGCTCTCACTTCTGTCATTCCTGGGCTTCACGGACGGTCAGTTTGGGTCGACCATTCTTGCGACCAACAGCTACATCATCAACTTTGATACGTATGTTTCAATTTGGATCCAAAATATAGGCACGTCCTCTCTGGACGGTCAGCAGATCACTTACAAGGTGCCGGTGAATGGTGGTTCGGGGAGTATCGTCCAGTACACGGAGGGCTCGAACTGGTACCAGAAAGTGTGCGTGACCGACCGCTCGAACCGCCTGGATCGTCTGCAGATTGTGGTACTGGACCGTTTCGGGAACATCCTGAACAACAATGGTCTCGACTGGTCTTTCACTCTGGAGATTGAGAGTGATACGTGAACACGGTGAAAATATTCCCCGTCCTTATTAGAAATGAACCTCAACGGCACTCAGGGAAGCCCTTATCAGGGCCTGACCCAGACGGAGCCGTATGATTTTGGGAAGGACGCTATCGAACGCCAGCGTGTCTCCCTTGGTCAATCTCTTATTGATGCCGATTTCGAGTACGGTCTTCAGGCAACAAAGTGGCAGACGTATCAGGATCTTCGCAAGTTTCCAAGCTTTTTTGAAACTCCCGGAACCGACCTGACGGTTTCGAATGTCCAGGTTTCAGGAACGGCGTCCGGCAACGTTGTCGTTTACTTTTCGAACGCCACTTCCCTTCCTCCACCAATCGGTTCAGTCTTGTCCGTTTCAGGTCTGGCGAGCTCTGATGGCAAGGCCGACCGGGCCGAGGGGTTCTTCCTCGTCACGTCGAATGTGGGGACGTCCGCGGGAGCTTTCGCCAACACGTGCAATTACATCTCAAAGGGACAAATTCTCATGAGCCTGTCCAATATTAGCACTTCATACACCGTCGCTCGTCGGGGGGGTATTTTCAATTCTGGAAGATTGAAGGTTCCCATCGGCTCTATTGTGGCAGACGGAAGCCCGGGCCTTAATGTCCAGGTCGTCACCTCGAATGCACATGGGCTCATTGCCGGCACGCCCCTGACCGCAAATAGCGTGGGCGCCACCTTCAACGGCAACTTCTTCGTCTCGAACGTCTTGTCCGCCAACACATTCAACATCGTGTGCTCGAGCACAGTGACGGTCGCCTCGGCTGCCAGCTCGAACCTCTACATGAACCCCTTTTCGTACACGGTTCACCGTCCGTTCGACGGTGGTGTGTTAATAAGCCCGAACCAGCCGTCCTACGGTGCCTCGATCGTCCGTCAGTCCAAGAAGGTTTTCCGGTACCAGTCCGGAAAGGGCCTCTTGTGGTCGTCCGGTACTCTCTTTTGCCCGAACAACGATATTACGACCGTGACGGTATCCGGAACGGTCATCACAATCAGGACCGACATTCCTGCCGGGACCCCCCAGCCCGGTGCGACCGTCGTTATCAAGGGAATCACGAGCCCCGCGACCATCAATGGCTCGTACACCATCACGACCATCCTAGATTCTCAGGGATTTGAGCTCACTTCGAACATCGACTATGGGGTGTCCACGACAGTCGTTCTTGGGGACCAGCCTCGTTACGCAATCTCGAACTGGCACGGAGGGTCTGTTCGCGCTGGAACTTTCGACGACCAGAATGGATTGTTCTGGGAGTATGACGGGCAGACGCTCTTTGTTGTCAAGCGCACGTCTACTAACCAGCTCACCGGTTTCGTCCGGTGCGACGCGAACCAGCAGATTCTGACGGGCCAAATTATCACAACAGCTTCGGCAGTCACCGGAGAGATTCAGGATGGTATTCCCATCGGTGCTTCAAACGCCACGGTCGTGAATCTCACCACTCCTTTGACCGTCGGCTACTGGGCACAGTCTCTCACCGGGTTCGAGCGCCTCGGTGCCGTTTGGGTCACGTCAGTGATCTCGTCCACCAGCGTCGTGATCAACTTTGTGCCGACGAACTTCGCAGACGTGACCACCAATTTCACTGCTTCCGACTTTTATTTGACCAATACACGTTTTGCCGAACAGCTCAATGTGAACGACCGGTTCACCCTCCGCGGCATGACTTACCAGGTGACGAGCATCCAGGGCAATGGCCAGCTCACGTTCAATCCTCCATACCGTGGTGCATCGTCAATCCCGATCGCCTTCCCCGTCAAGGCTTGCAAGGTGAAGGAGTTTCGCGTGCCCCAGTCCCAGTTCAACCGCGACACCATCGACGGCAACGGCTCGTCGGTCTACAAGGTGGACCTCACGAAGATGCAAATGTTAGGAATCCAGTACACGTGGTACGGAGCCGGGTTTATCGATTTCATGATTCGTGGAGTCACCGGAGACTGGGTATACGTCCACCGTTTCAAGAACAATAACGTCAACGACGAGGCCTTTATGCGAACTGGAAATATGCCCGTCCGCTACGAGATTACCAACGAGTGCCAGCCGGCCAGTTCGACGCTCTTGAATGCCATTAGCCCAACCGACACAACCCTGACCATCAGCGGGCTGACGCAGTATTTCCCCCCGACCGGGACCCTCTTGGTCGACAACGAGTTCGTAGGATACACCGGTAAGACGACATCATCTTTCACGGGGCTTATTCGCCCGACGACCCTCAACTATAACGTGTTGGACATCCCGCGCACGTTCAGTGGTCAGCAGTCCTCGAATCACAACTCGAACACAACTGTGAGCCTCGTAAGCACGACGTGTTCTCCCTCGCTGACTCACTGGGGTTCCGCATTCCTCATGGATGGAAGCTTCGACCAGGATCGTGGATACTTTTTCAACTATGCGAATGTTAATGTGATAGTGAACGCAGGCTCCTCTGTGAACGCCTTTGCGATCCGTCTGGCCCCATCCGTGTCGAACGGAATTGTCGGTGACATTGGGGCTCGCGACCTCGTGAACCGCGCACAGATTCTCCTCCAGAAGCTCGAGGTGACGAGCCCACAGACTCTGAACACGGTTGGCATTTTGAACCCCAGCAACGTCATTTTCAACTCGTCCCTCTGGCAAAATATAAACACCAGCGTAAATGGGTCCCAGCCGAGTTTCGCTCAAATTTACCCAGGCAATCTCATCCCGACTGTGGCGGAGCCGGGCGAGCGCATCTTCTCGACCATCGTCCAATTTAATAACCAGAACAATCTCGACCTGTCCGGACTCAAAGAGATGTGCAATGGAGTCATTGGTGGAAACCAGCAGTTCCCGGACGGCCCGGATGTCCTCTTAATTCAGATACAAAATATCTCAAAGACGGCCATCGTTACTGCGAACCCTGCCCAAGTTAACCTATTTTGGGGAGAAGCGCAGGCATAGGCTTAAAGATAAAGCTTTATTAAAATCTCAGGAGAGATCATATGAACTGCGACTTGTGTGGAGGAACCTTTGCCGATCAGCGTAGTCTTTCGATACATCGTACTACTTTTCACAAAATAAAGAACAGGTACGAATGTGATGAATGTAAACGTCAATTCAAGCAACAAGGGGACTTGACGAGACATTTGAGAGTTCATTCAGGTGAGAGACCTTTCACATGCGATGAGTGTGAACTGGCATTTACACAGTCATATAACTTGAAAATTCACAAGAGAATTCACACGGGCGAGAAACCATTCGAGTGTGATGAGTGTGATGCTGCTTTCACGACCAACCCACTTTTGACTAGACATAAATGTACGCACACGGGTGAGAGGCATCACACGTGCACTGAATGTGATGCGACTTTCGCCCGTTTGACGAACCTCCATCGTCACGTCATGACCATTCACAAGAAAGAGCACCCGTTCCCATGCGAACAGTGCGATGTGAAATGTGCGAGCGCATCTGGACTCCGTCAGCACATGCTGGTTCACACCGGCGAGAAGCCCCATCAGTGTCCGGACTGTCCCATGGCGTATAACCGCCCTGCCCATCTCAAGACCCACCATTACTATAACCATACCGAGGAGGGCCAAAAGTACCGGAGGCGAGAAGAGATTAAGCTCCAGAAACTTCTGGACGAACACGCGTTCGATTACAAGAGGGAGCATTGGGTCGACCACTCATGCACCGGTGGGACCAATTCACGCATAGACTTTTTCATGCCTTTTTACCTTGGAAAAGGGCACGTGATTCTTGAGTGCGATGAGGAGCAGCACGCCCATATAGACCCAGTGTGCGAGGTGGCCCGGATGAACAGTATCGTCACCTCTTTGATGCTCGGCTCGGGTGCAGACACTCCGGTCGTCTTCATCCGGTACAACCCACATGGACACTCTGTGAACGGTAACCCAGTCCGGACGTCCACGCCGGCCAGACATGAGCAGCTCGTGATGACTTTGAGAGCTCTCGAGTTCACGTCACCAGTCCAGGTCATCTATATGTTCTACGACGACCCTCAGGAATTTGAGATCCCTTGGCCCACGAGGAGTGTCCATGCAGGTCTTCGCACCCAAATAAACTCCGAATCCCTAGTAGAATGGACTACGTCGTCTACGTAGACTCCAACAACCGGAATTCGAATCTATTCCCAAATTCAAATTCATATACTCTCTTTCTGTCGACGCCAATCTACAACATCAGCAAGGTTGAGCTCGTCTCGGCCATGTTGCCGAACGTCTTCAGTTCCCAGTATCTGACTTTGGATATAGCCGAGCTCCGGTCGACCCAGACTCTGGTCGCATCGGCGCTCACAGAAACGGCAAACTCGATCGCCGTCCCCAACTCGAATGCTTATTCTGGCGCCTTTGCCTTTGTGCCCGTCAAGGCGGCCACTGCACTCTCCTCGAACGTTTCGACATTTTCAAACACTAATTTCACCTACAACAACGAATTTTATTCTCAAAATTACAAGATTGCCATCGAGTACCCTTCCCGTATCGACAGCCTCGATCGGCTGACAATTTCATGGAGGGGCGCCGGAAACGGAAAGCTCTTCTACGACTCGTTCATCGGCCAGGACCTCGGGCGCAACATGTTCCTGCTACGGTTCGATACCATCATCGTCCCTAAAACACCGGAGAGACCCGAGAGCCTCCCGCCACCGGTCGCATGGGACTCGGGGGACAGACAGAAGATGTATGTTATGATTGCGGCCCTCGTTATGGGACTCGTGATCATCCTCTTTGGAAGGAGGCGATACGCTTGAGTTATAATCTCAATCAAAAATATGTGCGATTCGTCGATCGCTAATGGGAGTTTCATCACGTCGGCTATAATCCAGACTGATTCTGTCGTGACTCTCAAGGCGACACCGCAGCTCGACGCCTTTGGACGTCTGAGGGTCAGTAACCCTTTCACGCTCTTTGAGTCTCAGCAGAGATTTGGCCTTGACGCGTCGTTCCGGTCGAACGTCGCATCGGGTGGCTCGGTGACCTTCATACCGACCCAGAGTTCTGCAAATTTGACCGTGACCAATACGACTGGCTCATTTGCGGCGCGCGAGTCTGCTTATACGTTCAAATATCAGCCCGGCAAGTCTCTTTTGACGATGATAACCTTCACGATGGCGCCAGCGTCGCCCGGAAACACACGTCAGCGCGCAGGCTACTTCGGGACGGACAACGGCTTTTACGTCGAGTTGGCGAACGGACCCGAGCTCGTCCAGCGTTCGAACGTCACGGGAACCGTTACGCTTTCAAACGTGGCGCAGGTCAACTGGAACGGTGATAAGCTCTTGGGAACTGGACCGTCCGGTCTGACGCTGGACATCACAAAGTCCCAAATTCTCTGGATCGACATGGAGTGGCTCGGCGTCGGCTCGGTTCGCATGGGGTTCATC
>Ga0247723_1002193_pt1 | contig 10639 bp, 11 predicted proteins | sample MSEWelMarce5H_FC_FD_189079 | JGI IMG/M metagenome (GOLD analysis project Ga0247723, IMG submission 189079) | Subsurface sediment microbial communities from gas well in West Virginia, United States - MSEEL Well Study Marcellus 5H_FC | ecosystem: Environmental > Terrestrial > Deep subsurface >...
CTTATATACAATCTTCTATTCTCTAAATTTAAATTTTTAAGGTTTGTTGTTTTAATAACTCCTTCTTTAAAACCATTCACCCTATCCACCCATGAAATTTCTTCAAAGCTCGACAGCATGGTCTGTAATGTTGCATCGTTTATGTAAGAAAAGCTATACATGCTTACGTCACCTTGAGAAAATATTTTATTAACCATTTTTGCCTCCTGCTCTATGCTCATGCCAAACGTTTGGATAAACTGGATCCCTTGGGGGGTTAATGTCAAAAACAGATATAGATGACTTTTTTTCTTCTGGGAACTCTTCTATTTTTTCATTTAAAGTTGATTTAAATATGTTCATTGCTTTTTTGTTTTTTTCGCTACTATCGTATGATACGTCTACTGTCATATCGAGATACTTATAAAAAATAAATCTTCCAATAAGACCAAATACTGCAAGTAATCCCTTTTTTCTGTAATTTGGAGTAATGTAAACCCTTTCAGTTATTGAATCTTTGTTAACTGTAGCATACATGTCTGGATACTCGCTAGGAATCATATCCGACATAACAATAGTTCCTTCTGGATACCTATCGTTAAAATAAACTCCTATTACGTAATTTACTTTTGATAAATCTACTTTAGACACATGCACCCAGGAGCCTTTTAGCTGATCTGGCATTGAAGAAAATAAAGGTACAGAATACTTATCAACTTCTTGTAAGTCTATAATATTATATTGCGCTTGAATCATGAGTTAACATCCTTTCAGTAAAGAACATATCATATGGCTCACAGTTGATAGAAATAATATCGTGTGGAGCCTGAACTATTTCATAAAGATAAATTGGTTCCCAGCTACTAGTGTCATATGAATAAACTAAATCAGTTTCTTTGACTACGTTTACTGAAGTTTCAAACTTGGAAACCCCATCTCTTTTAATTAGAATATAATGATATTGTGAAAATATATCTTCATTAATTACAACTGCAAATGCAGACTGAGTTTTATATAAATTAACTATAGTTGTAACTTCTGGAATAATATTAGGGTTATTATCTGACCAGGCAATTGCTTCTGCAGTTACCCCTTCTGAGCTTTCATACGGGAATCCTTCTATGTTTGCAGATAAAAGGGTGTCGCCAATCTGTAAATCTCCTGCTTTGACAAGGCCGTCCGTGGTTCTAACTAACGTCTCAATGCCAACACTTTTACCGCCGCTAAATAGCGAGCTAAGGTCTAAAGATGTAAGAGTAATATCGAATCCTGGATCAGCAAATCCTGGGTTAAAGTCTGGTGTAAAGCCTGGGTTAAAGTCTGGTGTAAAGCCTGGGCTAAATCCTGGGTTAAATCCTGGGTTAGGAACACCACAGAAAGTTCTTCCCAAATAAACATCTGGGCAGCCAGACGTCCAAGATTTTTGATATCCATCTCCGTAACCTTGAGAATCAACATTTAAGCAGTATGTTGGACCATCAACATAATCACACTGAACAGAAAACCCTGGGCTAAATCCTGGGTTAGAAAACCCTGGGCTAAATCCTGGGTTGAAGTTTGGTGGAGCTACATAATTATAATAATTAAAAGAAACTTGTGAACCAATTAAAACCGTAGATCCTGCAGCTTGTGATTGAGATACAATTGTCAAATTTAAATTAATATTCTCTGTATTTGTTGGAGTATCTACTGGCACTAAGCCAACAGCATTTAATACAGCTATAGACTGATCTCTATTTAATCCAGATAGGTTGGGTACATCTACTTTTCTGATACCTAATCGGCTAAAAAATTTTTTATTGAGTCTTGACATTTATCAAGCTACCAAGTCTCCAAAAGCGACCCAGCTATTCGTGCCTCTTTTGATTATAGTTGCGGCAGACCACTGTGTTCTGAGCTTTAAACCTGGTGTAGCATTAATTGTAAAACCATCTCCAGCTATTGTTACTTGAGAAGATCCAGTTTGAAGAACTTCAAATGTTGTTCCTACTGGGAATGATGCTGAATCTGTTATTGTGAATGTTCCGCCGCCTGACATTTCAATAATCTTTCCCATATCCATTAACACTGCAGTATAAGACCCAGTCTTGGCAGAAAATGTTTGAAGGCTGCTATCTTTTTCAAATAAAACAACACCTTTCATTGGTTCATGGAATTGACATGCATAGTAAAGCTGTGGAGCATCTAGTGGAAGCAAAATTACAATCTGTCCAGTAGCTGTTCCAGATCCTTCTATACCAGTCTCATAAACATTTGCTTGATTGTATGCTCCATATGAAGTTTGAAACCAAAGCGGGTGTCCTGGTGCTTGTATAGAAATTCTGGCAGGCTTTCCAGGAGTTAAAGTAATAGGTCCGTTCAAAACTCCATTTACAACATATCCACCCATTCCACTATTAAAAATTTGATAGTCTAAAGCTGGCTGTGTTTTATCTAGGTAGGTTGTTGTAGCTGCTGTTTGTGATAAATATGTAGAAGCAGCATCGGTTATCTTTAAATAGTCAGAAACTGCTGTTGATGTATTTAATTTTGTTCCTAAAGCCGTTGTAATAGTGGTTGCAAAGTTTTGATCATCATTTATTGCTGCTGCAAGTTCATTTAAAGTATTTAAAGCTGTCGGAGCAGAGTCTAATATATTATTAAATACTGTAGTGGCTGCTGTAGTAGCTGTTGTGTCAGCATATGTCTTAGTAGATATAATTGAAGTATCTACAGATACTGCGCCAGTTGTATCATTGTAAGATAATCCAGATCCAAGGCTGTTTCCTACCGCATCTTGTGCTCTCTCGTCTGTAAAATATTTATTTGTTGTACCTTCTGCTAAAGAATCAGTTGTGCTTGGAATTTCTGTATCTCTAGCAATAGTAGCTGGAATTTCTGAGTCTGGAATCTTACCATTTGAATCTAGTGATGCCACTCCATCTGGCTGACCAATATCTCCGTATGGAACATATCCAGTTGTTGAATCTGTTAAAGTTGTTGATAGGCTAGTTGTTGTTACTACATCTGGGCCAGTTGAAAGACTAATACTATTATTTGTATCGTTGTAAGATACAACTATATTTGAGTGTGTTCCAGCAGATAAAGCTGCTGCAACTCCATCTTGTGCCATTTCTTGTACTTCTGCAACTGGTGGTGTTAGATAAGGCAAGGCCGACCAGATATTGATTCCGTTTCCTGCTTTTACCTTGTTTAAAGTTGTGTCAATGCCAAGTTCGCCAGACTCCAAAATTTTGGTGGAAGAGTTCCACTGGGTTGTCGTGCCTCTTCTTATTCTTATTCTAGATGCCATTTTATATAATCACGGCCTTTCCAAATTGCTTAAAGTATTTATTGTCATATTGTAGCTAGATCCTTAATAGTTATAGTACCAGCCATTCCGCTATGAAGGGAGCATAAATATCCATAGGTTCCGCTTATGCCTTGAGGAATTTGCCAATATAGAGTTCCGCTAGTTTTTCCTTGAGCGTCAGCGCCTTTAGAAACAACTCCTGTTGTTGAAACGTGAATTAATCCTGTATTGTAGTTTGCTCCAGAAAGCCTAATTAAAAATGGGTGTCCAGAAACATTTAGATTAAATCCTATAGTAGTTCCTGAAATTGCATATATTGCAGGATTGCTTCCGCCGTATTGATTAATAAATGAATATGCTGCATCTCCGCTATTTGCTACATTTAGCATAGTAATTGCGGGATAAGCAATTTTATCTATAGTAAGTTCAGCAGTTGTTACATCTGTTTGTCCATTAAAAGTTGCTGCGCCTGCTGGACCCTGATCTCCAGTATCGCCTTTTAATCCTTGTGGACCTTGTGGGCCTGTGTTACCAGTATCTCCCTTTAAACCCTGTGGTCCAGCTACAGTGCTTGCTGCTCCAGTTGCACCAGTTTCACCAGTGTCACCTTTTAGACCTTGTGGTCCTGTTAAACCTTGAATTCCTTGTGCACCTGCTGCGCCAGTTAATCCTGTATCTCCTTTTGGTCCTGTTAAACCAGTATCGCCTTTTAGTCCTTGTGGCCCTTGCGGCCCTGCTGGACCTTGTGGTCCAGGCACAGTACTTGCTGCACCTGCTGGGCCAACTGGACCTTGATCTCCCGTATCACCTTTTGGACCTGGAACTGTACTATCTGCACCTCTATCTCCTATAATAAAAGGAAGATTAGCCCAAAGACTTGTGCCGTTACCAATTTTTAATTTGTTGAGTGTTGTATCTATACCAAGCTCGCCTACTTTTAAAATTTTAGTAGATTGAGCCCATTGAGATGTAGTGCCACGTCTTATTTGTACAATAGCCATTACGCTTCACCTGCATCAAGATTTCCTGGTAAGTTTCCAAACTCTGAAAATGGATTTCCTCCATCTAAGGTTCCAGTTGATCCAACTGTAGATTCCGAAACAGAAAAAACATTTCCGTCGTAAGTATGAACGTGATCTAATAAACCAGTAATTGCTCCGCCACCGATTGGATTCCAGGTGGTACCGTCAAAATATCTTAGTTCTGATTCTGTTGAATTATAATAAAGATCACCAATTCTACCTTGAACTGGATCTGATTCTAATGCTACTGCATGTAAAGGGACTAATCTTTTTACAGACACTTAATGCCCCCTTATCCTACGATTACTACCGTATATGCTCCAGCGGCTGGTGCTACTGTGAATCCTAGTGTTACAACACTTGTAGAAGTTCTAACTACATCGCACTCTACGGTTTCGTATGTATTAGAATCATAAACTTGAACAGAGACATCTCTTGCTCCAAGGTTGTGGGTTACAGGTATCTGTGTTAAAACACCGTTTCCAATTGTTCCTGAAAACTTTCTCGTAATTGCGTGATAATTTGTACCATTATTTGTAAGGGTCCAGCGATCATCAGACTCGTTCCATAGAATTTCTACATCTGCACCTTCGCCACGCTCTACACGAATTCCAGCATCTGCTGTTGGGGTTCCAGTAAAGTCAGTATTAAGGTTAATCTTATTATCAACAATATTTACCTGAGTGGTATTTACTGAGTTAATTGTTCCAGTTACATTAAGGTTTCCGCCAACATTTAAATTGTTGGTAATTGTTACATCATCTGGTAAACCAATTGTTACTGTGGTTCCTTCTCCAGATGTAGGGCTAACTGTTACTTCGTTAGCTGTTCCTGTGATATTTGCAACGTAATCACCAGTGGTTTGTGTTCCAAGGTTTACGTTCTTAACAGATACTGCGCCATCTGTTACTGTAAAATCTGCTGTAGCAAAGGAAGCAACACCACGATTTGTAGTTGTTGCAATTTCTGCATCTACTGTTAGAGTTCCTGCGTTGTCATCGTATGTTACATCAATGCCTTCGCCTGCAACAATTTGTGAAGATACAATGTCTTGTACACGCTCAGCATTTAATGTTACTGCTCCAGATGTTACTGTGAAGTCTGTTGAATCAAAGCTGGCAACACCTTTATTTGTAGAAGTTGCATCTTCTGCTGATATTGTAATTGTGTTATCTGTTACAAGAACATCAATTCCTTCTCCGCCGTTAACTTCTAGTGTTTCTGTCAATAAATTGATTGATGTTGAGTCTGCTCCATCGCCTGAAACTGTAAGTGTTGTTGCAACATCTACTGTTCCTGCTGCTGTTAAGCGACCTTGTGCATCTACTGTAAAAGTAGGAATCTGTGTTTGTGATCCATATGATCCTGGTGTTACTGTAGTATCATTAAGTTTAAGAGTTGTTGTTCCTGCTGTATCGTTATATGTAGCAGTTAATGCTGTTCCGCCAAGAACTGATGAACCGATAACATCTTGAATGACTTCTTGGGAGCCAGACATTGGCATCCATGGACCATTAGGTGATGCAAGTCCATTGTAGTAGTACATTACATTTTCTACTGTGTTGTAGTAAATCTGTCCAGTTACAGGAGCTGATGGATTTGCTGTAAGCCCCTGAATTCTGGCATTCTGAAGTTCATTCTTATTCAGATTGATATCAGTTACAAATAATCTTGCCATTTTCTATTCTCCTTTAAGACAGGTATGCTGTCCCGCCGAATGGTTGAGCCATTGTCAGCGTAATCTTCATGTTACTATTATAGTCTATTCCTGTTTCTAATATGTCTCCTGCGCTATTTTTAACAGTGACATTTGGGTTGTATCCCATGTTATGGGTTATTTCAAGCGCCCAGTAAGTTCCTTGATTTATAACCTGACTGATTGAAAATGGATACGTAAGGGTTGCTGTGCTTAAAAGGTAATTTGTTGCTCCCGCCCAAGAAAGATCGTTTGGCTTTGGGCCATAGAATCTTGTTGTATTTTTGTCGTAGTAGAAATCTCCTTCGACACCAAAATTGGCTGCGGGCTCTCCAAGACCGTTGAGTATGCTCTTTCCTCTAGGTCCTTGAATTCCAACATTAGGAACTACGACCTTGTGAACTTCTTCGGTTACTACGATATTATTACTGTTATTAGTTGGCATTAGATAGTCACCGTTTTATTAAGGGTTAAAAATCCCTCAATAATTTTTATTCTGTTTGAATTGCTGTCTACCAAGATTAAATCGTAAGCAGACTTTGGATAAAATAATTTATTTGTTTGAGTTGGCGTCATGGTGACTGTTATCTTGCCCAAAAGAGGGTCTATCACAATTCCACCCAATGGTGATGTTAAAGTTGCTGCTAGCTTAGAAGCAGATGTTCCATCTCTTACCTGCATTTTTGCAGAAGATCCAGTCAGATTAATAGGATTGTCTTGGCTATCTTTATATTCAACAACAAACCTGAAGGTTGTGTTTTGATCAACTTGAAAGTTTTTTTGGGCTGACATTTCTCTCCTAATAGGAAGACTCCTATGCTTATTTTAGCACAGGAGCCGTCCTAATTACTTTCTTAATTTTACTTCTTTGTAAAGCCAAATGAGCTTTCATTTGGATTAAGTGCCTTCAAAATAACTGGTAGACAAGCCGCAATACCACCCTTGATTAAGTCTCCTGGGTCAGTATTTCCAGTCATGTAAAGAGCAATGGCTGCACCCAAAAAGTGACGACCATAACTTGCTAACGCTGCTAGAATTTTCTCTTGCATGGTTACCTTTCCATCATTGTTTAGATCTTTTTTCATTAGATCCTCCTATTTCTGGGCATTGTGCCCAGGAATTTTGGGGTTTCCCCCAATATTTATTATATACCGTTTAGGCAGAAATGTCTACAAGCTCGCAATTACCGTCTGAACTGCAGGCAAGCGTGGCGTTTGTAGAAGTTCCATCCTCTGTTTCATAAAAAGACAAATCTTCCCAACGAATTTCTTTTGGCATCTTTGCAACAAGTGCTTCGTAGTCTTCTTTGCTAACTTCTTGGTATGGAGCCTGCTTGTATGAGTGGTCAGAATGTGGCAGGAATGAAATTCCAGAGACTTCGTCAAAATGCTTATAGACCCATGCTCCAACTTCCATCCACTCATCTTCTTTTACAGAAACTGTAATAGACGGCTTATGCTCACACCATGCACGTTGATAAACTAACCAAATGTTTAGGTGTTCAATAGCTGTTAAATCATTTCTAACAATTGCACCTTCTGGTGCCTTTACTGGAAACGAGAATACGTAAGTTTCGTTTGGCTTCATTACGTCGTCTTCTACTGGAATTCCAACTTCTTTCAAAAATGTAGAAATAGGATCTCCCTTTGAACCACGTACTGTACGAATGTAATATGGAGAATGCCATGCATGCATTCCTGAAGATACCCCGACCAATTGAGATACTGTTCCAGATGGCTTTACACAAGTAATAGCGGCAGACTCAGGAATCCCAATTTTCCCAGCCTCATCTTTATTCTTTGCTCTTGCTGATTCTCTAAGGGTCATCAAGAATGCTTCTAGGGAAACTAAATCTTCTTTGCCTGACATAAACTTATGTCCAAATTGTCCAGTTAAAGATACTCCTAGCAGACGCTCTTCTTCTGTGTTATCTTTCCAGATTTTACGTAGGTACTTAAAGTCTGTAAGAGTAGACTGCCATGTACCAAGGATTGTAGCTAATTGAACCTTACGTTCGATATCTTTCTTTGTATCATTTTCACGTAATACGACTTCTGAAAGATTACAAAACTGGTAAGGACGTAGAATAATCTCTGAGCACGGGTTAGTTCCGTAGTGAATATCTGGATCTCTTCTTCCATACTTAGCTGCTTGGGCCTGAGCTGCGGCCACATTGTATATACCTCGTTCTCCTGACTTTGAGTCATACAAAGATTTCCATTCTGCAATAAACTGCTCCATATCTGGCTTGCGTGAATACGCAACAGAATTATTTGACAATGCACGTTGTGTGTTATTCTCCCACCAATTACCAGACTTTGCTGCAGCCATTTCAATATCATTAATATTAGAAAGAGAAATCATTGCTGAGCGACGAACTCCTCCGACTACAACTACTTCTCCAATTTTGCACATGATGTCATGAGCTTCAATAGGTTTCAGCTGGCGTCCTGCTGCTGACTTAAACTTTGCAATAGTAAAATCAAATAAATTAACTAATGGTTGTGGACCAGATGATCTGCCACCCATTGTTTTAAGTCTTGCGCCTGCAGGGCGAACCTTAGATACATCAATTGCTGGAATTTGTCCAGACCAAAGTAGTGCCAGTAGTTCACGGTATGATTTTGCCCAACCTTGCTTAGAATCTTCTACAACGATTACTGTATCGGACTTTTCAAATGATTCTGGCACTGCAGGAAGTTTATTAACATACTTGTACTCAACAGAAAAGCCAACACCTGTGCCACACATAAGAATATACATTGTTTCATCAAATGATCTTGGATTATCTACTGGCACAAATGAACAGTTGTATCCTGCAACATGATCTCTATCTAGCGCTGCACCTGCAGTCATTACAGATCTCATTGATGGCATAACATTTCTGTTAAACACTGAAGACTTAAGTTCTTCAACTAGTTTTGATTCTGGCTCATATGAGTATTCTTTAAAAAGGTGATTTAGCATAAAATCAAAGTATCTATCTACTGTTTCTCCCCATGTCTCACGACGGTTATCCTCTGGGATCCATCGTGCATATCTAGATAAAGCAATAAAGTTTTCGTATGGGTTTTCAATAGTTTTTGACATTTTTAAATGACACCTTTTCTCCGCCTTGCGGTATATGATTTTTTAGTTGAAGCTCAATTCTACCAAAGTTTAATTAAAAGGGGAAGGGCTAAGAAAACTTTTTATCTAAATCGCTAAAAGCATTCTTGGTCAACTTAATCCAGTTATACTTTTCATGTATCCTAGTCGACTGAGCAAAATAGTAACCTGAATATGCTTTAAAGTTTATAACGGAATCATACATTAAATCCTCTAAATGTTTTGCATCTGGTTTAAACATTTTACCAATATGAGGATCACCTACTGCTTTTGGAAGAGTCTCATCTGTGAGTCTAGACTTTAATGCGAGGGGTCCAATAAACTCTTTATACTCCGCCCATGGATAAGTTGTTATTGTTGGCATGCCTGATGCAAGTGCTTGTAGAGGAATAAATCCAAAGCCTTCTCCCCAAGTAGGATAGATAAGAACGTGGTGTCTATGATAAAGGCTTACCAATTCATTTATATTATATTCGTCTGTAATTATAGTTATATTGCTATATACGGAAGATGGAGAAACAAGGTTTCCATCTTTATCATAAATTCTAATTGAAGTTGTTAAATGAGCTTTAATGGTTAAATGATATTTTGGATCATTACCGAACATTTTAATAAAGGTATCTAAAACCAGTTGCCCATCTTTTCTTGGCGAAGGCTCTCCAATATGCAAAAACTTGAAAACATCTTTAACGACTCTTCGCTTTGGTTTCCACACATCTTCAATACCATGAGGATAAACTTTTATGTCTTTATTAACGCCGTTTTCTTTAAATACTTCTGAGTTCCAAGTTGATGTAGCCCAAACTTCGTCGCATAAATTAAATCTATCTACCCAATCTGGTCGCATACCAGTAGACTCCCAAGGAGTATATCCAATTTGATATTGGCCTTTATGTAATTTATATAAATGAGGCTGAGTAAAGTTTATTTGTACTGGAGCTTTTGGATTTGACCAAGTTACTGTATGACCTAATTGTTGTAATGATTTAACTATATGTTGTGAAGCATATCCAAAGCCTACAGCAGGATTTAATCCTGATCTTGGCGTATAAAGAGATATGTTCATGTATTTCTTTCTGGTTGACTAACTTGACAGCTACTGTCAAGTAATGTTATTATTATAGTTCGTTATCTCTAAAGGAGGAAATGCCAATGGAGAATATAAAACAGCGCTTGAGTGATGTTGCTCATAACTGGTCGTATATAGGAATGATAACATTATTTTTATTTACTGTCCAGCCTGGACCAACAGTTACACAAGCATTGCAGGTGGAAACACCTAAATCAACAGTACAACTAAAGAAAGAAACCTTAGAGAAGTACAGCACTACTGTGTACAAGCCTTCTGAGATGCTGACAGACGGAGAACTAAAAGAACTCCTATCAGCTGTTGGTTTTGAAGGAAAAGCCCTTAAACAGGCTTGGGCTATTGCTAAGTCAGAATCTAATTCTAGACCTATGGCTTACAATGGTAACAGGAAAACTGGAGACAGTTCCTACGGAATTTTTCAGATTAATATGTTGGGTGAACTCGGCATTGAT
>Ga0247723_1002194_pt1 | contig 10634 bp, 6 predicted proteins | sample MSEWelMarce5H_FC_FD_189079 | JGI IMG/M metagenome (GOLD analysis project Ga0247723, IMG submission 189079) | Subsurface sediment microbial communities from gas well in West Virginia, United States - MSEEL Well Study Marcellus 5H_FC | ecosystem: Environmental > Terrestrial > Deep subsurface > Rock...
TCTGCTTCCAATGCGGCAACAAGTGCTTCTAATGCTTCTACAAGCGAGACAAATGCGGCTTCTTCAGCAACAGCGGCAGCGGCTAGTTATGATTCTTTTGATGACAGATACTTAGGTTCTAAGTCTTCTGCTCCTTCTGTAGACAATGATGGCAATGCTCTCCTAACAGGTGCTTTGTACTGGAATTCAACAGTAAGCACTCTTTATGTGTGGACAGGATCGGCTTGGTCACAGGCTGCTTTTACCGCAGGTGGATTCTTAGTTAACACTAATAACCTATCTGACGTATCCAATACTGCTACTGCTCGGACTAACTTAGGCTTGGCAATCGGAACTAACGTACAAGCCTACAACGCTAACACAGCAGTTACCAATTCTGCTCAGACATTCACTGCTACCCAGACATTCTCAGGTTCATCATCAGCTACTGCCATTGTCTTAAACGATGCGGCTGAAGTGGCAACTGTTTCAGCTACTGCGGCTACTGGAACGATTAACTACGACATTACCACTCAGTCTGTTTTGTATTACACAAGTAACGCAAGTGCTAACTGGACAGTTAACTTTAGAGCCTCTAGTGGTACGTCACTCAACACTTTGATGAGTACAGGTCAATCAATGACTGTGGCTTTCTTAGTCACTCAAGGCTCTACTGCTTACTACAACTCTGCTGTGCAAGTTGATGGCACTACATCAGGTGTTACGACACGTTGGTTAGGTGGTGCGCCTACTGCGGGTAATGCTAGTGGCATTGATAGTTACCGCTACCTCATTATTAAAGTTTCGTCTGGTACATTTACAGTTCTTGCCTCTGTGACTCAGTTTAAAGCCTAATCATGTGTATCTGCAAAAGATGTAATGTTGACAAACCATTGGATGAATTCCAAATGGATAAGCGCAGGAACAAGCACTATGGTACTTGCAGAAAGTGCCGTGTCAAAGCGCAGAACGACAGAAGACTTGCAAACATTGACGAAAGCAGAAAGAAAACTCGTGAGTATTTGCGTGAGTGGAGGGCTAAGAATCCTGAGAAACAAGCCGCCATCTGCAAAAAATATGACGAGAAAAACAGGGATAAGCGTAGTGCTTATGCCAAACAGTATCGCAAAGACAATCCTGAGAAAGTCAAAGCGTTGTTTGAATCATGGGCTAAAGCCAATCCTGAGAAAATAAAAGGCTATATGAAGAAAGCATCAAAGGCTTGGCACGAGCGTAATCCTGATTATCAAAGCAACTTTTACAAGGCCCACAAAGAACGTTATGTTGCGGCTAGAGCAAGGCGTAGGGCGGCTCAAGAGTCAGCTACACCATCTTGGTTAACAGCCATTGATAAAGCTATGATTCAAGAGATGTACGATGTTTCTGAAGCAAGGTATATACAAACTGGTATAAAACACCATGTTGACCATATCGTTCCAATTAACGGCAAAGGCGTAGCTGGTATGCATGTTCCTTGGAATTTACAAGTTATAACTGCTCATGAGAATTTGAGCAAAGGTTGGAGGTTTTAATGCCATTACAAGCAACTTCTGGTGCGGCTAGTTACGATGCCTTTGGTGGTGGTGTTCCTGCTGTGCCTAACTACATTGAGGATGTGTTTAGCACGTATTTGTATACAGGCAACGGCTCTACACAGACCATTACAAATGGTGTTGACTTGTCTACCAATGGTGGATTGGTGTGGTTAAAGTATAGAAGTGGGGCTGCTGCTTCAATTTATCATCATCTTTATGACTCAGCCCGTGGTAAAAGTGGCAATGCGTCATATAACTATATATATTCAAACGAATCAGGCCCACAAGGAACTGGTGCGTATGGCCCAACTTCATTTAATACAAATGGGTTTACTCTTAACGATTATTTAAATGAATCTTCAATTCCGTATGTGTCGTGGACTTGGAGAAAACAGCCAAAGTTTTTTGATGTTGTGACATGGACAGGGACTGGTTCTAATCGCACTATTTCACACAATCTTGGTTCTGTTCCTGCTTGTATTATGGTGAAACGAACAGATAACACTGGTGATTGGCAGGTTTACCATTCAAGTTTAGCCAATACTGAATATCTTGTATTAAACACTACTGCCGCTAAAGCAACTGGTGCAACTAGATGGAATTCAACAACTCCAACAAGCACAGTTTTTTCTATTGGAACTGATGCAACTGTTAACGCTTCTGGTGGCACTTATGTGGCATATATTTTTGCAAGTGACGCAGGAGGCTTTGGCCTAACTGGTACAGACAATGTTATTTCGTGTGGGTCGTTTACTGCTGATAGTTCTGGTTATGCAACAGTTAACCTTGGCTATGAGCCTCAATTCTTAATTACTAAGGTAGTGAGCGCAGAAGGGTATTCTTGGAGACTGCTTGACACAATGCGGGGGTGGTCACAGTTAGGCAACGACAGGTTTCTTACTCCTAATTCATCCAGTGCAGAAGGCGGTGACGGGTTTGGCACTCCAACCGCTACAGGATTTGAATATGGGCAAACTGGAGCAAACACACAACACATCTACATAGCCATTCGTAGAGGCCCAATGAAAGTGCCTACTGATGCGACTAAGGTGTTTAGTCCTCAGACTGCAACATATTCAGCCAACCAAGTTGTCACTACAGGGTTTCCTGTTGATATGACGTTGATAAAAGGCAGAACAATTACGCTTGGCACAATTGCTTATGACAGATTGCGGGGGCTGGCTTCTACCAACACATCGCCTGTTGACCCGCAATTGATAACAAGCGATACAAGCGCAGAAACTTCTGGTGATTATGTAAACACCGCCAATAACACTGGCTATCAAATCTCTGCGGGATTCTCTGGATTCTCTTCAGTTAACTGGAACTTCAAACGTGCCCCTAGCTTCTTTGATGTGGTTTGCTATACAGGGACGGGAAGCAATAGAACTGTTACGCATAATCTAACTGTAGCCCCAGAATTAATTATTGTTAAGCGTAGAGATTCAGCAGAAATTTGGCCTACTTGGTCGTCTGCTATGGCTTACGGCTCTAACAATTATTTAAATTATGCAAGTGCTGTTGCTAGTGGAAATACTGATGTTTTAAATTATTGGGATACAGTAGCGGTTCCTCCAACAAGTACAACATTCGCAGTTGGTACTCATGTTAGAGTTAATGCTTCTGGTGGAACTTATGTCGCCTACCTATTTGCAACTTGTGCAGGTGTTTCCAAGTGCTTCAATTACACAGGAAATGGCTCATCACAGACAATTAACTGTGGCTTTACAGGCGGGGCGAGGTGGATTCTCATTAAGCGCACCGACTCTACAGGGGACTGGTATTGTTGGGATTCGGCTAGAGGAATTGTGAGTGGGAATGACCCGCACCTTAGCCTTAATTCAACAGCCGCTGAAGTCACTACAGACGATAGCGTAGATACTGACAGCACAGGATTTATTGTTAATCAGCTATCAGCAACCAATATCAATGTTTCATCTGCCACCTACATTGGCATTGCCATAGCTTAAAGGACTTATATGCAAATCAGAACACAAACAGGCGCAGTAATGTACGAAGCAGAATTTCGTGCATACACAAAAGCCAATGGTGGCCCATCATGGGACATAACAACAACTGAAGTCTTAACGGCTTTGGGTGCTGATGTAGTCTTTGAAGGCGCACAAGCTACAGGCGGTACTGTTTATCAATACTCTCAAGCCTCTGGTGTTGAGCAGATTGATGGTAAGTGGTACACCAAATATATCCTTGGCCCTGTGTTTATTGACCAAGTGGTTGATGGTGTAACTACTACTGCTGCTGAACAAGAGACTGCCTACAAAGCCACTAAGGATGCTGAAAAGGCTAAGAGTGTTCGTGCTTCAAGGGATGAGAAACTAAAAGACTGTGATTGGACACAAGTAGCTGATGCTCCTGTTGACAAAGCAGTATGGGCTACCTATCGTCAAGCCTTGCGTGATGTCACTACGCAGACAGGTTTCCCTTGGACTATTACTTGGCCTGATGCGCCACAATAAGGAGTAATCATGGCTACAACTGTAGAACAACTTTATACCCAGATTTTAGGTCGTGCGCCTGATCCTGAAGGGTTAGCTTTCTGGCAAAGTGCCTTTGGGGGTTCTGTAGACCCTACTGAACAAGCATCGTTTATGCAAGCTGCTCAAGCAGAATTAGCAAATCGTTCAGCTCAAGAACAAGTATTACTAGCTCCTAAAATTGTTGATCCTACCTCTACAGGTGTAACTAATGCTGATATTCTTGGATGGTTTAATGCTAATCCTGGCGCAAGTGATGCTGTAATTGCTAAAACAATGCAAGAAGCAGGGGTTACTCCTACTCGATTAGCAGCGGTAACTGGAACTCCCGTGGCACAGATTGCTAGTCTTTATCAAGCTGCAATTGCGCCTACACCTGGACTACTTACGCCTACGCCAACTCCTGTTGCTCCTGTTGCACCTACTGCTCCTGTTGATCCTACAGTCAAACTGTTCCAAGATACTTTAGGTAGAGCGCCAACTCAAGGAGAGATTGAGAGATTTGGTGGAGATATTAAGGCAGGACAACTTAGTAATTTCCTTGGTTATGCACGAAATCAAGTTGTCAATACTATGCCAACAACAGGTGCAGTAGGCAACATAGCTAATCAGATTTTAGCTCAGGGAACTACAGATAAGTGGGTTGGTGAAGGTTTTGGTTCTGCTGAAAAGAACGCCTATGACATGGCTACAATGTTGGCTGGTCAAGGTATTAAAGACATCAATGATTTTGGTCAGCGCACTACTGCTAATGGAGAAACAGAGTTCTTCAATAAAGCCACAGGAGAGGCAATTAAGCCTTTCTATGATAGAGCAGGAGACAATATCTGGGGTGGAACTTTTGCTGGAAAAGACTCTACTGCTTATGGCGTTGAGTTTGACGCTACTGGTAAACCTCTTTTTTATTCTCAATCTGGTGGAGATAGCGCTGATGTTCCAAGTTGGGTAAAACCTGCCTTAATCATTGGCGGTGCTTATCTTGGTTTGAATGCCGCAGGTCTGTTAGGTGGTGCAGGAGCAGCAGGTACGGCAGGTTTAAGTGCTTTAGATGCAGGTTTAGGTGTTTATGGCACAGGTGCAACAGCCACAGGTTTGGGGGGTGCAGCGGGGTTAGGAAGTCTAACGGCAGGTTTTACACCAGCGCAAATTGCGGCTGCAGAAGCGGGGTTAACTGGATCGGGATTGTTAGGTGGTAGTCTTACAGCAGGATTGACAGCCGCTGACATTGCGGCACTAGAAGCAGGATTGCCAACATCAGGTAGTTTGACTGCTGGAATGACAATAGCAGATATTGTGGCTGCAGAAACAGGATTGCCTGGCGCAGGATTGGGTGCAGCTTCTTTATTGGGTGGCGCATCTTCTGTTTTAGGAGGAGCTGCAGGAGGAGCAACAACAAGTGTTCTTCCCGCAGCAGTTACAAACGCAATCACTAACGCAGGTGTAGGTTCTGTTGTTAATAGTGTTCTTGGTGGTGGAACAGGTGTTAGTAATCTGATTTCTGGTGGACTAGGAACAGCAGGTAATCTGCTTCAAATGCAACAATCTAGGGAAGCTGCTCAAAAAGCACAAGCAATGATTGATGCTGAAACTGCTGCAGCTAAACAAGCTGCCGCTTTCCGACCTGTTGGCATGACTACTAGATTTGGTACTTCACAGTTTGGCTTTGATCCTAAAACAGGTCAGTTGACAAGCGCAGGATACACATTAAGCCCTGAAGCTAAAGCCCAACAAGACAGGTTTATGGCTTTGTCTAATGCAGGTCTGACTCAAGCTGAACAAGCACAAGCTCAATTTGCTCCTCTTCAAACAGGCGCTCAGAACTTGTTTAACCTTGGTAATCAATACTTGGCTCAATCTCCTGAAGCTGTTGCTCAGAACTATCTCAATCAACAGATGGCTTTGTTGCAACCAGGCAGAGAATTAGAGTTAGCTAATCTGCAAAACAGACTACAACAACAAGGTCGTGGCGGTTTGGCTGTTGCTCAAGGTGGCACTATGGGTGCTACAACTCCTGAACTACAGGCTTTGTACAACGCTAGAGCGCAACAAGAGGCTCAATTGGCGGCTAATGCCCAACAGTATGGACAACAGAATGTTGCATTTGGTGCGGGATTACTTGGTCAAGGCGCTCAGACAATGGGTCAGTACTATGCAGGTCAACAAGCCGCTTATGCTCCTTACACGACTGCAATGGGTCAGGTTCAGGGTCTTGAGGCTTTGGGTCAACAACCTTTCACTTTAGGCGCACAACTTGGTCAAACTGCATCGACTGCAGGTGCAAGAGCAGGTCAATTAGGACTAGAAGGCGCTAGATTGAGTACTGCTTTGGCAACAAGTGCAGATGCAACAAGAAACCTTGGCGCTCAAAGTCTGATTGCGGCAGGTAATCCTAATGCTCAGTTTGGTTCAGCAATAGGTGGATTGCTTAGTGGTGGCCTTCAATCAGCGTTTAGCAATACGGGTTTAGGTTCATCAGGCTTTGGAACTGGTCTAGCCTATGGTAATCAAGACCTCGGCTTATATTTGTAAGGAATCATCATGGCAGAAAATATCGTAGCGGGTCTGTTTGGTATGACTCCACAAATGTATCAAAACCAACAATATGGGCAAGACTTAAATCGTGGCATTGCATTGGCTCAACTCTCGCCTGGTGCTGCGGCTCAAGCGGGACTTCAGGCTAGTGTTGGTCAGCTAGGTCGTGGCATTGCGGGTGCTATGGGTATTGAAGACCCACAACTAAAGATGATTAGTGCTCGTCAACAGATTCTTGGTCAACTAGATCAATCTGATCCTGAGTCGATTTTAAAAGGCGCTCAGATGTTGGCACAAATGGGCGATCAACAAGGTTCTTTTGCTCTTGCTGAGTATGCTCGTAAGGCTCAAAGCGAGAGTGCTTTAACTAAACAACGTATTGCTCAAGCTAGTCGTGAGCGTCAACAAGCTATTCCAGAGAAAATTCAAATTTCAGATCGTTTATCTCAATTAGAACTTGCACTAGATAAGCTAAATGCAATGGAAGCATCTCCTGAAAGAGATGAAGCTATTAACAAAGTAAGCCGAACAATTAAATCTCTTGAAATGCAAATTGAGAAGCCTGAAAAAGCAGAGACAAAACCTGACATTCAAAAACTTCAAGAATATGCCGCAACATTGCCCCCAGGTTCTCCGCTGTTGGCACAAGTACAAGCGGTAATTAAGGCCAAGAGTGAAGCAAAAGGTACTACGATTACCAATGTATTGCCTGGTGACAAAGCCTTGGCAGATATTCCAGCATTTAGGGCAAGTGTTCAACGCACGATTGATCCTCAACTTAAAGCAGTAACTGCTGCTGATAATGCTTTGGAAAATATCCAAGACTCTATTGATACAAACAACTTTGCATCTTTTAGGGCAGCGCAAACACAATTTGCTAGGGCTATTTCTGGTTCTGGAGATTTAAGTCAGAAGGAATTGTTAGCGGCTGGCGCTGATCCTTCATTGCTTGGTGGAACTGCTGATTACGTAGCTAGATTGTTTACGTCTACTCCAACTCTTGACACACAAGAAAAAATTAAGAAGACACTTTTAGCTATTAAGAAAGTTTCTACAAACAAAGCTACGACTGAAATCGAAGCACAACGCAAAATTGCTTACAGTAATCCTGGCTACGAAAAGGCTCGTGTTGACCAAGCCCTTGATTTCCCAGAGTTCTCAGGTGCTGGTCGTGCAGAAAAGAAAACCAATACTAGAACATTAAAAAGCGGTAAAGTTGTTACTGTTGTTGAAGAATAAGGATACATCATGGCGGTTTACGAAATTGATGGTAAGCGGTATCAAAGCGATACACCTTTAACAGATGCTGAACTAGAGGAATTATCTGGAAAACCAGCACCTTCTACGGGTGCTGTAATGGCTGAAGCCGCACGAAAAGGTGTTGCCAGTTTTACAGGAACTACATCTGGTTTATCTAACCTTATATTTTCTGCATTGGAACGTGCAGGTGTTAATCCCTTAACGATGGGTATGAGGGCTAGTGGAGGTACTGTCGCTCCCGCACCCACACAAGGTGGAATTGTTGAGACATTTCAAGCAGGTCGTCAGCCTGTTTATAAAAGTGTCATGGAGACTTTAGGAACTACTGGTGCAGAGCCTCAAGGTGGTTTTCAAAAGATTGCAGCAGAAGGTACAGAAGCAGTTACCTCGCCATATAGTTATCTATTTCCAGCATTAGCGGCTACAAGGCGCATGGGTTTGTTTGGTCAAACATTGATGCGTCCTGCTGAACAACAAGTTATTGGCTCTACTGCTGAAGCGGGTGGTCAAGCGGGTGAATATATTGGTGAAAAAATGGGCGCTCCTACTACTGGTCGAGTTGTCGGCAGTATCGTAGGTGGTGGCGGTGGTTCTTATGCTTTAGGAACAACATTAAAAACCATTCCTTTAGCTGGTAAAGCATTTGATGTTGCCGCTTCTCAATGGAGTAAGGTTCGTGGAACTGTTCCTGAAGATGAATTACTTAGAGATGTAGACAATCGCATTAGCAATATCTTTATTGCCGCAGGTTCTGCTGATCCAACAATCATGGATACGATTACCAAAGCCGCCAAAGCACAACAGAATCTTTCATTGAAGACACCTGGTGGTGCGCCAATACAGATGCCTGTGAGTTCTTTGTTAGCAGACAATCCTGTTGTCAATCAATTGATTCAAAGTCTTTCTGCTAAAGACCCTGTATTCAGGGCGCAGTATGGCAATCAGTTTGAGCAAGCAAAACAGGCTTTAGCTGCTAGTCAGGTTCGATTGTTTGGTGACCCATCTAAAGTTAGTGTAAATATTTCTCCACTTGACTTGGCTAAACCACAAGCCCGTAGGACTCGCACCATTGATGAGCAGATTGCAGATACTTACAAAGATGCAACTCTTGACCCCAATGTGTTTGGTCAGCGGGTTTCTACTCTTGTTGCAGCCAAAGAAGATGCCGCTTATAAGTTGGTTAAGCCACTTTATACCGAGGCTTTTGATATTGCCAAGCAGAAGAATGTTGAATTACCTGCTGGCTCTGTTGATGACATTTTCAACTTTGTTGCGGGTGAGCAAGCATCTGACATCTTTAAGACTTTCCCATCTATCTACAATCGTGTTCGTGTGAAGTTCCGTCCTTCAGAAGTAGCACCAAGCCCTATTCTGACCGCAGAAGGTAAGCCAATGACCGAGGGTGGAATTAAGTTCTCTGCCGCTACAGTAGAAGATTTGGACTCCTTAAAGCGAGAAATTAACAAGCAATTGCGTAAAACAAGCGTACCCGCTGATATTCGCCTATTGTCTGAATTGAAAGCCCGTGTTGGTGGACATATTGATAACCTTGATCCTGACTTTGTTCAGGCTTATCGCAATGCTGATGCCTCTTACTTCCAAAAAGTTGGTCTGCCATTCAACTCTGAAACATTGAAGGCTGTTGACCGCAAGAAGTTTGTTGAGCAGATTGCTCCTGCAATTATTGGTAACAAGTCTAATGTTGATGACTTTATCAAGGCTACGGGTGAAGAGGGTGTTCGTGTTGCTAGGGATGCCTTCTACGACAGTTTTAGTCGTGCGGCTCTCAAGAACGATGTTATAGACCCCAAAGCGGCTAACAAGTGGCTAACCAAAAACCAAGGTGGAATGTCTTTAGTGCCAGGCTTAGAGGATGAGCTTCGTACTGCTTCAAACAATGTTACTGCCCTAATAGCAGAGCGTAATCGTTTGGATGCCGCCTTTAAGAAGGTTGCTGGTGACCAAATCGTTAGTTCTGGTGGCTTTAAGAGTCCACAAGACTTGGTTTCTAGAATGTATGGCGATGTGAACTTTACAAACAAGTTCATGCAACAATATGGGTCAAACAAGGATGCAGTAAATGCGGCTCGTTCTTTCATGTTGGATGACATTGTTCGTGCGGGTGATCCAGTTGCAACGTTGAATGACAGAACAAAAGCGGCTGTTTTTAACAGGGTGTTTGGGCCAACATACGCTCAGAAAATTCAAGACTTTGCTTTGGTTTCTGGCAGACTTAACAGAGACTTAACCAATGTGCCGTTTAAGGTTGAAACAGTACCTAAAACACCATTTGAGAGCGTTGTTGGCATTCCTCCAGAGCAAGTTATCTCACGCTTTACAAACCCTGTTTCTGGGCCGTTTTATGCCATTAGCTCATTGATGAGTAAGTTCTGGGCAAACAAGGCATCCGCAGCAACAGAAGAGAAGCTCAAGACCTTATTGTTAAATCCTAGTGATGCTGTAAAAGTTTTCTCAGCACTTCAGCAGAAGAATGGGGCTTTTGACCAAGAGAAGATTCAAGAGGCTATCAGGATTGGTAAGAAGTTTGGCATTGATTGGGGTCGTGATGCGGTTCAAGACTTTGCTACTGGTGCTGCCCGTGGTGCTGTTCAGCCAATGACAGAAGAGTAATGAGAGACTTTGCCGAAGCATTTGTTGCGGCAGTCTTTCTTGTTTGTTTTGTCATTTATTGTAGTTATATTGTTATTTGGGCATTTCCGTGATCGCCTTTCTCTTGGCGGCAACCATAGAGTACCGATGTATTAAGTGGACTTGGACTGGTGATGTTTACAACCGAAGGGTTGTTTGCATTAAGTGGGAGAGAAAGAAATGA
>Ga0247723_1002195_pt1 | contig 10634 bp, 5 predicted proteins | sample MSEWelMarce5H_FC_FD_189079 | JGI IMG/M metagenome (GOLD analysis project Ga0247723, IMG submission 189079) | Subsurface sediment microbial communities from gas well in West Virginia, United States - MSEEL Well Study Marcellus 5H_FC | ecosystem: Environmental > Terrestrial > Deep subsurface > Rock...
CCACAGGGACAGAGGTTGAAAAGTCTATTACTGAAAGCAAAGATACACAAAAGAAAATAAAAAAAGAACCATCAAATTCAAATGCAACTGCGGCGCTTCGCAATCAAACGCTAGAACAGATAAAACTAGCTGACAAGTTGATTTTAAAAATATCAGACTTTAAGCAAATTATTAACAGCTTAGAAAAAGAATACGACAGAGCATTGTTGGCAGGAGGAACCGGGCGTATAGACGCTAGTGCGCGTGCGTCTAATGATAAGCGGTATAACGAAACAAAAAACCAGCTAGCAAGCTTACTAAACTATTTCCGTGAGTTGTCTACTCAAGGCACATCAAAAGCCTATACAGCAGCAAAAGCTTATATAGACATGATGGACAACGATGTAGCGCGTGATGCACATATTGAAGACATCAAGCAACGCGCTGCGGAAAGTAGAAAAGACAGAGTTGTAACGGACGAAGACATTAATAGGGCCGTAGCTAAAGATGAAGGCAAGAGAATAAGAAGGAAAAAAGAGGAGCCTAGTAAAGAAACTACGGCTGAAGAAACTGCGGTTGAAGAAAAACCCGATGACATATTTGCTGAAAAAAGCGGTAGTCAGGAACTAGCTGAGTTTCGCAGCCCTGAAGAAAAAACGACTAAAAACGAAAAGTTTGAATCTCGGCTTCCGTTAAACGACGCTCAGAAAGCTGTGCTTGTTAAACAGTACGGTGGGAAAACGTACGGCTTAGCTACGGAAAACAGATTCATTGAAGACGTAAATGAATTTCTTGAAAAAACAAACACGCCGCCTAAAAACGTACTAGACATTATCCTTGCTCTTTCGCCTGACACTAGCCGTCAGGTTAGCGAAAAGATTAACGACGAGCTGAAAGCTAGAACAGAAAAACTGCTTGCAGACTATAGAGCTGGTAAAACTCCTTTAGCACAAAGAAGAAACTACCCTAACCCAGCATTTAACAACGCTAAGTCAGCAACTAGTGCGTTAGAAATTATTGTTAACGACAAGAAAAACAACACTGATTTTGATCGTTTGTTAGCTGAGTATTTGCTTAGCCCAAAGAACATTGGTTCTATTAAAGACATATCGTTTAATGTAGTAGAAACCGACGATAAGAAACTGCTAAAAGAAGCGGGCAGAGTCTTTAAAGACGCTCGTGGAATGTACACAATACGCGCTGGGGCTAGAGATATATACGTAAAGGGTGAAAGCTTTAGCGTTGAAGAGCAAGGCGTCAACACGGTCACAGTGCTGCACGAAGCGTTGCATGGTGCGGGTAATGAAAAAATTAACCTTGTGCTGCTTGCAAGAAAATATAATTTTACGCAAAACGTATCACCTGCTTTGGTAGAAGCTGTTAACGGTTTAGAGCGCCTAATGGAACGCGCTGGCAACATATACCAAAACGGCAAACGCGATGCAGCCTTACAGTTTAATTTAGATAACGCAGAAAGAGGCGGTGCGTTTGAAGACGTAAAAGAATTCTATACCTATGCTATGACCATGCCTAGTATGCAGGAGTTCTTGCGTACTGAAGTGCCGGGCGACATTAAAGAAACCAAAAAATCAGGTTTCAGCGCGTTTGTAGATACCGTATTAGCGATGTTTGGCATCGACCCTAAGATACGTTCTGGCGTTATAGATTTGTTTGTACATTCTGACGTTATTATACAAACGCGTATATCTAAAGAGACTAGAGAAGAAGTAGCAATTACATTAGCAGCGGATAAAGCAAAGCTATACAGCAAAGCCAAAGTCCAAAAGTCTAACTCGCAAGATGCTGAGCGCAAACTAGAAGCTGCTAGACGCCAAACACAAATTGTAGAAGACATGGGTTCGCTAATGAATGTGGCGAAGAACCCTGCATTGTGGCCTGACTACATCAGACTCAACTTCCGCAACCTATCTACCCCTGCGTATAAGGGACTGTTAGCAACACTGCCTACTAACGTAGTAATAGATACAGGCACTGCGCTTGGTATTGGTAGCCTAGCGGACGTAAACGCTAACGTGCAAAAAATGTACACGTACCGTACCCAAGAATTACAGAAGGTACAAGACACTGCTGTGCCTTGGATAAAACTTGACTCGTCTATGCAAGCGCAGTTAGCGGAAGTTATGCATAGTGCTACGGACACGCAGGTAGACCCAGATATAACGTCGGGTAAAGACCCTGTACTAGATAGGCGTTGGGCTGCATTAAACAGCGACGCTAAAGATGTATACCGCAAGGTACGTGACTTCTATAAGAACAAGTACAAGCTATACCGTGCACTGCTTGAGCAACGTGTTAACGACGTAACTACTGACCCCGCAGAACGCAAGCAGTTAATGGACTCTATCAAAGCTACGTACGGTGATAAGAACATGGAACCGTACTTTCCGTTCATGCGTTATGGTGAGTATTGGGCAAGCGTTGGTAAAGGCGAGGCTAAAGAGTTTCACATGTTTGAATCGCCGGGGCAGCGTGACTTATTTCTTGAGCGCCGTGTTAAAGAGTTAAACCTTAACGGGGATAATCGCACGCTTAGTGAGATGATGGAAAGCGAAGATGTTCGTGCGGGTAACGATGTAGCTAGTCTGCGTCAAGACACAGCGAATGAAAGCGCTAACCTAAAACAAATGTTTGCCACCATCGACGGCATGAAGACTAGTAGCGACACGGAGAAGTCTCGCCTTAAGGATGAGATATTTCAAATGCACTTGTTGACGTTGCCAGAAGCATCGTTTCGTAAACAGTTTATACACCGTAAAGGTACGGCTGGTTTTAACGGAGATGCACTACGTAACTTTAACGAAGCCAGCGCAAGGATCGTTAACCAAATATCACGCGTTAAGTACGGCCCTAGTATTAACGTAGCCATGAGCGCGGCAAAAGATTCTTTAGCGGGCAATCCCGATCAAGCTAAGCTAGGCATGATTACACGAGAGATAGAGTTACGCCTTGAAGATGAACTTGCTCCTGATTTTAAAGACGACGCATTAGATAAAGTTGCGCGTACTGCTAACAAGGCAGCGTTTATTTGGCTCCTTACTTCCGTTAAGTCCGCAGCTAACCAAATGTTCAGCGTAGTTAGCTTTACGATGCCTACCCTAGCTAAGTATCACGGTTGGGGTGCTACGCTTAAAGAGATGGGTAGGATGTCTGCTGTGTGGAATGAAGTCGGTGCTACACGTACAGACAAGAACGGCAACGTAACTTTTATACCGTCAGTCAGTATTGCTCATTCTAAAGCGTTGCGTTTAAACCCTGTAGAGCAACGTGCCTATCAAGTTATGGTTGATCGTGGCGTAGCGGATGCTACACGTACCTATGATTTGTTTATGCAGAAAGGCGCACCGAGTGCGGACTACAACAGCAAATTAGCTACTGTTGTTAAAGCTATGGGTACTTTGTTTCATGCTACTGAACGCTTGTCTCGTGAGATTTCGTACATGGCTGCGTTCCGACTAGAGATGCAGAAGCATAATGACTTTGACCGCGCAACTGAAAAAGCAATGGGCGTAGTTAACGAAGCGTTGTTTGATTATTCTGCATGGAATGCACCACGCGCAATGCGCTCAGCCCCAGCTAGAGTTGTTACACAGTTTATGAAATTCCCGTTGTTTACGACTATCTACTTAGCACGTAACTTCCGCGCAATGATAAAACCTTTGGATGGTGAAACTAGAGCGGGAGCGTTCAAAGCTTTTAGTGGTACGTTGGGTATGACTGCGTTGGTAGCAGGTACTGCTGGACTGCCGATGTACAGTGCAATCTTTGGTGTGCTCCAAGCAATGCGTAACGCTATGCGGGATGACGATGATCCTGTGCCAATGGAAGAAGAAAACCTAGAGCGTTGGTTCCGCAAAGTATGGTTGCCTGAAACATTTGGCGAAACAAAAATAATGGGTAGAGGGTTAGACGACCTTATTGATACCGGAGTGTTGAACACTGCTACAGGTCTTGATTTTGCTAGCGGGCTATCGTTAAACAATATGTGGAGTAAAGATGCACCTGAAGCTAGCTCGTGGAAAGATGCGTACGGGCAAACTATTACAGGCTTTTTAGGCCCTGCTGTTGGTCTTGGTCAATCATGGGCAACCGGTATTGATGACATAAACAAAGGCGACATGCTTAAAGGTTTAGAAAAACTAACTCCCGCGCTATTCCGTGGTGGTATTACTGCTCTTCGCTACAACACCGAAGGTGCGGTTTCATCTATAGGTAGTCCTATTAAGAGCATGGATGAGTTTACTTACTGGCAGTTAGCCGCACAGGTTGCTGGGTATAAAACAACAGGTATGGCTAGACTAACTGAAGACAACTTTGCTATCACTCAACAGATGAAGCAAATAAATGGTCAGCGTTCTAAGTTGTTAGGTGACCTTAACCGTGCAGCGCTTATGGATCGTGATTCTGATTTTGAAAAAGCGGTTGATGGTGTTGTTAAGTTTAATACTAAGTACCCAACACGCGAAATAGAAATGGATGACATTGATAAAGCTATAGACCGCCGAATAGAAATGCTAACAAAGAGCAATCGTGGCGTGTATGTACCAGACGATTTCCTCCAGCTTGAAGCACTCAGAGAGCGTAGCCTAGAGAGAATAGAAGAAGAAGCTGCAAAATAAAAAACCCCCGGACAGGCCGGGGGCAAAGTTCACCGAAGGAAAAGTGACAGGCGAAGGAGCTAACAACGCCCGTCAAGTGCTTTATATCATATTCTCCACACTCGCACACCCCTGATACTGCTTTCGATTACACACTTGGAAACCACCTTGTACTTAAGCCGGTTTGTAACGCGCTTTATTTCCTCAGTTGCGCTTGGGCAATGTAAGCAAGGGATGAAAAACGAATGCCCTTTCTTGAATTGCTTCCAGTTAATTTGATACAGAACTCCCGCTACCCGCATTTTCTTTCTCCATACCAACGTACTCGTCTACGTTAATAAACTCAGGTGCGCTGCAATCAAACTGCATGACGTGAACAGGTGTGCCTTTAATCTTAGTTCCGCTAGTCATGCGCCTTGTAGTGCTACCTTGATAGATACCTTTAGTCTGCAACTGCTTCATTGTGTCTTTGTAGTTGATCTGCCGCTCTACGCAATCATCCTTAAACACCTTAGCCACAATGTACATCTTCTTGGTATCAGGTTCGTATCGTATGATTAATTCACCGTACGGTTCTTGTATCGGTGCGGGTAATAACTTAGTGCGAGCATCAGCCTCACCGTCTACGACTAGCGTGTTACGTAGATGGCGATTAATAAAGTCACCTACTACGCTTGATGGGTCATCTCTTGGTGCGGTGCTATCTTCACGTATGTCACGAATCATGCTGCATGCCCACTTGTATATAGCCTTCATATCGTAGTCATGCAGACCCAACGACTTAGCTATCAAGCCACCCATGATGTTACATGCAACAACGCCAGACCAGAATCGCTCACGCTGACTTAAGCGCAACTCTTTGTCTATCTTGGCTTGCACTTCTTTTAGCTGCTGCACTGCTTCTTCTTTATGCCCCACAAGCCACTGCGCATAGATGTCACCTGCGTGCCCATAGTTCTCTAGCAGTTGATGGTCAAACATACGCTTACCTTCTTCCATCGGTATAGCATCGCTGTAGCCGATTGTGTACTCCATCAAGCGCATCATCTCACCGTCAGGCGTATTCTTAAGGCTGCCTAGCTTCTCGTAAAAGCTAGCATTACCACTGGACAAAGATATGTTCTGCCACTTCGTGTTGTTCTTACGTAGCTTGTTAACTCCTGCCTCTACTCTATTCTTACCTCGTCCTTGCGACATGCCATAGGTCAGGTCAGAGAACTCGTCGGACTTCATGTTGGTAATCTCGTCCATCGTGAACGGTAGATTATTCATAACGCCAAGCATGTGCATACGGGCGTTCATAGTGTCCTTCGGTATCGCCACTAAGTCCTTGGGGTGTCCGTATACGCTGTTACACATAAACAAAGCTGTGGACTTACCCGAACCAGAGTGCGGGAAGATGACGTTGATGATCGCTCCGTTAAGCCCAACGAACTTAAGTAAGGGTGAACCAAACGCAGTAAGTGCAGCAAACGCATTAGGCTCTAGGCCGGGGCGTCCGTACATGTTGAATACTTCCTTCCACTTCTCTAACGTACCCACAGCCGTCATGTGTTGCGCAATGCCTTCGGTGTGGGAAGAAGGGGGGCTATAGTAAACCCCGTCTGCGGTGATCTCTCGGTCGCCGATAATAAACTTGCTGTCTGAATCAGCCCAGCCAAACTGCGTTCTCATAAGCTCTGCTCTCCTTGTTAGTTGTATGTCTTTCGCGCAGGAAAGTAAAAATCCTACGATGCTGTCCATCTGTGGGCCACGGGCTAACACTCCGTTCTGACCTAAGAATTTCTTTGGCTCGTCCTTACCAATCAATGCACTTGCGGGTATAGCGAACTCCTTAGTGCCGTCTCTTGGTAAGTGCAACCTCATCAGCGCCATCTCGCCAATCTCAGGGTCTGTCATGCGCTTGACTACGTATAGGTCATGCTCATAGACTAGGACGGGGTCATCATCTGTTCTTTCCATGTAGATGCCGCCTTTTTTGCCACGGAAGTAAGGCCACGGAAATGCTGGTACTTGGTAAGAGACAACCTCTTCTTCCTCTTCAACCTCGACCTCGTACTCACCTTCCTCGGTTGGCTCAGCCTTGGCTATCTCTTTGCCTAGTACGATAGGCGTAGTGATCTTGCCCTTGTGTATGCAACCAGTACACCCGTCAGGGTTCTCTTTCTCAAACGTCTCACAGAAGTGCGGCCCACCCTTACGCTGTAGGTCATGCACCTTGATCTCAACTTCTTCGGGGTCATAGCCGGGGTAATGCTCTGACATCTTGTGCGCAGCCGATGCCCCTTCCTCGCAGAATGCCGCGATAGATAAGGCGCTACGCCATAGGTTGTAAGAAATGGTGTCTTGGTTTTGAAAGCAATGCACTAGCTGTTTGCAGCCTTCGCCCTGCGCCGACTTCATCATTATGGTTTTGAAGCGGGAGATGCGGTTGCCCATCAGGGATAGAGTCAGGGCACTGCGTTGTATCTGCCTTCTTGGGGCGAACTTCTTATCGCTTACGCCTAGCGTTACCCGTAGCTCAGCAGGCTCACTTGCGCTGCCTCCTACAGCTATTACAGTAACAGCAGACGGTGGTGTGTCCTTAAAGTTTAGTGTGTTAGGTACGCGCAGTATCCGTGCAGGTTCAAAGCACTTGGGGTCTGCTATCAGGTTGTGAATCTTACAAAGCTCAGCCAGACGGTCTATCATGGGTTGCCAGCGATCTCTGCCGATAACCTCAGTAAGCGTCCAGTAGGCGTGTATGCCACGACCTGAATTAATTAGTATGGGCTTGGGTAGCCCGATTGTCTTACAGAAGCGTTGCAGTTCCTGTAGTCCAGTAGCTTGGTCTATATAGCCTTCACCGGATGCTGCCTTATCTTCTCCGCAGTCAATATCCACCCACAATGCTTTGAAGTACTTTGCATTGTCGCCTGTGCGGTTATCGCCTGTTTCGTACTTGGCGCAGCCAAAGTACACGTCACGCTCATCTTCAAGCAAGGCTTGTACTAGCTCATTTACCTCTTCTCTAGTCTCTACAAGGTGCTGTTTCGTCTTCTTATTCTTGATGCCTACTACTGCGTACCAACCCTCGGGGGCGAGTACAGCATCTAAAAGGTCGAAGTCAGCCATGTCTTATCTCAGGTGAAAAAAAGGGGGAGGATTTCTCCTCCCCGAAAGCCGCAGGACGCGGCGCGAGAAACTTAGTCGTCACTCCACGCACTAACTACATCTGCTAAGCTCTTTGTTTCTGTAGGCGGCGGTGCAGCTTTCTTCGACGCACGTTTGGTCGGTTCAGCTACTTCCTCTTCTTCCACTGCCTGAACTTTCTTAGGCTTCTGTTCAAACTCCTCGTTGCTATCCTCACCCTTGTCCACAGCGGTTACGTTAAGCACCACGGCTTTCTGTGAGTCAGGTGATTCAACTGCGACAGCAACTGCATCTTGCAGGTCAGGGTCGCTTGCTACAAAGCCCACTGCACGGAACAATATAGACTGATTGTTGTTGTCCTCGTTAAAGTCAATCTCAGTTACTACGCCGTCGATGTTTTCACCGTTAGCAATAATGTAGTCAAGGTAAGCATTGAGCGGGAACGTCTGCCCAGCGCCCTTACCAAAGATTGATTTAGATGCTACCTCAAGCTGATAGATGTCGCCATGATTATTGCCGCCCACTTCCTCTGGCAGAATAACCGCTACGCGACGCTTGAAGCGGCATGCACGAGTCTCGCCTTGACCTGAACCCTTTATGTTCTGTGGGCAAGTCTCGCACGTCTTACCTTGTGGGTTCTTGATGCTAGCGTCAGGCTTGTTGCCATCATTAGTCCAGCAGTCAGGCGCAGTAGCCTCAGCATTAGGGTCGTAGGCTTTAGCGTAGAACGTACGCTGCACAGCAGGAGCAACACCTACTAATACCACTTGCAACGGCGATTTAAACTTACCCGCTGTCTCACCGTTAACTACACGAACAAACATACCGTTACGTGGCGAGATACGCTTGAGCTTGCTGCCGCCCTTCATCAATGACTGAGTCAATGCGCTAGGGGCTTTCTTACCTGCAACCGCTACGTCGCGGTTCTTGAAAATGGAAACGTCGTTGTTCATTTGTTGCTTCTCCTTACGGTGATTTTATATGCACTGTCCAACAACATACCCTTAGGGAATTTGTCGGGGTTCTCTTCAAGAAACTGCTTCATGTTCGTCTGGCTTATGCGCTTCTCAAACAAACCATAAGCGTCATTCTCTTTGACGAATTCATACATTGAATCCCAATCGTTAGTCCAGTAGCGAGTCGCTACTCTACGCATTACTGTACCTGCTTGGGTTTTGATACTATCGGCATCAGTTGCTTTACATATATCCAACAACTTAGCTTCAATCACGTCCATCTGTGCTTCTAACTGCTTATCTTCTTCTTCGTACTTTGCTTTCAACTCCGACCTTGCATCGCGTATCTTTAGGTAGATAGACGATAGCTTACTAGTAGAAACATCGTCCATGACAGCTCCTTAGTATGTGTACTTAGGTGCGCATGTGACGTCAGTAACTATGTCTGTCGTGCGTCCAGAAATTTTGCGTTTAGCCATGATGACTACTGCACGGGTACGATTAGATTCGCACTCGTTAATAGCAAGAATGACTTCGTTACGACTCATGCCTTGTACTTCTTTATCAACTACAAGGGTTGAGTTTGGTGGGTTGTATGAATCGCTGAATGCGCATCCTACTAGCGCAAGTGGAATGATAAGTACTAGTTTGTTCATGCTTAGCTCCTTCGGTTAATAAAAGTGCGGGGTCACTAGAGAGGTATGCTGCAATGTCAAAGGCTCTAGCCCCCGCTGCCGGTGTTATATGCGCCACCTCCGGCTGGGCTATTTTGATTCTATTTCCTGCTTATACAACTCAATGATCTTATTATGGTTTGTTATGTTGCCCCTAAGCATGGCGTACATTCGTCTTTCGACTTCACTACCTTTTATATGTACAACAGTCATCGGGTTTTTCTGTCCGGGCCTGTCAATTCGTGCATTAGCTTGAAGATACGTTTCAACACTAGTGACAGGTGCGTACCAGATTACTACATTTGCTGCGGTTAGTGTTAGTCCATGTGATGCTGCTTGCGGCTGAATTATCAATACCTTAGTATTTTGGTCGGTCTGAAACCTATTAATAATGTCATGTCGTTTGTTAACTGTTACTTGTCCGCTAATAACTTCACAGGTGATACCAGACTTAGTCAGATGCTCTTTGAGTAATGCTATCGTATGAGTAAAGGGTACAAACACTAGCACCTTATGGCTAGCTTCTTCTATGACCTCTTGCACTACGTTTAAACGATTCGATACATCAAATTCAATTACTTGCCTATCGTCAGAATAAACTGCACCGCCCGATATTTGCAACAGTTTATTTAGTTTTACTGCTGCGTTAACAGACGTAACATCTTCACCGTCCGCTGACATAATCATTTGCTGCTTGAGTATCTCGTAATACTTTTTTTGTTGCGTCGTCAATGGTGCATCGCGTTCTACGTACGTTACATCCGGTAAGTCTAAGCACTGCTTCTTCTCAAAGCGTATCGCAGGTTGTAGCGCGTTATGCACAGTTACTTCAGAGTCCTTGCGTGGTATCCAACGGAACTGCCCAACCTTCTCCATCACCTTGTCACGGAACTGCCCATAGAACTTAGGTATGCCGTCAGGGTTGATTAGCTTAGCCAGACCATACGCATCGACAGGGGACTGCGCAGCGGGTGTACCAGTCAACATCCACAACCATGTGTCTGGTGTAACCAACGTCTTCAATGCTTTCCATCGGTTAGTCTGTATGTTCTTGTATGCTGACGCTTCGTCTGTAACAATCAAGTCAAACCCACCGTTAGCAATCTCTTCCTTAACAATATCTACACCATCAAAGTTGATGATGACAAACTCTGCATCGCCTTCTATTACTTTAGCGCGTTGGTCTTTTCTACCGTACGCTATGTCTACTGTTCTATGCACAGCGAACTTAAACAAGTCTGCTTGCCATGCGGATTTCATAATCGACAAGGTAATAG
>Ga0247723_1002196_pt1 | contig 10634 bp, 1 predicted proteins | sample MSEWelMarce5H_FC_FD_189079 | JGI IMG/M metagenome (GOLD analysis project Ga0247723, IMG submission 189079) | Subsurface sediment microbial communities from gas well in West Virginia, United States - MSEEL Well Study Marcellus 5H_FC | ecosystem: Environmental > Terrestrial > Deep subsurface > Rock...
GAGTATCACCGCTACCATTGTCTAAAAGAATGTCACCTGTAGCAAACCCAGATTTTGTAAATGTATTTGTTCCTGAGTTTATAATATTTGAAACAGAAACATTTCCACCAACAATTAATGATTGACCAATTCCAACTCCACCAGCTACAGAAAATGCTCCTGTAGAAAATGATGTTGTTGGGTTAGTGCTTGATATCCTAGCTGTGCCACCAATGTTTGCATTACCAGTAATACCTAGTCCACCATTAACTACTAAAGCTCCAGTTGTTGTTGAGAAACTATTAGTACCTGAAGTTATTGTAGTTGTTCCACCAATGAAGGCATTTCCAGTAATTCCTAACCCACCTAAAACTACTAAGGATCCAGATGTAGTAGAAGCACTATTAGTTCCACTTGATATTCTGACAGTTCCACCAATGTTAGCATTACCTGTCATTCCTAAACCACCAGCAACAACTAGGGAACCGTTTGAAGTTGTGGATGAATTGATAGTTCCATTACCAATTTGTGTATATCCACCAAACTCATTAATATTTACAGTTTGACCAGCAGAAGCACTAATAATTGGCAAACCAGATATATCACTTACAGAGAATATTTCACCAGATGACAAATTACTATCAATAGAAAATACTGATCCTTGTGATCCCTCCCAGTTAAGCGAGTTATCAGTTTGTACTGTAAGTGTTATTGGAGAACTTGATGTTGCACCAATAAATGACATAGTTGGGTTTGTTGTTATTCCAGTAAATCCTAGTGATGCAGTTACAAATGAAAGTTGTCCTGATATTCCAACACCACCAGCTACTAGTAAAGCTCCTGTAGACGTATTAGTAGAAGCTGTAGATGAAAATATTCTACTAGATCCACCAATATTCAGTGCTCCAGATATTCCAGCTCCACCAGAAACTATTAAAGAACCAGTTGTAGTATTGGTAGATTGTGTTACGGATGTAGCATTAACTGATTCACCAATATATACAGCTCCAGTAATTCCAACTCCACCTCTTATTTGAACTGCTCCAGAAGTTGTAGATGTAGAGTTTGTGCCTATATTTTGTATTACTGCACCTGTATTATCTATTCTAAATCTCGAAACAGCATTGACTTGAAGGTTTAGTAAATCTCCAGCAAAACCAGTATTTGCATTTACAGCAATCATTGTTCCTGAAACACTTCCATTGAAACTACCTGTTGTTTGTTCAACTTTCAGTGCAGCATCTGTTCCTGAAGGTGTTTCTCCTCCTGGAAAACCTGAAACTCTCAAACTTAACAAGCTTGGACTAAAGAATAAACTATTTGTAGCTCCTAAGCTTGATCCTGACTTAAATTGAACTGTTCCATCTGTACTACCTGAAACAGCTATTCCAGATGTTGCTGTAAGAGGAACCCAACTCATGACACCAGCAGAAGTTGATTGTAATACTGAACTACCAGTGGATGGAGTTGTCGCTGGTAAAGTATATATTGTATTTCCAGATGCAGAAGAAACAAACGCTGTGTAATTTGAACCATTGAATAACTGTAGTCTTCCACCTATTGAAACTGATTGTCCAATTCCAACTCCTCCCGTAATAGAAAGAGCACCAGTTGTTATTGATGCAGAATTAGTAGAAGAAGTAACTGCTAATCCAGAAACACTTAATATTTCTGTTGATGGATTGAATGAAAAAGTTGTGTCACTAGATATCGCAGAACCAGATGTACTTGAAGCTGGTGTAAATAGAATCAAATGAATTGAATTAGAATTTCCAGCACTTGCTATTCTAGAATTTGAAGAAGTAGTTGCTAATCCAACTGAAAGATTTGATGGATTTGTGTATGTTGGAGTATTAGCAGTACCAGCAGATGTTAATACAAAACCATTTGTACCCGGAGTTAGTCTATTCCATGTTGTTGATGAATTAGCATAAAGAATATCTCCAACTGTAAATGTTGGCTGTAATCCTGTCCCACCATACAGAGGAGTAATTGCTATTCCTGACCAAACACCTGTAGTGATTGTTCCTAAAGCAGTTAATGATGAGTTTGTTATTCCTGTCCCTATAGAGGATGCAGAAAGAACTGTTGTATTGTTGATCTTATATGTGTTTCCAGAAATTAAGTTCCAAGACTCAGATGAAGACCAACCAGTTCCTGTATACCAGTTAATAAATTTATCAGTAAGACCTTTAAGAGTAATTCCTCCACCTTCAGCAGTTACATCAGAAGGAGAAGTTACAGATCCTAACTCAATATTTTTATCATCTACTGTAAGGGTGACTGAATTTATAGTTGTTGTTGTGCCATTTATTGTCAAGTCACCAGCAACAAACAAACTACCACCAATACCTACTCCACCTGTAACTACTAAAGCTCCAGAACTTGAATTTGTTGCTGCAGTTGATGATAATAAAACAGTATTACCAGCATAATCAACATTAAATCTCAATGCACCATTATTTTGTATTTCAAATGCATTACCAGAAGTCCATGAAGCATTTTGTAGTTGAACAACTAACGGTACTACTGAGGTTGATGTAGGCTGTATTCTGACTGCATTGTCAGTACTAACTCTAGCAGGAGAACCATAACTACCCCAACCAACACCTCCAAAGGAAATTGATGTTGAGGTCATAGAAGCTTCACCTGCACCAGTGTCAACAATAAAAGGTCCAGGGTTTACATATAAATTTCCAGATACTACTATTCTTCCTTGAGAAGAGTATGAAGTGTTATATATTTGAGCTACAGATGATGACGGCCAAGATAATCTTCCTGAAGAATTAATTGAAAAAGTTGTTGTACCAGAAGAGCTTAATATTTGTAAATAATCAGCTGACTGTGAAGTTGCTCCTTGTATTATTATTCCAGTTGTTGAAGATGAAGAATTTCTTACATTTATTTGAGCTGAGTGTAAATTTGTGCCAACACCCACTCTTCCTAAAACATTCAAGCTACTTCCAATTCCAACTCCACCTGTAACTATCAATGATCCACTTGAAGACGAAGTAGTAAGAGTTTCAGATGTTACTGCTAAACCTGAAACAGATAAAATTTCTGTTGATGGATTGTAAACAAGTGTAGAGTTTGAAGATACAGCTAATCCAGACGCTGATCCAGAAGTAGGAGTGAATAACAATACATGATTAGAATTAGTATTCGCTGCAATTACATTTATGTTTTGTGCAGTTGTAGCAGTTCCAGAAGTTATTCCATATCCTGATTGCAATGAATAAGTGGATGTAGAAGCTGTGCCAGCTGTAATTCCATATCCTGATTGATTAGCATATGTAGCTGTAGTAGCAGTACCAGAAGATCCTGATGTTATAGCATATCCAGCTTGATTTGAATAAACAGACGTTGTAGCTAAACCAGCAGTTATTCCATAACCAGACTGAAGTGAATAATTAGATGTAGTAGCTGTTCCAGCGGTAATACCATAACCAGATTGTAATGAATATGTTGAGGTTGAAGCTGTTCCAGCTGTTATTCCGTATCCTGATTGTAATGAATAAGTGGCTGTAGAAGCTGTTCCTGTAAGATTGCCAGTTACAGTTCCATTATTAATAAATACACCAGAAATTCCAGTGGCTGAAGCTACGTATAAGCTTCCTCCAATACCAACTCCGCCTGTAACAACCAAAGCTCCAGTAGATGAAGATGTAGATGCTGTAGATCCTGTAATACTTGCTGTTGAGGAATTAACAGATGAACCTGCTGAAAATGTAGTTGTTGTAAGAACATTTGATCCTGGATTGAAAAATAATCCAGCGTCAGAAGAAACAGCAACACCGCTTCCTCCGTTAATTGGTGAAAATAAAATGTAATGTGTAGCATTGGTACTAGATGCTACTGTATTTAAAGTTTGTGCAGTTGTAGCAAATCCAGCAGTCAAGCCATATCCTGATTGATGGGAATATAATGATGTAGTTGCTAAACCTGAAGTCGTAGCATAACCTGAATTGTTTGAACTTCCTGATGTAATTGCATAACCTGATTGATGAGAATAATTAGATGTTGTCGCTGTACCAGCTGTAATTCCATACCCTGATTGATTAGCATATGTAGCTGTAGTAGCACTACCAGAAGATCCTGAAGTTGTAGCATATCCAGCTTGATTTGCATAAGTTGCTGTTGTTGCTGTTCCAGTCAAATCTCCAATTATTGCGGATGTGAAAGTTTTTTGACCAGCAAAAGTTTGACTTTGAGTAGAAACCAAACCTGTACTACCAGATCCAGCAATTGGAATGTTAAAAGTATGTGTAGAACCAGAAGAACTTATGTTAAAAGTATTTCCAGAAGTACCAGCAGAAAAAAATTGAATTTCTGATGTGAGGGAATTTAAAGTTGTTAGTCCACTTCCAGAACCACCACCACCAGTTGCTTCCATAGGAACCCAACTCAAAACACCTGCAGAAGTTGATTGTAATACTGATGATCCTGTAGCTGGAGATGTTGCTGGTAATGTATAAACTGTGTTGCCAGTTGCAGAAGAAACAAATGAAGTGTAGTTTACTCCATTGAATAAATTTACTCTTCCGCCAACAGAAATAGACCCACCAATACCCACACCACCAGCAACAACTAAAACACCATTTGTAGTAGCAGTAGAAGCTAATGTATTGGTTAGATTTAAAATTCCGGTTGGAGGAATATTTATGCCAGGAGGAGCTGAAAAGGGTCTTTTTGTTGCCATGTTATATTCTCATTGCAGTACAAGAAAGATTGTAAGTGGTGACTGCATTGGTGGGTGATACTAATAATCTGACATTTCCACTATTTATGTCAGCATCAAATGTTGAAAGTGTCAATCCTGAACCTGCTAATATTTGAGCATATTCAGTCATATAAACAGAACTTCCATCATGTAATAATAAAAGTTCTTGAGCATTGTAATCAGATCCAGACGTAATTTGCACGGTGTATTTCAGAGTTCTATATGATGAAGCACTTACTGAATGAGCAACTTGATTTAATGAAATACCAGAAGTCGTTAAATTAGAAGCAAGAATATCAAATGTTGAACTGATAGAAATAACAGAGGAATTTAATGTTCCCCCAATCCCAACTCCTCCTGAAACTATCAATGCTCCAGTACTAGTAGAAGTTGATGCTGTTGAAGCTGTTATTGCTAATCCTGATGTTGATAAAATATTAGTAGATGGATTGAACGTAACGGTTGAGTTAGAAGATAAAGCTATTCCAGATCCACTTCCAGGACTAGAAAATATAAGTGAATGTTGTAGATTACTTGATGTAGTATTGACACTTACATTTAAAGCTGTTGTAGCACTTCCAGAAGCAAATGAATACGTTGATGTAGTTGCTGAACCTGAAGTGATTGCATATCCTGATTGATAAGCATAAGTAGCAGTTGAGGCAAAACCAGCAGTATTTGAACTTCCAGATGTTATAGCATATCCTGATTGATGTGAATATGTTGAAGTTGTAGCTAATCCTGAAGTAAGACCATATCCAGATTGATAAGAATAGTTAGCTGTGGTGGCAAAAGATGCATTACCAGAAGTTATTGCATATCCTGATTGGTGAGCATAGTTAGCAGTAGTAGCAAAACCTGAAGTTAATCCGTAACCTGATTGATAAGCATAAGTTGCTGTAGTAGCAAATCCTGAAGTAGTTGCATACCCCGATTGAAGTGAATATGTAGCTGTATTTGCAGTTCCAGATGAACCAGATGTTATAGCATATCCTGATTGGTGTGAATAAGTTGCAGTACTAGCAAGACCAGCAGTAATTCCATATCCAGAAGTGAATGAATATGAGGATGTAGTAGCTAATCCAGAAGTAGTTGCGTATCCAGCATTATGAGCATATGTAGCTGTAATTGCTGTTCCTGAAGAAGTAGCATACCCAGAAGTAGTAGAACTTCCATTTATGTCTCCAATGATAGGAGATAGGAATGTTTTAGAGCCTGTAAATGATTGTGAACCTGTTGAAACTAATCCACTAATGCCACTACCAGCTAATGGAATATTTATTGTATGAGTGGATCCTAGTGAAGAAACACTTATTTCATTTCCAGTTGTTCCAATTCTTAGATATTGATAAAAATCTGTTAATCCATTTATAGAAACAAGTCCTGTGCTTCCAGAACCTCCAACAACAACAGTACCAGTTCCAGGACCATGTTCTATTTCAACCCAATATCCATCTCCGTCTACATCATCATAATATACTGATAAACTACCATCACCTGAATTCCACCACAAGTCTCCAGCAAAAGGATTAGAAGGAGGAACAGTAGATACTCCAACTCCTCCTGATGCATTTGTCCATCCTAATCCTGAAGAGAATGCTGGGTTACTTTGAAGTACATATCTATCTGGACCTTTTGCCAGTTTAATTGTTGATGATCCAGCACCAACTATTAAGTCTCCAAGATTATAATTAGAATATCCAGTTCCACCATAAATACTTGCTAAAGGATTGTCTGGTAAATACAGATTTCCATAAATAGTTGCTCCAACACTTGAAATAATACCGTTTGCAAAAGTTTTATTTCCACCAAACGTTTGTGCTAATCCAGAAACTAAACCAGTAGAACCAGTAGAAGCAATTGGGATATTGAAGAAATGATAAGATCCTGATGATGTTATATTAAATCCAGATCCAGTAGTGCCAGTTGTAAAATATTGTGATGAACTACCAAGGTTATTAAGCTTAGTAATACCTATGCCAATATTTGTAATATTTTCTATTGCTGCTAGATTTAAACCAATCTCTACCCATTGTGTGCTATCTACATCTGTGTAATTAACTGAGAGTATAGCAGTTTCAGAATTAAACCAAAGATCTCCAATGTTAGCAACTATCGGAGCTATATCTGTAATGTAAAGTGATAATCCACTACCACCTCCACCACCTGATATTGTTCCCCATTTCAATCCTGATGCTGTGCTATTATCTGCAAGAAGTGCTTGGTTATAACTTCCAACACTAAGCTTTACAAAAGTATTACCAGCACCAACTAAAAGATCACCTTTAGCGTAATTTGTGTATCCTGTACCACCATAAAGAGCTGCTAATGGATTATCTGGTAAAACTAAATTACCATAAATAGTTGCTCCTGATGAAGATATCAATCCATCAGAAAATGTTTTTATTCCACCTAATGTTTGTGGCAGTGAACTTATTAAACCAGTTGACCCAGTTCCTGCTAAAGGTATATTGAATGTGTGAGTAGATCCAAAAGAACTTATATTGAATTCGCTACCAGATGTTCCAGTAGCGAAGTATTGAATTCCAGATGTTAGATTATTAAGTAAAGATATACCTGAACCACTACCACTACCACCAGTATTAGGTATCCACTGTAATCCAGATGATGTTGATGTATTTACAGAAAGGATATAACCATTATTTCCTAGAGGGAAAGAAATAACAGTAGAGCCTGCACCAACTATCAAGTCTCCTAAATTGTATGATGTATTTCCTAAACCACCAAAAGATGCTGGGATAATACCTTTAGGACCAATATATCTCCATCCAACAATTTTGAATGGACCACTAGTTGAAATAAGTGTGCTAATACTTGTTGCATCATTATTAAAAACTAGAATTCCAGTCTGATAATCAAAAAGCCAGTTCGAGTTATCAGATTTTGTAATTAGGTTATCGTTTCTGTCAAAAACCTTAATTTCATAACCAGCACCTGGTACCGTACCAAATGCATCGTATTTATCAGATACCCAATCTCCTAATCTTTGAGCTTCAGATCCTGCACTACCATCATTTGCAGAGGTGGTGTTTCCCCAGCCTGTAGTTGCAAACCAAGTAAGATTTCCTGGAACAGATGTATCAACAACAAGAGTTTGACCAAATGCAGCAGTTGGACCGTAGTAAAATAAATTTCCTGAAACTCCATATCCAGCATATCCAGTTCCAGGTATAAGCCCAGTTTTGATATCAGGGAGATATAACTCAAGCGTAGATGCACCTTTTTCTTCTGGCAGACCTTTCCCAGTGCTAGTTGTAATTCTTTTATTACTTAGCTTCTTGAAACTTGTATCTGTTTGTGTCCAGGGCATCTTATGAACTCGTTATGCTTGTCATGCTGTAAGTGTTGTTTCTGAAAATTATCACTACTCTATATCTTGCAGAATTTCCAGCTCCTGCAACTCCGGTAGTTTTAGTACCAATTGACCAACCAAGTGCACCTCCAGATGCAGAAGTTTTAGCAGATATTGCTGCAGATCTGTTTGAACCGTCATTAGCATTTGAACCTTGCAAAACACCTAAATCAAACCACAAAGCATCACCATCTAAATAAATTAATGCATTTACGCTTCCAGTTCCATAAGGTGCTATATTTGAAGCAGTAAATCCTGTAAATGTTAAACTTCCAGTGCTTGCTGACGTTTTATAGAAATATCTTTGATACTCTTGATCACCTGAGAAGGTATGGGATCCTCCCCATTGCGTATCATAGTCAGCTACTAAAGGATATTGCAAAGTACCTGACCTAACTTGAGCATTTCCACTAGCCATATCTATAGTTGAAGTAAATGCTATACCTGAACCTATAACCAATCTTCTTGCCTCATCTTGGAAACCCTCATAAGTGTCTGTGGAAACTGTGCCATAAGTATTGATTGCTTTACTTATCGTTGCATTTGAAGCTGCAGTAGTTCCATGTGCTTTATAAATTGTTACAGTTAAATATTTATTAAAAGAAGATTGACTGCCAACAGATAAAGATACTCTGACGTGATTAGAACCTGACTTATCTAATTCATCGGTGAACAACGGTGGACTAGCTGGCAGTCCTGTAGAAGTATTTAATCCAGTTGCTGAAATAGCGTAAACTTGAGTTACATTATATGCACAGCTATAAATACCAGCTGCTCCCTTGAAGAAAACACTAAATCCTGTTCCTGTAGCATAGTAAGAAATACCTGATAACCACTTATCTGATTGACTGTAAGTAGATGCTGTCGCTGCTTGGGAAAATATTGGACTTCCATTAGATGCTGACCAAGGATCTTTCCACATTTCATATGTATTTGTTAACTGGCTATTTTCAGTATGAGCAATATAAACTCCCTCATATCCAGGATTAGGTTGTGTATATGTAAGAATTTGTGCATTTGCCTTAGTCCATATACTGTTGTAAGTGCCTAAAGCTGTTAATTTTAAATTATTATTTGTAAATCCAACAGTGTAATTTGTTGTTAAATCAATAGTTCCAACACCACCACCTGTTGGAGCTAGGTAATTATATCTGTTAAAGAATATTGTTCCATAAGTTGAGGTGGTTAGGCTGCCAGCTGAAAATGTAGTGGTAGTATTTGCAGTATTTAGAGTATGAGATCCTGATAGATAATATTTGCTAGTTATTTGGCTACCTGTACCATAACCAGCTTGATACCATTCAGTTCCTAATCCAGCAGATATTCTAACTGTATAGTATGTAGGAACACTACTAGCTACAAGTGATGTTCCAGTAAGATAATTAGGTCTTGCTGGTGCTAGTAATGCTAGTAGCTCATTTACATCATCAAAAGCATTAGCTATTGTCGTATTATTAGTCCAAGTTGAGAAGAAACCATCTGTGTATGTTGTGTCAGCAGGAGTTCCTATTGTAGTTGTTCCAGATCCTCCAGTAGCTGTCATAGGAACCCATGACATATTTCCTTGACTATCAGAACTTAATACTGAAGTACCCGTAGCTGGAGTATTTTCTGGTAATATATATGTTGTAGAAGCTGTTGCAGATGATTTAAATCCAGTGTAATTGCTGCCATTCCAGAAATTTAAGCTTCCACCTAAATTTATTGTTTCTCCAACTCCTACTCCACCAGTAACATTTAATGCTCCAGTTGAAGTATTTGTAGAAGCAACGGAGCTAGAAACAATCACATTATCAGTAAAAGTTTTATTTCCAGCAAAAGATTGGTTTGTTGTTGAAACTAAACCTGTAGCAGCTATGCCAGCTATAGGTATGTTGAATGTATGTGTATATCCTGTGGAGGATATATTGAAACTTGATCCACTAGTGCCAGTAGCAAAATATTGAACATAAGAAGTGAGGTTATTTAATGAATAAATACCACTACTTGCAGCTCCAGCAGATATAGGAATTCCATCAATAAGGAAGTTATATCCAGCAGCTACGTTAACATTACCAACTACATCTAAAGTATATGCTGGATTACTTTTCCCAATACCAACAGATCCACCGTACTCAGCAAGAGCAACAACACCATCATTACTTGCTCTTATTAATGGCATTCCAGAAATATCATTTACTCTGTAGATCCAAGTATCATAAATACTAGAATTAGACAGAGATAATATTTGTCCATAGTTTGCTTCGTAGCTAAGTGTGTTATCAGGAAGTATTCTAAGAGTTATAGGAAGATTTGTCTGACCAATAAAAGCCATATAAGGTATCTGCGAAGCACCAGCAGACCCCATGTAAGCTCTTTCAAAATAAAGACTTCCTGTATATCCATTACCTACAACAAGATTATTATCAACATAAGCATTTTCAGCTATTGCAACTCCACCAGATACAATCAATGCTCCTGATGTTGATGATGTGCTTGATGTTGTGTCTGTTATATAAACAGACCCAGTAAATGTTTTATTTCCAGAAAAAGTTTGCGCTAGAGTTGATACTAATCCAGTAC
>Ga0247723_1002197_pt1 | contig 10632 bp, 10 predicted proteins | sample MSEWelMarce5H_FC_FD_189079 | JGI IMG/M metagenome (GOLD analysis project Ga0247723, IMG submission 189079) | Subsurface sediment microbial communities from gas well in West Virginia, United States - MSEEL Well Study Marcellus 5H_FC | ecosystem: Environmental > Terrestrial > Deep subsurface >...
GTTCTGGTTTCAGTACAAATGTGTTCCTGTTGGTGCTTCCGTTGACGCTTTCGCGACCAGAACTTGTTACAACACTCCTTGGTCTCTTAGTAGACGAACGTACGTCCGTGCTGTCATTGTACTTGTGTGGCAAGTACTTATGCAAGCGATTATCGAGTTCATTCCAGTAATCAGGTGAGGTTGGATCCCAACCCTCCGAAACCAGAGTCTCGTCAATCTGCTTTGCAATCTTGGAATCGGTGTCCCGAGCGTTCGGGTCGTACCAATCATTCTTCTCCATCCAATTGGACGCCAGACGCTGTAAGCGTGGATCTGGGACGTTCCCTTGGGACTGGCGAGGCTCAACAGCCGCCTTCTTGAAGTTGGACAAAGCCTCCATCTGGCGACGTGCTTCGTACATCATCTCTTGGGCTTCTGCCATGGCGTGACCGTCAGAGGCACTTGCCGCTTCAGAGATCTTCATCTTGGCATACTGCAAGCGAAGTTCTTGGTCTTCAATGGCTTTGTCGATACGAGCTAGGTCGGCAGAGTGGGTTTTGCGCTCCACCACGGACAAACGCTCCATCAACTCTTGGTTTTTGCGTTCCAAGAGCTGGAGTTTCATGTCCTTCTCTACGCCTGTCTTCTTAGCCAGATCCCGCTTAGCGCGTCGTTTCTCACGACGGGCACGTTGGTACTCTGTCTCGTCTTCAGGGGCTATATCGTCGTCTGTAGAGCCGCCAGACGCCATCTCGCGGTCGTCTTCCTGATCATCAGGGGACTCAATGCTGTCAGGTAGGTCAATAACGGCTGAACCGTCCGCCTCTTCGGTGACAACAATCTTGTCAAGTTCGTTTTCTGTGGTCATAAGAATGCTTTCATGGCTAAGGGATCACCAATGACTTTGGCAATGATTTCGTGGTCGTTCAAGATCATGAACAAGGCTGGATCTTCACGATCATCCTCTTCGTTAACCTTAACTTCCCACCTATCTCCGCCCCATTTAGGGACTCGGATGTAATCGCCGACTTCGCACCATGACCCCTCGGGCCACCCTTGCATCGTGTCGCGGTTTTTGAATGCGAGAGGGCCCACATCGATGACTTTTGCCACCATGTTCTGCCACTTCTCGGTCTCCTTGGTCTCTTCAACCAAGATAATCCCTGCGCCTGTCGTTTTTTGTCGTGTGCGACGTAGTTGCACCAAAATTCGACCACCTAATGGCTTAGCACCCGGATTCACAGCGGGGAATGCCCACTTAACTTCAGCGTTTTCCAACACTTCGGGGTTATCGCTCATCTTCTTCATCTTCCTTTAACATTTTGTTAATGAGATCGAGGGTTTCCTGCAATCCCAAGTTTGTGCCGACCGTGCGTTGGTACGCCTCCCATGACGCGACGTTTCCAGCCGCTAAGGAATGAGCTATTTCAGCTTGACGCGCCTTAATTGCGCCGATCAGATCACCTAAGTTGAATAACATTTATTTCTTTTTAGCTTGCGATAGTGCGCCTCCTTGTTTTTTAGCTGGCGCTGTGTTGCCAGTTGACTTCAAAGACGAGCCATCAAGCTTCTCGCCAGCGGCAATACGCTTGTGCATAGGCACTGCTTCGTTGAAATAAGGGTTAGATGTAGCCATTTCGATCTCCTAGGGTTTGTTGTGCTTCTTTTTGAAGCTCCAGTGCAGTCTGAGCCTGCTCGTTTTGCAATTTAGCCGCGTCTCGCGTCAGTTTTGCAGATTCAATACGTTCTTTGGTCAGGTTGTCAGCCGAGTTGGTGGACATCTTGACGCTGTCTTGCTGTTGTTGCTTAGCCATCTCCATTTGCATCCTTGCGGCAGACTCTTGACCTTCTTGTGTAAGGCGCTTGTCTGCCAACTGTAGGTCGGCTTGGTCTTTTGCGGCACGACGTTGTGTCTCTGCCATGCTTGTCTGCATGAGAACCTGCGCTTCGGGTGGCAAAGGAGCCTGTTGCTTGCCCTGTTGCATCATCTGCATCATCTGTGCAATGACAGGCATGACACCCTTGAACGCTTTCTCGCTGTCCATGGCAACGTGCTGAGATGCCAAAGCGTATATCTTGTCAATCTCGGCTGTGAACTTGGGATTGGCGTACTCCGCCTGCTGTTTGCCAGTAGATTTGGTCACATAACCGTTCATGCGCTTCAAGTACCACAAGGTGATGTGCTGTTTGACGTGCTCCATCATCTGTGGGATGAAGGCTGGCGCGATCATGGGGTTTGCACCGAAGGCTGGATCCTTAGCAAAGTCCAAGTGACCCTGAATGTGAGCCAAGTGGTCTTGATCAATGAAGGCAAAACCTGTCTGACCAAGAGCCATAGCGACGTTTTCGTCGGCAACTGGGCGCTCTTCGGGATTGGGAACGTCCTTCATGAGCTCGTTGATGCCGGGCACCTTGATCTGCTTCAAGAACCTCTCAATGACGACCTTGCGATTGAACAAATCTGGGTTCTTTTCCATGATCGCCATCACCGACTGAGTCTGCGCCATGCGCTGTGTCTCAGAGAAGATGTGTGGATCAGAGACAGGGATCACGTCTGTGTTAGATGCGAAGTCTTCCTTAGTGATCTCAAGGTCAGCAACCACTTCACCCTTGCGTTGCTCGTCGATGTACCAACGATTCAAGCGACCAAGGATCTTTAGAACGCGACCTTGTGACTCGTGTAAGCGTGCGTGGATGGCAGAGAACACCGCGGCGCCCTGCTCGATCAAAGCTTGAGTGGTTCCAACAGGGGTGTTGGAGTTCACGTCAGCGATCTTTTCCTCTGCGGTGGTCACGACACCCTTAGCCGCACCATCTAACCAGCCCAAAAGCGAGAATAGAACAGGGGAAGGGGGGTTGAAAGGCATAGGCATGGCGATCTTGCGGATGTCATCGACGCCGGGCATCCCCTCAATCTCACAAACCTGCGTCACATCCACCTGTTGGGACTGACCCGAAATCTTGGCTCCCTTGAGCTTTAGCATGGTTGCCGCATTGTTGATATGGGCAGAGTCCAGCAAAGCGCGTAGAGAGCCTGTAAGAGCCGCTGACAGCCCTCCAATGAGCTGTGGCAGACCAATAGCGTACGCACCGCGCCATGGAATGAACTTAAACTCAACCAACCAATCAAGCTTGGTCATGGTCTCGTCGCCCTCTTCCCAGTTACGGTAGAGACCAACGCACTCGTTCTCGTACTCGTCAACCATCAGGATGTAAGGGGCTGACTTACCGTCTGTCAGTGGGTCGTCATCCAGCTCGAGCCATGTGTAGATGTGATAGACCTTACGAAGTCCGTCCTCGTTGTCCTCAAACTTACGACCTTCGATCTTATTGTTTGCCTTCTCAGAGTGAGTTTCCTCTGGCTCAGCAGACACGCGGATCAGGTCGATGTCACGGTACAGTCCTGAGCGGATGCGGTTCTTAAACTCCCACTCGGTGAGGGTCTGCATCTCAGTGACACGTTGGGCTGTGTAGAAGTTAGCCGCGGCAAAGGGTAGCAGGATGTTGTCAATAGGCATGAACTCAGCACAGGGACGCTTCTTCTTCTCGTCGTACCACATCTTCATGTACTGGGAGCCACCCAATGGGAGCTGAGTCAGGAGCTGTTCCTGCTCGTCTCGGAACTCTTCGATCTGCTCAGTCAACTGCCAATTCATGAAGTCGCGCTTGCGCTCGGCTTTCTCGATCTTCTCTTCGTCAACCTTGCCCAAGATCTTGGTGCGGGTTGGGCCATCAGGTGGAAACATCTCCTTGATAGCACGAGAGGCAAAGTCTACGCAGGCTTCTGCCATGACAGGGTGAACGACCTTGCTGGCGCCCATAAAAGTAGCACCGCCGGGGGCATCATTGCCCATACCCGTACGACGCAGACCCTCTTCGTACTTCTTGTCGCGCTCCTCACGAGACTTCTTGTCGTTCTCGACCAAGTCCATGTAGCGCAAAGCGATCTTGTTCAGGTCATAGGGATCAAGCACGTCAGCCAAGTTCTGGTAGAAGTCCTCGTCCTCCATCGGGCCTTTGGTTGGCATACGCACAATGGCAGAACCGTCGGGCAACTCTTCGATCTCTTGGTCGTCTTCAGGCATTTCAAACTCCATGCCTTCGTCATCTTCGACCTGCTGATCCCTTAACCCATCGATGAAACGACCCGCGTTAGGATCTTGTGGGAATTGTGTCGCCATAGCTTATTTCCTTTTGAGCTTCTTGTTGCTCAGTTCCATGAACATAGTATCGCGGTTCGTGGTCATTCTAACCCTGCCGCCTTTTGCCTTTTTAACTTCAGGTTCAACTTCTTGCTCTTGCATTTGCTCAGGCATCTGAGATGCCGCACCAGCGCCAGCAGTTGGGATGCCAACCTGTTGGTACAGAGGTAAGCCCTTTTGCTTGATGGACTCACGCATCTCTGGTGTGATGGGGAAGTTGTGGAGCTTCATAGCGCCAGCCTCATCCACCATCTTGTTGAAGTCTATGACCTCTTGAGGTGTCATCTCGGATAGGTTGCGACCTGCAACGCCAAGGCGCTCTACGGTTGCACCGCGGTCTCCCGGTATCGAGAACGTGCCCATCTGTGCGTTATAGGGCTTGCCAAAAGTGTTCAGGTAGCTTGGAAGAATTTGGTCATAGAAACCCTTCATGCCTTCTCCACCTACCTCAAGGTCAAGCCCACCGAGAACCCGAGAGCCAACCTCATTTGGTTGAGCGGTAACCAGCTTTTCAGCCACCTCTTTGCCAACGTAATCAGGCAACTGCTCTGGCGTTAAGCGCTCATTGAATACTTTTTTTCCACCCTTGGATGCATACAAAGATCCATCATCAGAGTAGATAAGCTCATCAATTTGCTTGCTTAGGCTAAAGCGCTTTGCCTGCTCAGCGCCGGGGGTAATGGCGATGCTGTCATACCCGTTGTCAGCGGCATAGTTAAGCAGGCGCTTCATAGCCAACTCGTGCCAGTTCTTTTTAAATGGGGCGTCTGGGATGGCACTGCGAGCATCTACTCTTGCTTTATTTAGCTCCATCTGTTTTGCTTTTACATCTGCACCAAAGTAATCAGCCAAATGCCTTGGGTCTTCAGCCAGCCGTTTTGCCAACCTGCTTGCCATAACCTCCGCTTTATCCTCAGCCACACCTTCCGAGATAAAGTCTTGCTTAGCCTCATTTTTGGCTCTTAATTCCAAACTGCTGAGGTAGTCAACATAATCTTGTTCTTCTTTGCCCGTGGCGTAACCCTTCTTGCGCCCCTCTTGATGCCAGTCAGACTGGATCTCTTCGACGTGCAAGATCTTCTCGCCGTTAGGGCCAACACGGTCTTGAACACGCATGTGAGCCAAGACGTTAGGATCTTCTTTCCAATGTTTGGATTGATAGCTAGGAGCCGCGCCTTGCTTCTTGGCTTGCAAGGTTAAAAGCTCTTTTTTCTTGTAATCTGGCAACTCACTGCGACGCATGTCAGCTTCGAGCGTCATCAACCGATTGGACTCGGCTTCTGAGAAACCTTCAGGCAATTTGAGCAAAATCTCGCGGTAGTTCTTGCCGCCAGCGGTCTTGTAATCGCCATACTTCTCAAGATCTTCATCAATCTCGTCATTCCATTTTTGAATTACGCGGCTTGGAACTTCATCCCATGAGTCGTAACCAGAAGTCTCAATCTTGTCACGTAACGCATTGTCACGCTCGTTTTCACTGATCTCAGCAAGCTGTCGCTCTTTGAGCTGAGGCGGCGGGTTGTCTTTGAGGACTTGCTGAGCCTCTTCCTTGGTCATCTTGCCCTTGGCTTTGAATGCCTGTTCGAGCTTACGGTCAGCGATCTCCGCCTTCTTCACGCCCGGCTGTTTGAGCACCTCAGTCAAGAACTCTATGCCCGTACCCTTGGGGCGCTTGAGGTTGCCTAGCGCCTCATCCACAGCGGAGTAGAAGGGTGCAGTCTTCTTGGCGGCTTTAAGTGCTCCAATCAGGCTCATAGTGGTCTCTCTTCAAGGATTAGGTCGTCACCAGTTACTGAACCGCCTTCGGCTTTGTGGACAGCTCCACCCTTCTTCAGTCCGAGCTTCTGCAACTCAGTCAGGATGTCTTCGGTGATCAACTGAGTGGGCGGATACCCTTTGGTGTAGTCCATGTAGCCGGGCATCCTGCCCTTCTCGCGCATGGTCTTATCAACAAAGTCCTTCATGACAATGTTGCGCTCCACTGGGCTAAACGTCAGACCTAAGTCCTCGCCTTGCAAAATTGTGGGGAATGCTGGGTGTAAGTCAGGGCGATCAATGATTCCACCGCTAAGTGTAAACAGACGGTTACCTAATGAACCCGTTGGTAGATCTACTAAGTCAGGATCTGTTGTACTGCGAATGATCTTGTCGTAGTCAATAATTTGACCCCTCTTACCGCCAACATTTACTCCGCCCATTAAGTGACCAGCAACAGAGCGACGACTGAACGTATCAGCTATGTCTCTGAACTTTTTGTCCATGATGTCAACATCAGCGGGAAAAACGGGGTTCTTTTTATTGTCAACAGCCGCGGCTAAGCGCTTATTGATCAGATCTCTCAGTTCAGGGGTCAACTCACCACGCTTAGCGGCTTTCTTAAAGTCACCGTATAGCTTGTCAAACACCATCTGGTTTGATTGGTGTTGGGTAGGCGTACCGATCATAGCGGCGTAGACTGGGTTGTCACCCTTCTTTCCACCACCAAGGATGGTCTTAGCTGTGCCAGCGTTCTGTACGCCCCATGCCGCCTCAGCCGCACGGTACTCGGGTTCGGTCAGTTGCAGTCCTGAGAAGCCGGGGCCTCCCAAGTACCCGCCACCAACCTTGGTGCGGTCAGACTGTGTGATCTTCAGTGGGCGTCCTTCAATCTTGCCCAGTGCTTCAGAGGCTTTCATAGGCTCTTTGTTAGCCAACTCCATCATCATGGTGTCTGGGTTGCTGGAGATGTTGACGCCGCCCTTGGGCTTGACTACGTTTGCCTGCGTACCCTGACCCATGCCTAACAGCAGGTCACGCTGTAGACCGCCACTCTCAAGGGCTTGGGTCACCATAGGGTCTATGCGCTTCTCAAGAGCCTGTGCTCCCCTGCCTGCTGTTCCCATGGCTTGGGACATGGCAGGGCCTGACAGGTACTGCAAAGCCATAGCTTCAGGCAACACTGGTGGGATCTTGTACTCAGTCTCAAGGCGATCAAGGAAGTTACCTACGTCACCTGCGTACTCATACGCCAAGGGTTGCTCAGGCTTGTACATGCGCTCTTGCATGAACTGCTCAGCCGCGGCGTCTCCCTTAGCTATGCGGGTAGGTAGGGAATTGATAGCTTGGGTCAGGGCTGAACCCATAAGCCGTACGGTCTGCAATGCGCCAGCCGCCTTCTCTAGCGGGGATGTGTCAGCTTCTTGCTGGCGCTTGAGGTCAGCATCACGCTGAGCCATGCGCCTACCCATCTCAAGGTTTTCCTTAGTGGGAACGCTTAGGTTGACGTCTCCATACTGGGGCAGATCCATCGCTCTGGGATCGTTGACGAACGGAGCAGGTTGGGCTGATCTAAAGTTCTTAGACCTGATGTTCCCAACTCGTGGGTAGAACGCTGGTGTGTTTTCGTCAGCCATGGCTTATCCCGCTGAGTTGCTGTTGTCCCAATGATACCTTGGGCGCTGGCGTTCGTCCATCATAGATCTGATCCAACCAGTCTGTGCACCAGCTCCTTACTCCTACCGTCCTGCCCAGCCAACCACCTGTACCCGCTCCCGCCATCCACGTTAGGCTTGGCTTCAGGCGGAGGCGTCTCGTGCATGGCGTGGTAAGAGCTTGCCCATAAGTTCAGGTAGTTCACGGTCACGGCTTTGTTAGTAGCGCTGTTCAGTCCTGCCTCACGTATGCGCTTGCCAAAGATCCTGTCTCCTATGTTGGAGAACTCCTTGGGCATCAGGTTCCATGTTGGGAGCATAGGAAAAGCTCCACGCAGGAAAAAGAAACAGCTTGTGTCGATTAGCGAAGAGTCATCTGGCATGTGAAGGACGGTCATGTCAGGGCGAACAAACCTGCGCCTAGCTACCACGTAGTCACAGTTGACTGGTGAGCCGTAGTTCCCAATCGCTGTGGTTAGGCACTCCTTGGTGTGCTCAGGGTCGATCCAGTTGTCAGCATCGAGGAACCCAATGGCGTCGTAGCCCTCACTGACGGCAAGCTGGGCGCCGATCCCTCGAGGGGTGTTGCCGTAGTCTCCATGAGACTTGCCCAGTGGGATGTGCCTAGCCACCCTATTGGCAACCCAGTCCTGTTGGTAGCCGTCACTGATAAGGAAATGATCTGCCTTGATGGTCTGAGCCTGCACGCTTCTGATACACCGCTCTAAGACGTCGGCGTCTTCCTTAAAGTAAGGCGTAATGTACGCAACCTTCATGTCCATCCCTTGAAAGCTTTGACTGCTTCGGGTAGTCCTCGATAGCCCTTGCAGTGCTCAAGGAACTTGGCGATGTGGTCAGGGATTATCTTGCCCACCCAGTCGTCGTCACAGATCCACTTGTTGAGCAGGTACTCTTGCCCAGTTGTGACACCCTGCTCGTCCTTGATGCTGTCTAGCCATTCTTGCGTAATGATCATGCTTGTCCTTTAGGCGGCGTATGGGTTCTCGTGCTTCTTAGCCATACCGCTGTCAATGTAGTCGTCCATGTCGTAGTCGTCCCTTGGGGCGCCATCGATGTCCAGCCACCCTGAGTCACGTAGAAACCGTAGCCCTTGGGTGCAGGCGTCCACGAAGTCATCATGCGTCGAGTCAGGGAAGCTACAGATCTGGGAGACGAAGCCCTCAGCCCAATCCTTGACGTAGCCTTTCCTGACACTGCTCTCAGGGATCCATACGCGCCCAGCGGCAATGATGTTGGACACGATGTTCAGCCTCTGGATCTTGTCAGCCCTGCCGGGGTTATACGCCCTCACAGGTAAATGCCCACGCTGTAAGTCTTGGATCAGCGCTATGCCTGCGGACTTGTCTTCCACAAGGATCAGGTCAACCCGCTTCTTGTCCTTGCCCTCACCGTACACCACGTCGTACTCCTCGATCACCTTGGGGCGCAGGTCTGGATACTGTAGGCGGTCTTGCCAACAGTCGATCACCATGGCGGACATGGGGCCATCCAGTGGCTTGAACACACCGAACGTGATAGCGGCTGTCGGATCGTTGACAGTCTTCTCTGAGCTGGCGCAGTCGTATGACTGGATGATGTACTCAAACTTGGGGAACGCCTTGTTGGGCGCCCACAGCTTGAACATCTCACGCTTGACGATACCTGACTCTTCTGGGTCGATCAGCTCAGCATGGATCTCCTGCCTGCCAATCTTAGTACCTTCGTAGGCAAGGATCTGCTTCTGGAAGCTAGGAGCGAGGTTAGCTAGGTTCACGTAGGTAGATGCCGTCGTGAGGGCTACGTCGTCTCCTTCACGCCCTACAAGCTCCACAATGAGGTCTTTAGGACGTGGGGTAGTCGTGGCAATGATCTGCGTCCTGCCATCAGCCTTCTTCAGACGCACGGCGAACTGGATGTTGTACCAAGCTTCATCAAGGTAATCCCATGCCGCCAGCTCGTCCAGCCATGCACCATGGTACTGACCACCACGGAAGCGATCAGGCTCGGAGGCTGAGATGCCTTTGATCAGGCTACCGTTGACTAGCACGATCTCGTGTAGGGCTTTGTTGTAGTCTCGAATCAATGCAGGCGGTATGACGGCGATCAACCCTGACTCACCCTCGAAGCATGTACCACGTACGTCCATAGACGTGGGGGCGGACACGAGCCAACGTGTGTTGGGGTTCTCCCATGCCCACCACCAAAGCTGTTCAGCCGCGGTACGGGTCTTGCCAGCTCCACGACCAGCCAGCATAAGCCAGATAGACCACCACGTACCTTGGGGTAGCTTCTGGTGATTGAACGCGCCTGAGAGCCATTTGATGCGTGTGGCGTAGGCGGCTCCGTGGTACGGGCCTAGACTCTTGCGAAGCTCTGCGTCTTGCAGGATGTCCAGAATGTCCTGTTCAATGACAGCACTCATTCAGCAATCCGTATCAGCTCTAAGCGCTTTACAGCTACGTCCATCATGTCCCTGACGTTCACGTCAATGACAGTGTGGTCTTGAGTCTGCTCAGCCTGCTTCTGCTCACCGTACTTCTTAGGCGCCATGCGAGCGGCTGTCCACTTGCGGGTGTCGACCCTCAGCTTCATCCATGCCACGTAGGAGGAGTCGAACTTAACCTCAACCAGCTCACCATTCTTGCCAATGACGTGGTTTAGTTCAGGTGGCTGGTCAACAATGTCAATCAATTCATCGAACTGCGTCTCAGCCTGAATTTCTCGTGCACGTGTGTATTGTTGCAAGAAGTCAGGCTTGGTGGTCAACCAACCCATCACGCTTCTGAGGCTCGGCATATCCTCATCTAAGCATATCTTACGTAGGCTCTGACCTAACCCTAGTCTTGTGCATATATCGTTAGCTAACTCATCTGAGTAGATTGATGGTCTACCCATTGTTTTCACTTCTCTTGTTTGCGGCTTACCTGTCACATCGGCGACTGTGTCGCTGGAAAGATCTTTTGGTTTCTTTGCCATCACTGAGCTCCTTTAACGCAAAGTTTAACGGATCTTTTCGTTTGTGTGCAAGGTTACTCCTTCAA
>Ga0247723_1002198_pt1 | contig 10626 bp, 18 predicted proteins | sample MSEWelMarce5H_FC_FD_189079 | JGI IMG/M metagenome (GOLD analysis project Ga0247723, IMG submission 189079) | Subsurface sediment microbial communities from gas well in West Virginia, United States - MSEEL Well Study Marcellus 5H_FC | ecosystem: Environmental > Terrestrial > Deep subsurface >...
ACCGCCAGTGCCATACCCAACAGATGGGGTTATGTACACGTGGGATGAAGAGAATACAGACTGGAAGGCAATTAATAATGGCTGATAAGAAACTTGTAGTAGATGTAGCAAAGGGAACACAGTCATACATTGACCTTACCCCAGAAGAGATCGAACAGCGTGCAGTAGATGCACAGGCTGCTGAGATTGAGAAGGCAGAGCGTGAGGCAGCAGAGCAGGCTAAGGCTGATGCAAAGCTCAGTGCTCAGGCAAAGTTACAAGCACTTGGTTTATCAGGTGAAGAGATTGCAGCAATAACAAACAACTAAGGAGTAACAGTGCCGTATAGCGACGACATCACCGAGGGATTACCCTATGTACTCTCTAACCCTGCAGGATCTACCGCCTATATTCCAACTGGGCCAGCCTATGAGATAGCCTTTGCAGGGCTACCGTTCTTTCTTGCAGCATCCGATGAGCAACCTTACCGTCGAGTCACAGCGCAGTATCGCAAGCAACAGATTGACCAGACGCGTGAACCTGGTGAGCAGACGCTCACCGGCTGGTGGGTTAGATCTCAATCCTCGTTCCACTTAGGAGCGGGGATTAAGTATTTTGAGCCTATCCAAGAAGAGTCACTGCGCTTTCAGTACACAGAGTCTAAAGGTGTAGATGTCTGGACTAGAGGACAGGCTACTCTGCTTAACGACACTGCTAGTTTCTATTCAGGTTCAGCTCCTGCTCAGATGATCGGTGTTAACGATGGCACCAATGACTGCATCATTGTCAGCGATGGATCAGCACTCAAGAAGATTACAACTGGTGGTACTTCTACTACATACACACAGGCTGGTACGCCATCTACTATCTATAGCCTTACCACTAATGGCAGGCAGTACTTCTTTATCAATGGCACTCACGTCCATCGAGGCAACATTGCTGGTACTACTAGCGATGCTGAAATCTATAACGTATCCAGCACTACTCGTGCCACTATCCGCTTTGTAAAGCAACGTCTTATTGCTGCTATCGGTCCATCAATTTATGAATTAAATGCTAATCACGGTGGCGGTTCTTTGCCTGCTGCTTTGTTTACCCATCCTAACTCATCTTGGGTATGGTCTAGCATCTCTGAAGGACCACAGGCTATCTACATCTCAGGCTATGATCCTAATGGAACATCATCATCCGTCTTCAAGGTTGGCCTAGATCCAACAACTCCTAACGCTTTAGGTTTTCCAACACTAGAAACACCTACAGTAATTATTGATCTGCCTACTGGTGAATACATCAATGACTTTGATGTCTACCTTGGTACCTATGCCATCCTTGCTACAAGTGCTGGCTTTAGAGTCGGAGTCTCTGATGCAACTGGAGACATCCAGTACGGACCGCTTCTCTTTAGAGATGCTCCTTGTACTGCTATTGCTTTCAAGGATAGTTATGCCTACATTGCAACCCTTGTAGATGGTGAAGCAGGGCTAGTACGCACTGACCTATCTACAACTGTGATCTCTAATGCTCTGTACTTTCCTTGGGCTTGGGATCTTGTTGCAGCCGGTGCTGGTACAACCGCATCTCAGGTTGCCTTCTTTGGCAACTCAGACCGAGCAGCATTTGCTACAGGCAATAACGTCTGGGCTGAATCTACAACTAGCGTAGTAGCAAGTGGCTACCTACGTACTGGTTACATCCGCTACAACACACTTGAAACTAAGATCTATAAACTGCTACAAGCTCGTATTGATACAAGCAATGGTGGTCTTGCTATCGAGTCTATTGACTCAAGAGATACCGCATACAATATCGGTACATTCTCACAAGGAACAACAGTTCCTGAGATCAACGTAAACTACCCAACTACTTCACAAGAGTATTTAGGATTTAAGTTTACTATGACTCGATCAAGTACTGATTCCAGCAAGGGACCACTCTTTACCGGCTATCAGTTGAAGTCACTGCCAGCAGTTCCCCGTCAGCGCCTGATCCAATACCCAGTCTTCTGTTATGACCACGAGAGCGATAAGTTCAGCAACGAAGTGGGCTATGAAGGATCTGCCTATCAGCGTATGTCTCAACTAGAAGCTATTGAAAATGTTGGTGACACCATCCGAGTCCAAGACTTTAGAACTGGTGAGGAATACCTAGGCATCATCGAAGAGATGGATTTCATTAACAGAACTCCAGAGGATAAAAGGTTCTCTGGTTTTGGCGGCACACTTCTAGTCACGATTCGGACGGTCTAATGCAAGCACAAGACTATGCAACGGTAGCAGTAGCAGTATGTACCATCATCGGTGGTTTTACTGCTGCGGTCAGATGGCTAGTAAAGCACTACCTCAATGAACTCAAGCCTAACTCTGGCAGTTCACTTAAAGATTCAGTCATCCGATTAGAAGAGAAGGTAGAGATCCTCTACCAGATCCTGATACAGAAGAAGGACCTATGATCCCATTAGCAAAGAAGGCTACCCCTGCTGCTATTGCAGCTCTGCGTCAAGCAACGGCACACTTTCCTAAGCGCAAGAAAGCATCAGATGGACTACTGCCTAGCCCAGCACACGTGCATCAGAACCCGAACTCTGACCACAACTCAGGCTTTGCAGTAGATATCACTCACGATCCAGTAAGAGGCGTTGACTGTGCATCTGCCTTTATTAAACTGCAATCAGATCCACGCGTTAAGTACCTGATATTTAAGGGAAAGATCTGGTCAAAGGAGAAGGGTGACCGTGACTACACCGGCTCCAACCCACACAACAAGCACCTACATATTTCCATCAAGGAAGAGTGCGGTAACGACACTTCGCCTTGGTTCCCTTGGTTGCCCCAGCCAAAGGTCATCAACAAAGTAAAGGCTAACATCCCCAAGCCTTTACCTAAGAAGAAAGAGAACAAATGAACGCAAAGATGAAATCAATGCTCGCAACATATCTCCGTGCAGGAGTAGCGTCAGTACTTGCGCTATACCTTGCAGGAGTGACAGATCCAAAGGCACTAGCATCAGCAGGAATCGCTGCTATTGCAGGTCCACTGCTCAAAGCACTAGATCCAAAGAATACAGAGTTTGGACGTGGGTCTAAGTAACCCATAAGCGCGAGGCAATGGCCCCCTGCTCAGGAGAAATCCTGGGTGGGGGGCTTCTTTTTTTATGCCTGAAAAGAACGAAACCCCTACAGGCCGCGAAGTCTGTAGAGGTTTAGTCCAGCACTCGTGGGTACTACATTTCCCCACTGCTCTAAAAAATACCAGAGTCGCTATCGTTATGCAAGTGTGTCTTCAAGCGGTGACAGTTAGCACAGAGTGTCTGTAGGTTAGACGGGTCGTTGTTCCATCTATCCCCGTCAATGTGGTCAACGTCGAGCTGACTGATGTGGACTGGTATGAAGCCACACTTCTCGCAGGTGTTCTTCTTATGGACTGCGTATGGGTACTGGTTCTTGACGATGTTACGTTTATAGACTGCCTTGCACCGATACCTGCTACCGATGGGCCGGTTCTTATCTCTGAGTTTAATCTTGGTAAAACCACAGACTGAGCAGGTACCAGTCCTTGCAGTCTCATCAATATCCGTTAGCTTGTGGTCCATCAGGGTTATCCACAGGACAGGGAATTGTTACCAGATTTCCGCAGTTGGCACAGGTTCCGTCAAGATGCCACCAAGCAATGTCATAATCTTCAAAGGCCGCTAGGATGTTGAACATAGTGCAGCCACAGGTACAGGCGTGGACGGGTCCTAAAGCCCTCAGATCGGCTCCAAAGGGGTCAGGAAGGCCATCGTAGGTCTTGTTCCTGCTTCTGAATTTCTGCAGGGAGAGTAGACGGAGCCGCATACTGTCGGGCCTCCTCACACTCCTCGGCCCGATAAGGGCCTCTGTACTGTTATTCGCCTACGGCTCATATTGTACACACTGCCTGGTAGGAGTGTGTCTTGCGACACGCCGTGATATGATTTACCAATGACAACTCTGGTAGGTATCCAAGGATCTGATTTCGTAGTGATGGCAGCTGACTCGCAGATCACCGATAACGATCAGCGCATCATATCTACGCAGACTCCGAAGATCGTTCACGTGGGCGACTACCTGTTAGGTATCACGGGCGACTCACGTCCTGGAGATATCCTCGCCTTTAATTGGAAACCACCAACGTATAAGAACTACGATCCTGTGGACTGGATGGGTAAGCGAGTACTGCCTAGTATCTACGCTGCCTTTAAGGATAATGGATACGATCCATCCGATAAGGAATCGAGCTACGCCTACCTCATCGCCTTTGATGGAAACTTATTTTCTATTGGATCAGATCTATCCTTCAACGCTAGTGAGCGTGGACTCTTCTCAGCCGGTAGCGGTGGAGCATTTGCCTTGGGCTATCTCTACTCGCTCAAGCCAGGATCGTATAAGTCTCTGCTGATGTCTAAGGTTGTAGCAGAACGCGCAATAAAGATCGCGTCGGTGCTTGACGTGAATACCTGTCCTCCGATTCAATTAGTTACTCAAGAGAAGGGATAGATAAATGCTCGGATTTTTATTTGGTTTGCTTATTGGCTTCGTCTGCGCTTATGCTTTAGATGCGTTTCTACAGTATACGGATAAGCGATAATGGAAAAGACTCTTAAGTATGCGATAGAAGAAGCACTACAATCTGGTCGCAGATCAGCAAAACCAGTCTTTATGGAGATAGAACTGCGTGAGCAGATCGCACAACAGTTAGAAGCAGCCAACTATCCAGGTGCTGCATTTATCGTAAGGAACCCGCAATGATTACAGACCCAAAAGAACTGCTACTGACAGTACTCCACGCAAAGGATGCCTCTCGTGATCGCAGTACTCAGACACAGGTAGGTCCATCAGAGATAGGTGGTTGCCGTCGTAAGGTCTGGTACCGATTGAACGGACAACCAGAGACTAACGATAACCAGTCAAAGCTGGCTGCAATTATGGGTACTGCTATTCACGCTGCAATCGAAGAGGCTATCGGTCACTTAGATCCAGATGGCAAGGACTACCTAGTAGAGACTGCAGTAGAACACGGTGATATGAAAGCACACGTGGATCTATTCATACCTAGCACCGGCGCAGTTGTGGATTGGAAGACAAGCAAGGTTAAGAACCTTTCATACTTTCCGTCTAAGCAACAACGTTGGCAGGTGCAGATCTATGGCTATCTGCTAGCGCAGAATGGTCACAAGGTCAACACTGTCAACCTAGTTGCTATTGCTCGTGATGGTGCTGAGAAGGATGTCAAGGTTCATTCAGAACCTTACGATGAAGATGTTGCACTAGAGGCGATGGCGTGGTTAACTGAAGTCAAGGCAATGGAGTCAGCGCCAGAGCCTGAGAAGGATGAGTCCTTCTGTAAGCACTACTGCCAGTACTATGACGCATCAGGTCAGATGGGTTGTGTTGGCTTAAAAAAAGAACATATCGTCCTGAGTGATGTAGTCATTGAGGATGAGCAAATTGACAAGAACGCTTTGCACTTTCTACAATTAGATGCAAAGATTAAAGAGCTGGAAACTGAAAGAGATTCAATCAAAAGTTCTTTCGAGGGAACTGTTGGCGTTACTGCCAGTGGTATTGAAATCAGTTGGACAAAGATCAAAGGTCGTGAGACAGTTGACAAAGACAAAGTTAAAGAACTTATTGGTTATGTCCCAGTAAGTGTTGGACAAGAAACTGCAAGACTAAACATCAAACCTAGTGGAGGAAAATAAATGGCTACAGAAGGAACAAAGTTCCAGGTTAACTACAAGTTATCTGATGGAACACTTATCAATCTTTATGCTGCATCAGTTACAGAACTAGAGTCGGGACTAGCAGATCTTGCTATGAACGCACTCAACATCAAGGCAACAGGAGTTGAACTAGGTGCTATCTCAGCAGCACCAGCACCAACAGTTGCATCAGTAGCAGCGCAGTTCAACGCTACTCCTGTTACTCAAGACCAACCTGCTAATGCAGGCAATGTCTGTCGTCACGGAGTGATGGCATTTCGTGAAGGAACATCTAGCAAGGGACCTTGGAAGGGCTATATGTGTGCTGCACCAAAGGGTGCAACAGACAAGTGCGACACTATCTGGGTTCGATGATCGGTGCGCGAGCCTCGGTTCTATGAGGACCCTGCTTGCGCTTCAGTAGGTGGCGACTTCTGGTTTCCTGAAAAGGAAGCTGGAAGTAACAACACAACCGAGATGGTAATGGCTAAATCAATCTGTAGAAGATGTCCACATCAGTCAGAATGTGCTGAGTGGGGAATACAGAATGAAAGTCACGGCATTTGGGGAGGAATCGCTGAAGGCGAACGCAGGATAATTAGACGTAAACGACGGATAGTATTAAAGGGGGAAGGCGTTGCTTGACTTATCACGTGCCTGGAGTGGAGTGCTTACCAAAGCAACACCGCTTCCTGACGTGTGGCAGGCGCTATCACTGAAGCAGATTAAGTTCCGGCGAGGACAAGTCTGTATGGTAGCTGCTGCACCTAACGCTGGTAAGTCTATGTTCGCTCTTGTCTATGCGATGAAGGCAGATGTACCAACGCTCTTCTTCTCGGCAGATACTGATACTACAACTGTGATGATGAGAGCAGCATCTGTTGCCTCTGGTCACTCACAGATATCGGTGGAGTCAAACTTATCTAACGATAAGCACTACTACGATAGACACTTTGGAAAACTAGAACATATCAAATGGGTCTTTGATTCGTCACCATCACTAGATGATATCGAGTTAGAGATCAGGGCATATGTAGAACTCTATGGCCACGCTCCAGAGTTAATTGTGATAGACAACTTAATGAACGTTGCAGCAGAGACTGACAACGAGTGGGCTGGCTTACGTGCGATAATGATGGAACTCCACGATATGGCACGTAAGACCGAAGCCTGCGTACTGGTACTGCACCACGTATCTGAGCAGAGTGAGTATGGATCACCATCTAATCCACCTGCTAGACGTGCCATTCACGGCAAGGTGAGTCAGCTACCGGCGTTGATCTTAACGCTTGGTTATGACCCATCTAATGGTGAGTTGAAGGTAGCCGTTGTTAAGAACCGCTTTGGTCCACACGCTGCAGATGGCAAAGATTACGTAACGCTCTTTGTTAACTATGCTGCTTGTCAGATATCAGATAAAAATGCGTGGGGTGTTATGCTAAGAAACGATGCAGTAAATGGATATCAAGGCGACTACATAGTCCAACAATAGATAGGGAATTAAATGAGCGATTTGCAGAAACAAATAGATGATATCAAGGTAGACCTCACCAACTTCGTTGGTGCTTTGCTTCAATCTGGTATTGTCGAGTTAGTCAAGGATGAAGAAGGCAACGTCATCTATAAGATCAACAAGGTTGTACTGGTAGATGAGTCAGTACAACAAGACTAAGGGTTCTCAGTTCGAGACAGATGTAATGAAATGGCTACGTAAGATGGGTGCCATTGCAGAACGTCTGACTAAAGCTGGGGCAAAGGATGAAGGCGATATCGTCACTGTTATCGCAGGAGAAACTTACATCCTTGAATTGAAAAACAGAAAGGCCCTGTCCTTACCAGAGTTCTGGGCCGAAGCTGAAGTTGAGGCGCTTAACTACGCTAACGCTCGTGGTATTGGGGAAGTGCCACTGCATTATGTTGTAGTTAAGCGTCGCAACGCAGGCATAGATAAGGCTTGGGTTATCCAGGACCTAGCACAATGGTTGAAGGAGAAGTCAGATGGCAGCAACCATCAGACCTCTTCGTCGTAGACGGCGTACTGCACAACGCGGTAAGTCAATGAGTCAATCCCAGAGATGGGGAAAGGTAGTAATAACAATGCCAGTACCACAAGGTGATATCACCACATCAGAGATACTTGTACCAGAAGTTGTACCACTCGATGAAGCAATCGCAGAAGCTGATGCTGAAGAAGCAACAGAGGAATACGTAGAAGAATGATCTGCGATTACTGCATCAAGGCCGGTGAGGAGAACTCACTGAACCATCTCAAGCGTGCTGCACACTGGCACGAGAAGTGCGGAGGATGTGTATGCCAGCACAAGACTGGTCAAGGTTGGGTAAAGGTCGAGGGAGTTCCAACTCCACTGATGCAAACTCAATCCCCATAGGTCCAATCGTTACCTACTTCGGTGGGGAAGTACGAGAAGGACAAGATGTATCAGTTAAGTGTTGCTTGCATAGTGACACACGTAGGTCTGCAGTAATCAACACATATAAGAATTTATATTTCTGCCACACCTGCGGTAAGGGTGGTAACGCAGTGAACATAGTCTGCATCATAGAGAACTTGGAGTTTAGGGATGGCCTCAAACGCGCAGTCGAAATTGCTACTGGAAGCGGCGCAGCGATACGCCCAAGAGGTAAGTCCGGAGACTCTGGTCGCACTCGCAGAACGTGGGATCTCTGAACTTGTAGCAGCTAGGTTCCAGTTAGGCACAGTCACTGATGCGATGAATGGTCACGAGATGTATGAAGGATGGATCTCCATTCCGTACATCACCGCCGGTGGTAGTTGCGTAGGCTTTAAGTTTAGACGCTTGGATGATGGCAAGCCTAAGTATGGATCACCTACTGGGCAGAAGGCACACCTTTACAACGTTTCAGATGTGATACCGATGTCACCTCACATAGTTATCTGCGAAGGTGAACTTGATGCAGTCATCACCAGTGGGATGCTAGGTATACCAGCAGTAGGTGTCCCTGGAGTGCAGTCTTGGAAGCCACACTTTCCTAAGTTATTTACAGGATATGAAACTATCTTTGTTGTAGGCGATAACGACATCAAAGAAGATGGCACCAACCCTGGTGCAGACTTTGCCAAGCGTGTCGCCAATGAGATATTAAACTCAACTATTGTTACACTACCACCAGGTATGGATATCAATGACTACTACTTAGCATATGGGGCAGATGCCACCAGAACCCTGCTAGTGGGCGAACCGAAAGGATGAGTAGAGACGAATGGCTACAGATGGTACAGACTTTGGAACATATGGGCTTCCAGATCCTAGAGATCAATACGGAAACAGAGACACTTCTCTTGCGCCCTACACCGACAAGATAGATCCAGAGTTTGTTACAGATGTCTGGCGCATTATGGATACTGCAGGTAACTTACTCATTCGTAAGCACCACGACTACGGCCCAAAGAATATTGCTCACTCACCAGGTGGACCACTTAATGGTCTGCGTGTACGTATGTGGGATAAGATAGCTCGTATTAATAATCTGATTGATTCAGATGTGCAGCCTAGTAATGAGTCCTTGCGTGATTCATTCCTCGATCTATTGAACTACTCTGCTATTGCAATGATGGTACTAGATGGCGTATGGCCAGAGGTTGAAGCCACTGACTGTGATTAAACTCCACCCTATTGTCTATGAGTTAGCGCCGTCTGTTGCCTATGCAATTCACCGGCGCTACAAGAATTGGGTAGAACGAGATGACATCACCCAAGAGTGTATCGCTTGGGCTATCACTCGTAATGATTACATCACTGAGCAGATGAGTGTTGAAGATCCTAAAGAGTTAGAACATAATCAAAGGCGCATCGCTTATCAGATGAGGCGTGCAGCAGAGCGTTATGTACGCAAGGAGAAGGCTACTAAGTCTGGCTATCAGTTGATGGACGAGGCTTACTATGAAACCTTGATGCTTGGCCAGCTACTACCATTTGTTATTTCATCTATCGTAAGTGGCACAGTGCTAGAGCAGGCACAAGAGATGATTAAAGATGGCTTGCCACGAGGATCATCTAGCCCTGCAGAAGGTGGCAACCTACTTGCTAGCCTGATAGATATTAAGAAAGCCTACCTAGAATTAGATGAGAAGGATCAAGTGGCACTGCGTATGCGTCACTACGATAACGCTACCTTGCACCAGATTGCAGCGTTCCTAGAGTGTGCAGTATCTACTGCTGATCGTAGATGCACCAACTCACTGCGTAGATTGCAGGAAAAACTAGGCGGAGAGACTCCGTTTAGATGAAAGAAGAAGAGTTATTTAACTACCTCAAAGGCAGTCTCTACCCTGACTTGGTTAAGAGTCCTGGTATCTATGATTCATATGACTGCACCAGTCAGAAGGCTGCTCACTACATCGAACTTAAATGCAGGCAGACTCACTATCAGACCTTGCTTATCGAAGAGATGAAGTATCGCAAGCTCATCACTCAGGCAGCAGAGCGTGATCTGATCCCGTACTACATCAACTCCACTCCACTTGGTATCTATTCTTTTGATCTGATGGATCTACCAGAACCTAAGTGGTATACCCAAGTGATGCCAGCTTCTACAGATTTTGATAACAAGGATAAGGTTTACAAGTTAGTAGGTTACCTAGATATAGAAGAGGCAGTAAAGTTATGATCTATGCTTTTAAGTGTGATTGCGGTAGTACCAGAGAGATCGAGCAGTCTATTCACGCTGAGATCATTGAGCCTATGTGTACTGACTGTCACAATTCTATGTATCGTATCTGGTCATCACCGGCCATCACCTTCAAGGGTCCAGGGTTTTACAGTAATGGTGGCTAGAAAGCACTAACCCCCACTGGAAAGAGGTTAACAGTGAGGGCTAGTCCTTCGAAAGGAGGGCAGTTAAATAGTATCACAGATATTCTGGATGATCCATTCAACTACTGGTACT
>Ga0247723_1002199_pt1 | contig 10624 bp, 18 predicted proteins | sample MSEWelMarce5H_FC_FD_189079 | JGI IMG/M metagenome (GOLD analysis project Ga0247723, IMG submission 189079) | Subsurface sediment microbial communities from gas well in West Virginia, United States - MSEEL Well Study Marcellus 5H_FC | ecosystem: Environmental > Terrestrial > Deep subsurface >...
GTGTAGATCACATACCAGTTATCTCCAAGCATCGAATGACGAAGCACACCTAACTCGATTAGTTGTTTGACTAGGCGTGAGCGTTCAGCAATTACACCGGTGTTGAATGCGATTGAAGATAAGCTGCTGGGTTCGTTCATCTTTACAACTCCAATGTTCTGGCTAGTTCTTCAAGTTCAATAATTGCAACTATCCACGCAAGTTTTATGTCTTCCCTGCTAGTTGAGTGAATGCGGTCTTGAATTGCTGCTCTTTGTACCACGATTGCTTTGGCGGTTTTGTATTTCTGTGCTTCACGGCCTTCTTGTCGAGCCATAGCGTTTGTTGTGATTGGTTTGCTACTCATGTGGGTGGTCCTTTCGTATTGTGCCATCGGCTAACCAGAATGTTGCGGCGGTTACTTGGCCATAGATCAGGTTGTCGACTCGGGACCGGGTTAGTCCAGTTAGTTGCATTAGTAAGTCGTAGCAAGCGTTGCGTTCTCGGATAAGGGCAAACCATTTGTCGCTGTGGGTTGGTTCTTTGCGTAGTTTGTTGTGCCATTCAAGCCATGCCAGGCGATAGTTCTCGACCTGTTCGAGCTTCTCTTTAGATAGTTTCTTTATGGCCATTAGACGAGTCGCATTCCAGATTTAGCCTTAGATTTGTTTGCATTCAAGTCGACTTCTCCATATTCAGTCATTCTGTTGAGTGAAAATTCGCTCTCGAATTTATGAGAAACAATGTGTTTTATAGTTTCCGCAGCTTCTTCTGGTGTTTGCATTAAAGAAAGATGGTCCAAAGCAATTTCTTCGGCATGACGCCAATTTTTCTTTGTTTCAATTTCAATAATGTGTTCGATTACTTCAATAATTCTTACTTCTCTGATTGCCATTAGTTTTGCCATGCTTTCGGGATTATTAGGACAATGGTTGCGGGGATGATCATGGCTACGCCGATTGGTAGGTCGACGATTAGCCAGGCGATGACGTATAGGGCGGTTAGTGCTTTTATCATTGGTTTCCTTTGTTAGCGGTTTGGTGTTGCTGTATTAGTTTGTGGCCTTGATTTTGCTTTGTCTAACATTTCGACACGCTTGTTACCGAATCGTTACCAAGAGAGGAAAATGGTTACGCCGGGTCGTCGGTGGTCTGAATAGCGTTTGGCGGCGTGGAGATCTGTCACCTGGCTATCGTCTTTGATGAGCTGCACATAACGTGGGAGTGAGATTGCGTCGAGTGTGGCCCTAACAAGTTTGTCTAAGTCTGGCTTTACTGTCGGACGGGCTCTAACGCCCCTAGAAACGCTTTTAGGTCTTTCTAAGGTAAATACCAAGTCAACTCGTATTGAGCCGTCTATGAGCCGCACAGGGGTCTGTAAGCCTATTTGGTCAGCAATGGTTTGTCGCCATGCGTTGAGTTTGGGGTTGGCGGAGATGATGCGTCCGTTACCGACGTGACGAAAGGAACCCTGAGGCACAGGATTCCCTTCGACGGTCAGTTGCATGTAAGGCATTAGATACCAAGTGTTAGCAAGTGATTTTGTAATTCTTGCTTGGTTTTTGGTTTGCGATGTTCTTCACCTATCCACAATGCCCAGTATTTTTCATGCCATGCCTGGATAACTAATTCGGCTGCTATTTTGTGTCTTGGGATTTCCCATGAGCAGTCGAAATCTAAATCTGCCAAAGATGTGCTGTTTGCAAACTCTAAACATCCGTATTTGAAACGAAAATAGATTTCTAGCTCGTCAACTTTGAGAGTTCCTTGGGCGAACAAATAAGTGTTGTCGTCAAAGATAACTTCGTAGTTTGGCTGGTAAACGATTTCAGACATTAGAACGGTTGGTCGTCCATGATGGTTTGCTGGAGTGGTGTGCCGTATTTACGGACATCGTCCATGTCGATACCAGTGGTGTCTGAACCGGTCTTGATGTCTACTCGGATAACTTCAACATCGTTTACGTTTAGATCGTGAGCTGTTACTGTGTTTCCTTTTGAATCAACGTAGGTGCGTAGTGTGCCGTCAATGTTGGTTGATGGTCGAACACTAAGTGTGCCTGTTACTTCAACAAACGTCCCTTCTGTCCATTCACCTGGAACATTCATCCACAGCTTGTAAGCCTGTTTGATGTCTTTTTGTAATTTCTCGTTGTAGGACTTGTCCCAAAGAGTAACTACTGATGTGGATCCTGTTTTGCTTACCTGGAGAGTGCCGGCCACTGTAATCTTTGCTGCCATTTTGTTGTTTCCTTTTCTTGTAATTTCCCTATTAAGTATTTCTTAACAGTTCATTTATAGTTCCTTTATAGTTTATAGGACACCTATGTCCGCACCTTTGGTCACCAGTGTCCGCACTATGTGCCGTAGATGTCCGCACTTGCTACCTTAAATGTCCGCACCGACCGACGATGATTTATCGTTCCATCACAAGTATCTGGACATAAATCAGCCAGGTAATAAACATTCGTTTGTGCAGCTGAACCTTTAGCCCAAGCACCATGAACAGAAACTTCTAACTCGCCTAAGTTGACTAAGTTATCGATGGCCCGGCGAACCTGACGAACCGAGATGTTAGCGTATTCAGCAAGAGTTCCCTGCGACGGCCAACAACCATTCAAACCATCCTTACCCATGTGGTAAGCGATACCCATCAAAACAAGTTTGGTTGAGCCAGTAGCCTGCGAATGGTGCAGAACAGCGGTCATTTCAACAGTAGACATAGTAAGATTCCCCTTAGACGGCTTCTGTTGCGGTGGCCGAGCCGTTAGGCTGCCCCACTATCGTTTCTTCCTTTCCGATGGTGGGGTTCTTCATTCTCTGAGCCAACTGCCCACCAAGGGTTCGGATTTGAGTAACGATTACAGGATCAACAGATGATTCTTTAGATTCGGTAAACAGCTCACGCAATTCATCTAGGTCTTCTTTTTCAAATGCGGTCTGAGCCTGTGCCAGGAGAACCCGACCACGCTTGGACATTTCCGCACTCGAAGCACGTTTCTTAGATGGTGAGAGTTCGCCACCAAGCAAAGACAATGCTCGACCAGTAGCAGACGTGGCACAGTTCTCAACTGCCGATGTGGCATTGATACCGGTCTTAGTAATTGGTTCCTGAGCGAAGTCTGTAACGTCAGGTAGTTGCTGGTTATCGTGCTTCCAAACCGAGCATTTGATTATGACTTCAGTTTCGTTGGTGAGAACAATGTCGTTGAAGATACGGCCGTCTGGGTAAAGTCTCCAAAAGATTTCGATACGTTCTTGAACGGTTTGGTAATCGGCTAAATTAAATGCCATTATGTTTCCTTTGCGATTGCGGTGGAAATGAAGAAACCAGACACCGATGGGGGTAGGTGTCCGGCTTCCCCATCTAACAAGCGGAGGGACTTGTTAGTAGGCAGTGTAGCAAACTATTTCGACATTATGCCAATTATTTCTTTTTCTCCGTGTCGCCTGGCATCGAGCCGACCGTCCGGACGACCATTACCAGTTCAGCAGCCTAACCGCTTACTTCTTTTTTTCCGTGTCGGCTTTCACTTTCTGAATACCAGTGTTGATCGCTTCATCGAATGCTTCATCGGATACGCCACCCTTACCGGCATACTCAAACAAGATAGCAACAGCGATCACCATGATTGCTCCAGTTGCCCCGATAAGAGCTGCGTCGAATGGTGACATTCCGCCAACGGATCCTGCGGCAATAAATACGATGCCCGAGCCAACGGCGAATGCCAATACTCTTAGGGCACGTTTGATGTGTTTCTTCATAATCCAAGTCTCTTCCAAGTTGATTCGTTTACGACACCATCGACGACAATGCCTTTTTTAGTTTGGTAAGCCTTTACTGCTTTTTCAGTTATCGGGCCAAAGTCGCCGTCAGCTGTAACTTTGAGAGCGGTCTGCAACTTCTTCACATTAGAACCCTTAGAACCCCTGCTGAGCGGTTGAAAGGCTTTAGGTGGCACAATCACACTCTCGACAGGTGTCGGGGCTTCTACGGGGCTTACAGGGCTTTCTGGGGCTTCGTAGTGTTCTGGAGCCAACGGCATTTCCGTAAAAGGTGTTTCAACTTCGGTAGCCGGTGCAACAACAGATTCTTTAGCCACAGGCTCAGCAAACTTAAACGGAGTTCCCCAACCCAAAATGACACCCTTGCCGGTCATCAACTTGGTTACTTGCTTTGTTTTGCCCTGATTAGCACCAAACGCAATCCACAAACCATTCTTAGCAACCGAGTGAAACATTGCAACGTGATCGCAACCACCATCGCCATTCCAATCATAAATAACTGCATCGCCAGGTTGTGGTTTACCCTTACGCCAAGTGCCATTCTTCTTCATCAGGCCCACAAGCTCGGAAACCCAAATATATTTGGTCATTTTGCCATTGGCAACATAGGAATAACCTGCAGCACAATCTCCAAGTTTTGGGTTCTTCTTTAGCCAGGGTAATTCTTTTCTGGCTTTTCCAACCATTGAACGCATGGTGGCTAAGGCTTCTTTACGAGTTGGCATTTATGCTCCTACTGATCTAATAATGATTGCGACGATAACAGACGACACACCTGCACTAAGTAACCCTGTTAGCCAGGCACTCGACCAGCGAGCCTTTTCCAACTCACGAATGCGAGTTTCATGGTCAGCGACCGATGTGATACCGGCTTTGATGTCTGCTACGTCCTGAACGAGTTGAAGAAGTAGAGCGGTTTGGCTACTCGGTCGCTTCGGCTGATCCATCGGCTACTTCTTCGATAACTAAATCGGTAATAATGTTGCCGCACTCAGCACACTGAGTCAATTCAACATCGGAAACAAACTCAGATGTTTTTCCTTTGTAGGAACATCCTTGGGTTTGGCAAGTGGCTTTGATTAGTTTCATATTAACTTCCTGCGGCGGTTGATGATGTGGCTTGCATGGCTAACCAACGAACGGTGGTCGATGCGGTTGATGCACCAACTCGGAACATGTAAACGGTCATGGCGGTTGTGCTGGTGACGTTGACGTGGGTTAGCACTGGTGTGGTGGTTGTGGTTGCTTCGGCTGTGGCTACAACGTAAGGGTTAACTGTGAACCCAGATAGGTTTGTTACGTTTACCGCACCATAAGACCAGGAAGCGTTGCTGGTGAGTGAAACGGTTGAAGTTCCGACCTGTGTCTTGTAAAGAACACCGTCCATGATGTTTGTGTTGAGTTGTGCAGCTGTAAGTGTGTTGCCTGCTGTGAATGTAAATCTTCCGGACATTATGGGCCTTTCGTAACCGTGTAAATAATTCTGAAATCTTCTGTTGTAACTTGCATGCTTTTTCCTGTAACGATCATTGCTTCAGTTGACGAAAATCCCCATTGAGATAGGTCTGCAACAATGCTAGAACCTGTGAATTGGTAACCGTCTGGATACCATTTGGTTCCAGTATAAAGTGGCTGAAAGTTTGTGTATGTAACTGGTTGAAAGTTTTTAGCCAAAACAACTTCAATTGTTGATGGGAAAATTTCTGGTTCAATGGCAGTCATTTTTGTGTAAATACCAAGTAGCTCTGTTGTATTCAAAACATCGACGGTGGTCGAGTAGTTGATTGTGTTGTAAGCATTGCTGGAAACGTTGGAGTTGATGTTTAGTGTTGCACCATTGGTTGCTGACAACTCGAAATTGGTTGGAACGGTTGCAGCGTTGTTACCAATTTGAATATTTGAAATTTGCGAACCTGAAACAGTTTGATTTGATACTCCACCACCAATGGTAACGGTTGTCGAAGCATTTGCGGCAAAAGGCCCGGCTTGTTCTAATAAGTAATAAGCCGGAAATCCTACTTCCGAAATGTAAAAGTCGTCTAAAAAGTTGCCTACTGTGTCTGTAACTGTGGCCGCAGCACCATAATGAGTATCCAAACCGCCTAAAAGAAAAGAATAAGACGGAATGTCTGACGAAAAAGATGCATCAAGTTCATTGAGTTTGTCTGTGAGTAAAGTTCCTTTGTCGGTTGTGGTGTTCTTTACCAAAGTAATTTGGCTGTTCAGAATTGAAGCAAGATAATCTGTGGCCGTCAAACTTACTTGAGCGATGTTTGTTATTGGATCTAAATCAAGTTGAGTATCGGTAATCGTGCCGTTAAAAATAACCGAATTGTATCCGTAAGTGGTGTTAGACCCGGCGGCGTTAGCTTGGTTTTTTAATGTGATAGCAATTCTTTTGCCAGGGTAATACTCGGCCAGCATTGACTTGGTGAAGTCAATCATTTTTATGCCAATGGAAGCGGTTGGCACATTAAATGTCGCTAACGATCCTGAAGATAATTCTCCACCATCATCAATTTGGATATTTGTTATTTCAGCTTCTGAAATAGACATGGTTCCGTCAGTTGAAGATAAAACATCTGTGCCGTTTAGTAGTGAAAAATTTAAACGGAATTTACCGGCGACTGGCGTATAAACCCATAGGCTCCAGTCGGTAGTTAGGTAAGTTCTTGTCGACGTAGCCATTAGCGGAGCAAACTCTGCAAACTAACACCCTTAGAACGTGCCGAACCCTGCAAGGATTTGATAACGTCTTGAGCGTTTACTGACGGAGCGTTGACGGTGATGTATACAGGTGCAGTAGTGCTTGTTCGTGTTCCCACCATTTCTGCAACACCTGGTATGTATTGTGCAGCCAAACCTGTAACACCACTAAAAGGGTTTAGTTTTTCTGCAACAAAATCAATACCTTTGAAAAGCGGTTGCAATTTGTCTACTTTTTCAATCAAACCAGTTATTGCATCGGCAATACTCAAAACTTTATCTAAAAATTCTTGCATGGCGGTCTGGCCAGCAGGGCTTTGAAAGTAACTAAACATGTCGCCAACAGCAGTTGCAAACTTATCCATTTGTTTTGTTGCTTCAGGCGAAGTCAACCAGGTGGATAGTTTGTCGATAAGTGGCAACAATGCTGTGCCAATCTTTTCCTGAAACTCACCAAGCACTACGTTGATTCGAGCAAACGGATCGTTAGCACCAGCAACCGCCGCCAAACCTTTGTATTTCTCGTCGATAAAGCCAAGTCGGTTACCGGCATCTTTTAGACCAGGTATGAGCTTGTCAAGTGCCGTCTTGTTGCCACCAAGGTATTTGGAGTAAGCCTGAGCAACTAGGTTGATGTCTTTGCCTGTGCCAGCACTAATGTCCAACACTCTGTCAAAAGCCTTTTGTGCTTTGGTCTGGTCTTTTGTTACTCGAGCAATTTTGGCAAATGCTGGGCGTAGGTCGTCATCGACGATACCGGTCAGGTAGGAAATCTTGGTGATGTAGTCGTCTACACCTTTGATTGTTTGGTCTGTGGCTTTCCAGTTTTGTTCAAGGGTCTTGTTTAGCAGGGCCATCGACTTACGATCTTCAGCAGCTGCTTTACCCATGTCGATAAGAGCATCAGCCAGGCTAGTAATACCAGCTAAAGCAATACCAGCAAACGCTGCACTAATCGCACCGCTAATCTTCTTAGCGTTCTTCTCGAAGATGTTTAGTTCTTTAGTCGCACCACGAGTGGACTTGCTTAGGTTCTTGTATGAACCAGCGATTACTACTTCAGCGAATAGTTTGTTGGCCATTAGATAAGTCCTCTTAAATCTGTTTTAGGTGCGATGGCTTCCCAAAAGGCTGCCACTTCACTAACTGTTAGCGAGTAATAAGTTGCCGGAGTTTGCTGGAATTGGATGCAGAAGTTTGCCATTCGTTCCGTTTGCTTGCTCCGTATTACTCTTTTGGGTCGTCTTCGTCAGCACCCATCATGCTTGTAAGTTCCAAAACTGTTTTGTCGCCCATTTCTTCCCAGGTAACAACTTCACCACGGCTACGAGCTGAAAGATAAGCGATGGCTCGTTTACGATACGGAGATTTGTTATCGCCTTTGAAAAGGTCTTCAATTAAGAAGCCGGTTTCAATTTCAACCTGCTCAATAACTTTGATTGGAATGTTGTCGAAGTTCATTTCATTTCCTTTACTACCACCATTTTTTTACGCTTGATGGTGGTTCATACTTGTCGATGAGTTTCTTCATCTCACTAACGTATTTCGCTAGAATTTCATCTCTATTGTAACCAAGGGCCCTAGACATAAAAGGATTCGGCTTGATGTTCTTCGTGATGAAGTTGTTTCGATCGTAGAACCATCCCCAGTGAATAGGGTTGGCATACGGGACTTTGGCCATACCTGCACGAATTTTGACGTTGGTTGTTGCTTTAGACAACTTGATTGTTGCCCGCAAAGCACCTGAACGCACTGGAGCGATGTTCTTAGCCGTTCTTAGGACGGGAGTTCCGACTGCTTCATTCGCCGCAATAATGGCTTCGACTGGGGCTCCAATGGCTTTTAAAGCCTTTAGCATTTGAGCATGCCCATCTACATAGAGAGCTTGTTCGTTTGCTTTAGGTTTGTAAGCCACTGGAGCCGCCTAAACGAATTACGGAGTGATGTCGATGGTTAGGCCGTAGTAAAGTTTGCTGGCTACATCTAGACCAGTGTTCTTTACTCGCAAGGTAACCGAGAATGAAACTTCTTCGTTGGAAGTAAGCGATAGTGGTGGTAGTTCGTTCACGATCAACGTGCCGGTGTATGCAGGGTTGTCTGCACCGATAGTTCCGCCGCCTGGGTTGATGATGAATGGAATTTCGTTGCCAAACTCAGCGAATAGCAAACGGTTTAGTGAGTCGCCGTCTTGTGAGTAGTAAGCGTCGATTTGCATCGCCCACTCGCCGTCGGGACGGACTTCAGTGAACGCCTGAACGCCACCAGGAGCGTCGCCCAAAGTTAGTTCGACCATGTTTACCTGTGGAGCGTAGTCAACACCGTCGATGGTTAGAGTGATGTTTCTTGCAATCACTCTTGGGATAGCAATAGCCATTTTGTGTCCTTAAAGGGTTATGCGGAGATCTACAGAAATGTTAGCTGCAAGAAACTCTGCGTTGTTGGTTTGTAAAGCGTATGGTTGGCCCACACTTGAGACGTGAGCGTAGCCCGGGTTGCCGTTGAGAATGGTCTCAATCGCTAGGTCTAAAAGTTCCGTTGACTTCACGTTTACAGCTGTTGCTGAAATAACCATGAGTTCAAGGTTCATTAGGTATTCGCCGTCAACTGTTACTGGGGTTAGGTATGGTGAACCCGGACCGATGATAACTGTTGGTGGCACTACTCGTTCAGGAATGTAAGCCGAAACCCGCAGACCAAGAGCAGTCAACGCAAGAGCGTATTCTGCCTTGGACGCAGTGATCTCGTTTACAGGCATTTAGCACCCGTAAGACGTGTATGGCCGTAGGAGTTCCCTAGCGGCGTTCATAGGGTCTTTAGCGGCACGAATAGGGTTTCCATCCATAGACGCAAACTGGGTAACACCTTGGGGCGACTGGCGACGATAGAAGAGTTCGCTTGAAGCCATGAGAACAGCGTTGTCGTGAACAGTTACAGGAACTGTTGCATCACCAACAAACTTTGTAACCAAAGCGTGACCAGCGGTCAAACACTCAGAAACAAAGGTGCTATCTTCATCAGTGCCAATGTAGGCCCTGAACTCTTCTATCGTTACAGCCATTTGTCGGACTAAGCGGTGAAGTCTAGCTTGACGATTGCAGCCTCAAACGGAACAGCGATAGCTGCAAACCCGTACAAGGAAAGCGTGTCAGTCAAAGTCGAGACATCCTGAGCAGTCAGCCTGGTTCCCGAGCCGTTTGACTCCATGGTTAGCAATGCACGTGAGTTTGCAAGGTAAGCCAGGGTGTCGCCTAGGGTTGGGTCAACAACTACTGGGATGCCCCAGATTGAACCGGTTAGGTCGTTGTTGGCGGTAGCGAAGGTGTTTGAGCCATCGTTGTTTACGTTCACGATTGGACGGCCAGCAGTGTCAGCAATCTTCATGAAGTATTTGTAAGCAGCAGGGCCACAAAGAATAAACTCGGCGTTTAGACCAGAGTTAGCCTTGATGTATTTCACACCGTCGATTAGACCTTCGATAACCGAAGTAGCGGTTCCGCCGTCTAGATCCATAACCTTGCCAGTGAAGTCAAGGCCAGCAATCTTTGCCTTGGCTGCAGTGTTGGTTGCGTTAGCGTAAGCAACTGCTAGTGCATCGAATGCGATACCTGCGTAGTCAACCGAGCCACGGAGCAGAGCCTGCTTCGAGACAGTGGTGTAACCGCCGTAGGTGTCAACAGCGGTCGAAATGCTGTCGATGGTTAGGTTACCAAACGAAAGTGCTTCGTTCTCTGGGTCTTGCTGGCCAACGGCTAGGGTGTTAGCGGTGATGGCAGCATACTCAACAGTCATACCGGTAGCAGGAAGAACCGAGGTGCTCCATACGTTCCATGATGGGCGGTTGCTCTGGATGAGCTTGTTGATGTAACCAATGTAGCCAGGAGCGGCGTAGGTGTCTGCCGAAGTCGAAGCGGCACGAGCCAATTCGATTGCAGCAGGCTCACCCTTAGCGAACGCCTGAGCGTATTCGCCGAATGAGCGGTAGTTCATGTAGTCAGGAGCCGATGGGGCTACTGGTGAGACAGACGACTCAACAACACGACGAAGTTCTGCAACTTCATCCTGAACTGAGCGAACGTCAAGTTCGATGTTGGAGTTTTCCAATTCGGACTCGCTTTCTTTGATAGGGGTAGGGCTTTGTGCCTGTTTCACAAGAAC
>Ga0247723_1002202_pt1 | contig 10622 bp, 14 predicted proteins | sample MSEWelMarce5H_FC_FD_189079 | JGI IMG/M metagenome (GOLD analysis project Ga0247723, IMG submission 189079) | Subsurface sediment microbial communities from gas well in West Virginia, United States - MSEEL Well Study Marcellus 5H_FC | ecosystem: Environmental > Terrestrial > Deep subsurface >...
GTTCTGTGGATGTATCTATAGTTGCAGGAGGTTCTATTTCTATGTTAGTGGTATCAACATTACGACTAGCTAAAACATCGAGTAACTCTATTTTTTGTTTTTCAAATAACTCAGCATAATCTAAATTTTTAATTTCTTCAGGTGTTATTGATTTAGAACTTTTGTACATCATTGTTTTTTCGCCAGCCATCCATTCAATTTTAAACGAAGTAATAATTTTTAATTTCATGTTTTAAGTGCCCATAATGATAGAGTTAATAAAGTAGCTGCTGAATTTGAATTTACATTAAATGCTAAAATGTCCCCTGCATTAATGGTAGTAGTCCAGCCTGTTAAAGTAGAACTTTGGTTTTTATTTGTTGCGGTTAATGTAGGTGTAGCTGAAGCAGTAATACTATCTGCTACAGTGGGTGGGAAGTTAGCAAAAGTATCTTTCCAAATATCAACAACCGCTGAAGTTGAAGTGTCTGCTAAAAGTGACCATTGATAAATCACACAATTAAACGGAATTTCTAAATAAGCTTTGACGCCTGTTGATAGTAAAAAGCCACCACCACTCATAACGACCGGAATAGCTACAGTAAGTGAAACCCACTGAGGAGAAGTATTACCTTGTGATGTTAAGATTTGACCTGAAGTACCGTAAGCTGTACCCGTTGCACCAAATGAAAGAGCGCCGGTTGTTGTAAGTCTAACTTTTTCAGCGCCGTTTGTATAAAGTGCTAATGGGTTATATGTACCTGTACCTGTTTTACCAGAATCAAGAACATTTACACCAGTCGTAGACGATATAGCTAAGTACCCTGCATTAGAAGCATCCGCTGCATTTGCTACGGCTAACGCTGCAAGCGTACCTGATCCACTAGGAAGTACATTAACATTAGTAGCGCTATTAGATGTAGATGTTTGAAACGCTACGCGGTTAGACTCAGTTGCATTACTAAAATCACCACGAATGCGGTTAGCTGTACCTGTAAAGGTTAAATTACCTGAGTCGGTAATTGATGAAAATCCACCTGTCATACCAGACAAAGTACCGCCAGTAGCTGTTAAGTTTAATGTAGAAAATGCTGAAGCATAACTAATAGCGTCAACTACGTTAGTACCTGTGTTATATACCATCATAGTGGCGGCGGCAGGCACAACTACACTAGAACCCGCTGCATTTTTAACTGTAATATACGAGGCTAAGGTATTGTTAATAACATATAATTTAGCTACACCTGGAAGTTCTAAGTCTTGTGGAGTAGCTGCAACGCCAATTAAGTTTAAACGAGCATGACGGAATGCTTGAGATCCGTTATTATTAGCAGCAGTTAGTACTACAGGAGCATTCGCAAAGGTAACATCGGCTGTATTAGCAATAGCTTCTTCGATAGCTGTGCCCAAGTTAAGGTTAGTCGTATCACCCCATTGACCCGATTGTTCACCGTTGCCTATAAGTTCTATTTTTAGGTTTGAGTAACTGCTCATAATTTAATCCTTTTCTAATTATCCGTATTATACCTTAACTACAAGGTTGTTTTGTATCAATTGTACCCCAATCAGGCGTCTGATTGTCATCTATATCAGTCCAACCGGAAGATCCCGGTCCTGCGATCGCAATCCAACTTGGTGTTTGGCTATCTATAATATCTGTCCATACAGGCGTTTGTGAGTCATTAATAGGTCCCCAATCTGCGTTTTGGCTATCATCTATTCTAAACCATCCGTTATAACATATATCATCTAGTAAAGTAACCGCCTCAATAATAGACTCTAAGTACGCAAATTGGTCTGTAGGGGTATCATCTAACGTCGTATTTTCTACTCTAACTACTAAAAACTGAGCACTAATTGTAGGTGTGTCTTCTACTGTAAAAGGTTCTGCAATAGTAAATAAGAACGTACTTCCTACAATATTTAAATCAAGTATATCTATATTTTCAGCTACACTTTGCGCAAACCCAGCTATTATAGATTGTTGGTTATCTACATTTAATATGGGTTCTAGTCTACTTACGTTAAACTGCGCATTAATATTTTCAACAGAGTTTATAAAGCTATTCTCATTTAATGAAAATAAGAACTCAGATGCTTGGGTACTTGCGTCATCTAATATTGCATCTTCATTACGAGATTGTAGGGATGCAAAAAACTGCGTAGAACTATCATTTACATTAACGTTTTCCGTTGCACTTTGTGCAAACCCGGCTGCTATAGTTTGAATGCTGTTTAAATTACTATTCTCTGTAATACTTTGTAGTGCATCAAAAACTTCGGAGTTTGCAGCTGCAATACCTACAAGCTCATTAATTGTTCCTATAAAAATATTTGCATCAGCGTTTAAATCATTTACTGTAATAGGCTCTGTTCTTGTTTCACTAAATGCAAATAACTGGGTACTTGCATCTGCCAAGTTTATATTTTCAGTTAAGCTTACAAAAAAACTAGCGCCCGCAGAAGCAGGTAGAGATGCATAAGGTACTTGCGCAAATGCTGCGTATCCAAACATTTAATTCTCTAAGCCCATGTACCTACTGAAGTATTAGCACCTGTAGCGGACACAGGACAGAACTCAACGTTTGAACCTGATAAAATATTAAAGGTGCCTGGAGCTACAGTGATTGCAATTTGTGGGTTAACTGTGCCTGCTACCGTAACATCAATTACACCGGTTATAACAACGTTATTTACAGAACTTGCTACTGTTGCGGCTGATATAGTTACAAGTGTAGCATTACCCGTAGTTAATCTATTTGACATACCACTATATGCCGCTACGGTAACCGCTGTTGCGCCTAGTCTATACTGCGCTTGATATTGATGTAGGGTTGTTGTAGCGCCACCTGCCATAGCAAACTGAATAGCACCCGTGCCTGATGTTTTTGAAAATATATACTGTATTCGATATGTATAGCGGCCTACGGCTAAAGTTGCGCCTACGCCAAAAATACTTTGAGTTGTGGTAACATTTGATAAAAGTCTATCTGCATTTAATACATAGTATTGACGAGGAGCAATAAGCGATCCAGTACTACCGCTATTTGAGTTTAAACCGTATGCAGTATCAACATAATATACATTAGATATAGTATTACCAGTGTTATTTACTACAAAATCGCCACCGTCTTGAAGGGTTAATGCCGTTCCGCCACCAGTGTTAACTAAAACAGGTCCACTAAAGGTTGTATTACCACTAGAGTCTATACGCATACGTTCTGCACCAGCAGTAGACGCAGCAATAGTATCAGCGGCGGGAAACCATAATCCTGTGTTTAAATCACCTTTATGTGCAATAGACGGAGTTCCAACAGCACCATCACCAAATGAGGCAATAGTATTTACTGTTAATAAAGCATCTGGACTCGCAGTACCAATTCCTAATCTGTTATTAGTGTCATCCCAAAAGAAATTAGCGTTATCTTCTGTATACGTACCCGACGCACCTGCAAATACAACTGAACCTGTAGTAAACGCTGTAGCAGTTCCTGTACCGCCTGAAGTAACGCCTAGTGTACCTGCTAAGGTTATAGCGCCTGTTGTAGCTGTACTTGGTGTGAGTCCACTTAATGATGTTTGGAATGAGCTTACTAATGAACTTGATACTGTTCCCCATGATGGTGCAGCGCCTGTATTACCTATTAAAACTTGGCCTGTAGTACCAGCTGCCGTAGCACCTAGAGGATTTGTACCATCACCATATAAAACACCATTAGCTGTAAACGTAGTAGCCCCTGATCCACCCGCTGCAACTGGAAGTGTGCCCGCCGTTAATGTAGAAGCACCTGTTGAATAGAGTGCATTATTAGCAGCCGAGAATGTTGTAAGTCCTGTACCACCATAAGCAGTACCTATTGTGTTTCCATTCCAAGTAGCATTAGTAATTGTAGCAGTGCCAAAGTTAGCTGTTGTAGCATTAAAGTCATACGATGCAGGAAGAAATGCGTGTCTTCTCCAAGTACCAGCAACAGTAGCATTATCAGCTAAGTATACAAAACTTGCAGCACCACCAGGTACTGTTTCAATAGGTCCAGTTGCATTATCAACAACAGTTAAAGTTGCTGAGGAATCATTATCAAAAATAAATGTAGTACCTTCTAGTAACGTTGTGGCGTCAGGTAATTGGAATGTTTGTGTTGTAGAACCAAGTAGGTTTTGATAGTAATTTGAAGCCGCTGTTAAAACGGTAGTACCCGCAGCTGAAGTAATCGCTGTATAACCTGGCACAAATTTACTTGCTGCCATATTACCAATACCTGGGTTTGCAAACCCGCCTAATGAAATACCACCATTATTAAAGATGGTCATAGCGTCAGTTGTACTACTGTTAGTTACAAAGTGAACGTTATATGCACCGTATGTACCAAGTGTTAAATCAGTAGAAGCGGAGGCTACGTAAGATGCCCCAGCAATATTAAATGAGCCTGTACCAGTAAAAGTAGACGAGTTAATACCTAATTCAGCGTAGTTTGCAGAAGCTGTACCTGCGTCATTAGATACATTTAAATTACTAGAGGCATTTGCAGCGGTGCTTTTATTTTGAACAACAACTTGATTGTAGCCTGCAACAGTAGAAGCAAAAGACCCAACAATACCTGTATCAGCATATCCAAGAACTTCGCCAATAGTTGCTACGCCACTAACGTCATAGTTAATAGATTTTTCAGCAGGATATGTACAAAATACATTAGAGGAATTACCTGCTAAATTAATAAGGGCTGTAGTACCCGATGAGTTTGAAAGAACTGTATCACGAGATAAAGTACCAGCACCTACAGTACCTACACCCACTTCCCATACTTGTGCGGTTGTATCATGAATAGTGTAGAAAGTAACGTTGCCATTACCAATAGATGAAGAAAAGGTTTGAAACCCAGGTATAGGACCTACAAATGTAAGTGTGCCTGTGCCACTCGTGGTGGTGGATTCCTGAACCCGATCCTTGACTACGAGAGCCATTTAAGCTCCTTAGCTTGTAGCAGTTGTTGAGTATGTAACGCTTACTGTGTCACCAGCTGTTGTAATTTTAGCTACCGCAAAGGCACCTGCTGAATACAATACACCACCAGTATTATTTTGTGTAGATGACGCACCTGGACCTGTGACTAAGAAGCAACCTCCCACTGTACCACCAGCACCTGTAATTGTGTATGTAATTGACGCTGCTGCACATGTAGTTACATTAGTTGGTGTTGATCCAGTTGATGTTGAGGCACTAAATACAGCTGTACCACGTACTGCTGAACCACCTACTGTATAATTAATAAATTCTGTCCACCCAGCATGTGAAGTATTTGTGTCAGTGCCAGTACCAAATGTTGGTGATGCACCAGAAATTAAACCTAAGAAAGGCCCTACTGTTGTGTATGTGCCAGTTGTACTAAGTAGTGTATCAAACATAAGTTCTTTACCTACTTCGTTTACTAAGTTAGGGAATGCTTCTTCCCATTTTAAATTACCAGCTGCGTCACGGCATTCAACTTTATAAAAGCCTTCAACGCCTACAGTTTCATTGGCTTGAGCATTAGCATTTAATGCTATAGTAGCTTCGTCACCAAACCCGTTTTGTTCTTTTTGCATCATAATATATCCCCTAATTAATTCTTAATACAGCGGCTGTTGACGTAGCTGCTGGAAACGTTATTGTAAATGTATTTGTTGCTGTTTTATCACTACCAAAATTTAATACACAAACAGCTGCATTTGTATTGCTATTATATATTAAAGCCCCAGCAGTAGTAAAATTTGCAGGATTCCAAGTTACATTTTCAAACGATACATACGCCGTATTATTAGCTGTATCACTTCCCAATCCTGTTATGGTTAGGTCTTCCCCACCTGCAGTATAACCAGTACCCGTAACTTCATGGTCTGTTGTATATACAGTAGTTGTTTCATTTAAAGTAGCATTAGCTGTATAAAGTGCTATCTTGTATGTATAAGGCGTACCTGCATTAAAGTTCTCAAGGGCCTTTAATAAATTTAATTTAAATACTGTAGTTTGTGTTTGTCCAATAGCCATAATAATCTTTAAGTTTTAACAGGTATTCTAACTTGGCCAGATCTGTAAGCATCTTGTCTATTTTTACCATCACCAAGTTGTAACAATAATTGCATAGCTTCGTCATAACGTCTTTGATATTGTTGAATTACGTCAGCTTCGCCTTTCATATATGTATACGCTTCTAAAAGAGCTCCGTATAATAATATTGAACTAAAGTTATCACCTAACCAAGTTTGACCGCCTACTACTGTAGTAATAGACTCAGGATAATAAAAATAATGTAGCTCTATAGCATAACTTTGATCTGGTGTTGGACCTAATATAAACGATGTATTATCAAACACCGCATAGTATTGAGGCACATTATAAAAATCAGCGTCCGTATCAGGAAATGCCTGTCTAATAAAATTTACATCTTTATTAAGTAAATACAAATACTCATTATTAGCATTAATAACCGCTAAGCTAAACGTAGACAACCAATCAGTAGGGACAGCTAAATATTTATTGCCCGCAGTCATAGTACCTGTTACGTTTTTACGTAAAGCAGGAAGCTGTACTGAGTTATAAATACGTTGTTCTGCTTGAGTAATAAACGTATCAACATCAACTGTTGTAAATTGATTTTCAGTATAGCTTTGTATTTCTGTGACTAGCTGGGAGTAATTCATTTATTACGCCATCGGGCCTCTTGTTTTAATACCCTTAGTTGCTGCACCATAACCACGCATAGTTTTTTCACCATGTCTATTAATAGCTTTAGAACCTGGATCTCCAGCGCTTACACGTTGTGTACCAGTACCTTTATTAAGGTCTTGAGCTTTTAACTTGTTAGGGTCTTGCGAAAATCCAAGTTCTGAGCTAGATGGATTAGGCATTGGTTGTTTGTAAATACCAATATCACTTCCAGTACCGCCTGATGGATATTTAAACCCAGTATAATCACTGGCATCTTTGTTCTCTTTTGCGTGACCTAGTGGATATGATTCCGCTGGTGTTGGTTTTGGAAAGTCATTTTTAGCCATGATAATTATCCTTTTTTCTGTGCTGCAATTTTAGCCATGCCACGACCCATAGTTTTCATGTCAATGTTCTTTTTACCACCTTTAGAACCTGCATGTTTTGGTCCTGATTTAATGCCTACTGTAGCGCCGTCATTACCTAAATTTTTACCTTTGGTTTTACCTTGTTTAGTAATACCATCTGCTGCTGATCTAAATCCCATATACTTCTCCTCAAGTTGTTGTTACTGTTACGTTACCTACTACACCTGTTGCTACTAAATAATTAGGAGTTAATGGTGCATCGAAAAAACTAGCTCCGCCTACTGGGTTCCATCCCCACTGTATGATTCTGCTACCACCCATTGGAACGCCTGTAGCGTTAGTCGAAGGGTCTGTAGTTTCAGTTATTTGTAACCCATTTAAACCTGATTGATAATAACTAGGACTATCAGGTCTTGGATTACGCACCGCTTGCGGATCATTAACTGGGTATAAACCTAGTGATAATTGTGGTTGATCCGGTTCCCAGCATTCTGGACATACCAGTATATTAACATTTTTGGTCTTAATAACCAATCTTTTAAGCTGTTTAAGCTTATATCTGAAACCACAACGGTCACACTGCGATATGGCATTTTTACCACTTGAATATTTACTTGGCATTTAATTACCCGTGGTAGAACATTTCACGAGGTACAAACCTAACGCTTGCTTTTTCTCTATCTTCGTCAGCTGCTAATTGGAACTGCTCTTCATAGTCAGCCTTTAACATCGGTATGCGATTAGGATCAACGTTTGGTAATTTAACACTTAGTTGATATGCTAGTCCTGCAACCATGCAAGGAATAAATCTAAACGGAATATCTTCTACGTTAACACCATTACCTGCGTCTTGAATACGTCTTAATCTATAATACACAAATTGATAGAAACTACTTTGATCAGGTGCTGGCCATACATTTACTGTAGGTAAGTTCTGAACATAGATTTTAGAAGCTGTTAAGTGTGTCGCTGCAGTTGTATTGTTAACACCTCTGATACATCCTGTTAAGTCATTACCACTAATACCGCCGTACTGAATAGTCTCGTTATCTACTTTAATAAAACCAAACTGAGCTAAGCCTACAGTAGATGTTAAAGTAATGGTTGTTTCAGTAGCATCTAAAGCTTCAGCTGTAAGTATTGTAGTAGGGTTTTCTTGACCACTTTGTCTATTAATCCAAACTTGGATTGGACGACCTGTAGCATTTTTATTAGGGATCGTAATGTAAGTGGACTCAGATATACGGTTAATATTAATATCTTGTTGGTTTGACCCTGTGCCAGTACGTGTCACCATGTCTAACAAATCAATCGTATCTGTAGGCAACGCATACATAATCTGACCTTGGTTCATTTGGATTTGACCAGGTTCTACAGTCCAAAGATTTAAGCCTCGATTAGCCCATTCAATTGTAAGTAGGTTTAGTGAACGACGAGCTGTTCTTAGTTCATAACCTGTACGTAACTCTTGACCACATCGCTCAAAAGCTTCTTCAACTAAGTTATTTAAATCTAAATTAAAACTTGTCTGTCCTGTGGTTCTATCTACCATTATTTTTTCCCTTTAGGAAATCCTGCCTTCATGTTTGCATATGCTTTAGGTGTGATTGTGGACTTTGATTTACTACGTGAAGTACCTGCTTTTTTTCTAGCATTTATATTTGCATAAAGTCCTACAGGTCCACCTTCTTTAAACTGAGTAAAGTCTGTGTTGTCACGACGTTTCTTAACCACGCCCTTAGGCATAGTGTTCTCAGTAGCACTTGGTATTTTAGTTTTCTTTATAGCACCCATACCACGTGAAGGTCTCATTACATCATCCCCCTAAATAAACCACCCAAACCACCTAAACCTAAATTACTTGGTTGTGGCGTTTGTTGTTGCATATATTGTTGTCTTAAACGTGGTGGTAAACGCCTCATCATCATTTCTTGTTGACGACGTTGTTGTTCCATTTGTTGACGTTGTTGTTCTTGTTGCATTTGGATATACCGCATCATTCTAGGATCAAATTGTCGTGGAAATGGTTGTTGTACTTGTGGAGCTACAGGTTGAATTGGTTTTGGTGTTAATGAATTAATTGTGTCAGCTAATTGCGGAGCTGCTACATTGTCTGTATATGGATTAACAGGTTGTTGTACTGGAGCTGGTTGTTGTACGGGAGCTTGTGTTGTTACTCCTGGTGGTGGTGGTGGTCGATTATTTATATAAGGTCCAAGCGCATCTAGTTGTTCTGGTGTTAATGGAGTTTTACCGCCTTGTGGTGGGATGCTACCGCTTCTTGGTACATAGTTGCTACCTGATAAAGCATCATTAACACCATTATTAAATGGTTGTGGAGGAAGTTGATTTCCGTAACCATAATCACGTTGCGGGTAACCACCACCTAGCATTCCGCCCATCGGAACAGGGGCTTTACCGCCTTGTGCTGGCATTGGTCTGCCGCCTTTACCGCCTTGTGCTGGCATCGGTCTACCGCCTTTACCGCCTTGTGCTGGCATTGGTGTACCTCCACCTTTACCGCCTTGTGCTGGTGTTGATGCTTGTGGTGATCTTGCTATTGTTGGCGCGCCCATATTATATCTCCTTATACATTTGTACTTGTGTACATCTATATCCTATATTGTTTAAAAAACTTTTAGTCCATCCAGGACGTCCTGATAATGTTACCACAGTACAACCTTGACTCTTAGCCCATTCAATAATACCTGGTTCCATATCTTGCAGTTCTTTTATATCCCCGCCAGCTAAGAAGAAGTGTATTACTTTTTTCCTTGGGTAATCTACAATTTGTGTCACTACAGCTGAGTTTTTACCCGGCCAGAATTGTGCATTACCATTTACTACATCATTAAAAACATCGTTTATATCAAACGTGCCATGAGCATAGTCTAGAGCATCCTCTAACCATTTCTCACAGCGTTTAAATTCGTCAACCCAGTCGTAACGACTATAATCTACTGGCATTTATTAGATGATACGTCCTCTTGTTTTGCCTTTAACAGCAATACCATTAGCCTTTGCTAATTGAGAAACTTTACCGCCTTTAGCCATGCATTTAACCTTACCACCTTTTTTCATTGGTGCTGCTACTGGCGGTTCTGGAGCTATTGGTTGTAATCTTGATGGAGCTACTGGTGGAACGCCTTGATCTTGTAAAATAGCAGCTTCCATAAGTTTACGTCTCATAGCAGCTTCAGGTCCACTAAGTTGCATTTCAATTTGTTTCTTTTCCATCTTAGATTTTTTAATTTTATCCATGATTAACAGATCTTTCCCTTAGTTTTACCGCGAACTGCAATACCATTAGCTTTAGCAAGTTGACCGCCTTTAGAATAACCACAGCCTTTAGCCATACCACCTTTTTTAAGTGCAGTTAGGTCAGTTTTCTTGCCACCGTGCATTTGTTTATCGTGCATACCAATAGCTTTTTTTGCCATCTTTTTATCTTGAGCCGTGTCTGTCATGCCGCCTTCTTTCATACCTTTTTTAGCCATACCGCCTTTTTTCATGTAGCCCATTTTATTTCTAACCTCCGTTGGTAATTTTGATAATCCAGGATTGTCACTTGAGTCAACTGCTTTAAGTGC
>Ga0247723_1002204_pt1 | contig 10614 bp, 14 predicted proteins | sample MSEWelMarce5H_FC_FD_189079 | JGI IMG/M metagenome (GOLD analysis project Ga0247723, IMG submission 189079) | Subsurface sediment microbial communities from gas well in West Virginia, United States - MSEEL Well Study Marcellus 5H_FC | ecosystem: Environmental > Terrestrial > Deep subsurface >...
TCATAAGACGCATCCCCAATTAGTTCAACGATTCTTTCATCCTTTTCAATTCTTTCTAACGATACGTCCAAAAAGTTTGATGGTCTTATTCCAAATTTGTTTATGTTTTTTTGTATTGCGAAAGCAAAACTCTTATCTGTTATATATCTTCCTTTCTTATTCCTTCCTTTTAAGTTACGACTTTTTATCCAATTAATCAACGCACCAATTGGTACATATCTTTTGTTTGGTAATCGTCCTGATTGTACCCATTGATAATATTCCTCCATCATCACAGATATTACATCCACACCTTGTGAGGCTTGTTTAATTTCAACTGATACACTATCTCTTAAACGACCTGAAGCAACTTTATTACCAACACCTTTGTAATTGGAAAACCCAAAAGGATACCTCTTTTCTTCAAGAGATTCCTTTATGATTTGTTCTAATACTGGTGCTATTGCTTCTAAATTCATTACTCAGTTGGTGGGTTATTTAATTCTATTATTTCTAATGGTATCGGAGTTGGTGTTGGTGTTGGGGTTGGTTCGTATATTTCTTCCATATTATATTGGGTTAATTATTTGATAAGCAACGGTATCTGTGTCACTGTTATGGTTTGATGTTATTGTAAATGTATTTGTTCCTTTTGATGATACAACAACAGGACCTGCATTAGGATGATTATTAGTTTGTTTGGTTAAGAATATTAAACTACTTGGACTAACTAAATTATTTAATACGGTTGCTGTACCAGGGTTTCCACCATCTAACGCTACCGTTCCCATAGTCTTATTTGAACCTGATTCAAATTGTACATTACCTTGTACTTTTATACCATATCTAATATCTGTGTTTGCGTTAATCTGTAATTTTTGGTTTGCGGTAGTACTATCTAATTGACCCCAAAATAATGAACCACTTCTATCAGCATTAACATTACCAAATTGTTGTGATGCTAAATAAAAGTTATTATCACCTGTTTCATTATAACCCGCTTCAGTACCTATTACAATATTATTTGAACCTGATACGTTATTCAATAATGATGATTTACCAATTGCGGTATTGTTAGAACCTGATACGTTATTGTACATTGTATCTCTACCAAGTGCAAGGTTACCATTACCAATTCTATTATTATATAATGATGAACCACCTACACCTGTGTTATTTTCACCAAGTGTATTAAGAAACAACGCACTTGCACCAACCGCCATATTGTTGTTACCAGTACTATTACGTAAGGCGTTTGAACCAACTGCTAAGTTAAATGAACCTGATATATTTAATTGTAAGGCGTTATTACCAAACGCTAAGTTATTTGTTCCTGTTGAATTGGCTGTTAAAGCATTGTCACCAAACGCTGTATTGTTATTTATATCACCACCACCGAAGTTAATAAGTGAACCAGATATTCTAACTGAACCTGTTAATCTAATATTATTATTAACATCAACGTGTATTGCGTTTCTTCTTGTACCTGCACTACCTCCATTACCCACAATAAATACATTATCTTGTGTACTTTCTTGTAATGAACCTGTTGCATTAAATCTACCGAAGAACGCTGAACCACCTGTTGTAGTTGACGAGTGTGAACCTGAAACCGCTAAATTACTACCATATATAATGGTTGATACCAAGTTCGCGTTTGATGATGAAACATAAGATGATGATACAATTATGTTATTACCACCTAATAAGTTATTATTAAAGGTTCTTGAAACGTTTGAGTTTTGTGAACCTGATACATAGATATTTGGTCCTAATGCACCAACACCACCAATTATTGTATTACCATTAATAGTTATTGAATTGTTTGCAATTGCTGATGAACTAATGTGGTTAGTTACAGTAATGGGTGAGTTATTATAGTTATTTGAATAGTTAATTGAACTACTAATATGGTTTAATGTAACTGTACCATTAATGATATTTGAAGCAATAGTTGGTTTTGTATTTGTAACAAAATTTTGTGTTGATGTAAGACCACCACCATTTAATAAGTTTGTTGATACAGCGGTTACTGAACCACTATTACTATTAAGTGTTATTGCACCTGCATATAATGTATTATTATTAACAAGTGGGTGACCACCTGCTATAGACGATGTGGTAAAGTTCATACTAATAACTGAACTTGCACCAACATAGTTGTTTGTTGTTTTTGGAAATAATAATGAACCCGTATTTAAATAGATACCTGAAGCATTAGAAGCAATTGTATTATCAGAACCTGATATATAACCTTGTTGGTCCGTACCACCACCAAGACCTGTAGCCCTAATTTGTGGTATAGATACCATATTGTTTGAACCTGTAATTCTTACTGAACCTGTATAATTTGCTTGTGTTGCACCAGGTCCAGCTGCGTTTGGATTCTCACCCCAACCTTTAATGATATTAACTTGTCCTGATACAGAACTTGAAAGATATAAGTTATTATCAATTGTTGTATTACTTGATATTAAATCTAAATCATTACCTACAACATTTAATGAACCTGTGATACCAACGTTTCTTGTTGTGTTCCAAAATGAACCTGTCTGTGCAAATATACTATCACCACTTGTTCCTGATGAACCCGATGTACCTGAACTTCCACTCGTTCCTGATGTTCCACTTGTTCCCGAACTTCCTGACGTACCTGAATAACCACTTGTTCCCGATGTACCATCCGTTCCACTTGAACCTGATGTACCTGATGTTCCATCCGTACCACTACTTCCTGATGTTCCACTTGTTCCGTCAGTACCTGATGAACCACTAGTACCTGATGAACCACTTGTACCATTACTACCTGTTCCTCCTGAACTACCACTAGTTCCTGATGAACCACTTGTTCCCGAACTACCATTAGAACCTGAAGAACCTGATGTTCCACTACTTCCTGATTGTCCACTTGTTCCTGAAGAACCTGATGAACCAGCAATACCACTTGTACCTGAAGTACCTGATGTTCCGTTTGTAATTGGAACGTTATTGATAAAGAATGAACCAGAGATATTAACTCCAGTAAAACTCATTTGTAAAGGTGAATTATCACCGTCACCTGTCTGAACGGTTTGTAATGTATTGGTTAGTCCATTAGTACTATCAGTCATTTTTAATAGACCCTGAAATGAACTACTTACATAAAGATTTGTTAATTGTCCCATATATGTTTTATATATTTGTGTTTATACGTTTTTCCACTCTCTATCAACATTCTTCCATAACTCAGCAACTTCTTCCCAAGTAAGGTTTTCAATAAATGATGTGGTTGGTAGTACACATCTGTTGTAATCAAACTTCTGTGTAATACTCATTGTTAATGTCCATCCCGCTAAAATGGTTTCTGTCCGTTCAAGCCAAGGTGATACGTTTGCGTTCCAATCAACCTCATAGTCAGATAAATACGCCTTAGCGTATAAGTCCTTACATATTTCCAATGTATCACTTAATACATCCTGTTGATTGGATAAATCATCATCCACTATATCACACACAATTACTTGGAATGTTATATGAAAATGACTTACGTTTAATTTTGTTGCGTTCGGAATAAAATATATACGAGGATAAAGAGGTTCTTTCTTCGTTAATATATTATTCACCAATTGTTCTACATCACCGAAACCAAAACTATTAATCTGTTCGTGTGCGTCTGCAAACCCTTTCCAATCCTCTAATATTTGTAGGTAACTTGAATAGGACTCATCTTGTGGAAAACTAAAACCATCTTGTATTGGTAAGTCACATTCGTTGTAATCAAACGGTGCTGACATATTAATCTGTAATGTCCACCCACCTAATACGGTTTCAAATCTTTCTGTGAATGGTTCTATATTCGGTTCCCAATCACCTACGATAATCTTTGAAAAATCTCCTGATTCCTCTGTATATGATTGCCAGAATATCGTCCATATATCTGTACATATTTCTAATGTATCTGACATTACTTCCTCTAAGTTGGATAGGTCATCCTCAACCTTATCCATTATAATGATATTAAAACCATATTGTATTTGATTCTCATTAAACACAACATTGGTTGGAACCACATACATTCTTGTATATCTTGGTTCTTGTTTTGTTTGAATATCGTTCGTACATTGAGTTAGGTCACCAAAACCAAACGAACGTATTTGTTCGTGATGATAGGCGATACTACTGAAGTAGGTCAATATTTGTTTATAGTTGATATTCATTTCTTAATTATAAATATAAAATTATCCGATACGTGTTCTGAAATTAACCCTTTTTATGTGCTTCCTTCATTAATCTTTCCTGTTCCCTATCGTATTGAACCAAATAAGATAATTGATTTAGTATCTCAGTTATTTTCTTTTCGTAGATAATGTCGTGTTTTGTAAAATCGTTTCCAGCAATTTTGTTTGTGATAATAAACCAGCCGAATGTTTTTTGAAAACTATATCCCATATCAGCTTCCTCATCTTCCACACTATTTTTATCTTCATCCATATCGGGATTTTCGTTATCAAAGACGTTTGGGTATAAAGAAAATATTTCCTTGCGAAGTTGATAAAAAAAAATTGTGCACCAAGTACGTATGTAATATCTAACTCTTTTTTGAACAACTCGGCTCGTTCTTTCATTGAGTCCACATTATACTTTTCTATCTTAAAGTTATGTTCAGACGTTTCTTCTACGATTGGTCTATACATAATTGATGCAAGTATGTGTAGTAAGTTCAATAACTCATCAGGTTTCTTGGTTGAGATTGTATCCATATCAACAAACTCTGCGTAAGTTAAGTCCCTCCATTGTGGAAAGAACCCATAGTGAACACCATTTAATTCAAACCTATCTTTAAATTCAGGTTTACTATCAGGTAGTAATGACATTATATACGCTGATATATAATGTATCTCTTGTGCGTCTGATTCTAATAAGTCTTCAACGGGACAATCTGTAATCAGATTGATAATCTTTGCTGAGAAGTAATCCTCACTAAAAATGTCTTTTAACTTATAAATCTTAACGTAATTTTCTATTGATATAAAGTCTGGTACTTCATATTGTTTTTCGTCTATACTAAATTTTATCATATGAATGAAATGGCATAACGGCCAGTCGATTTTAAATTCTTTATTTGAAAGTACATACCCATCATAATTGAGTCTGAAATATCGGGTGATTTACCTAATATCTTCTTCATCTCCTCTTTAGATTGTACTGCTACTTTATTATCTCTGTCTACGTCCTTAAGCTTAACCGCTAATAGTTCCTGTGTTAATTCATCTATAATGGTTGGATTCAATAGGTTTAAACTTATCTTACCTTCTTTAAACATCTCACTTAGTTTTACATAACATTGTGATTTAAGATTAACGAAGTTCTGTTTGTGTAATGGTGATGAGTTGTTGACAAAGTTTGTCCCTTTAATCTGATCCGCTACACCACCTCCAACACCATCAGAGTCCACAATAATATTGGTTGGATGGATTCCCCATTTACCAATAAGTTCCCTTATTTCGTCCGATAATTCTGTGGTTGATAGTTTGGTATAGACAAGAACTTCTAAGACAACCAGTCCACTCCAAATTGATATGACAGACCTATCCCCACCGAAACGTGCAACGTCAACTGACATATACTTTTTATCTTGTGGATTTGGTACGTGTTTGAACACACAACTTGATATACTGTCAAAGTCAAATAGACTATCGGTATCATCCATATAATTCCAATCACCTTCCAATAATCTTTTACGTTGTTGTGGTGGTAAACCCTTTAACATTTCTATATATGATGCTGGTAAGTATGGGTTGTCCATCGGGAGTGCAGGAACGAAAGACATATTGTCTGGCAACGTTTCTTGTATGAACGGTAAATAAAAGTCCTTCTTAATCCAATTCTGACCAGGGTTACAAGTTAGTAACATCTTAGGTATAAGATTAAACTCATTTAACTTGAAACGGATACGAGATTTAAGGATTGAGAAACATAGGTGTGATACCTGTGCTGCTTCATCCACAAAGACTGCGGATACTTCAATACCTCCAAGACTATCGTAGTTAGGGTCTGATGGTTGATACGCTAAGTCTTTTAATATAACTGATGAACCATTGTCAAATGTTAATACGTTTGATTGTCCGTTGAATGTGTAATGTGTTCCTGATTTTAACCCCATCATTTCTAATACCTCAAATAAAGTATTTAATGTGGTCATCTTTAATTGTTGTAATACTGTTCTACCTATGAGTGTTCTAATACCAGGATATTTCAAACATAAGGTTACAATCCACACACAACCTAACCAACTCTTACCACCACCAGCACTACCACCATATACCACAATATTAGTGTGGTCATCAAGTAGTAATTTGAAACATTGTTTCTGTTTTACTGTTGGGTTTATTTCTATCTTAATTGTGGACATATAATATTTTTTCTACCTTACCAAACTTTGCCAGACGATATTTGGAACTAAAATCTGTGATGAATTTATAATCCGATTCTGGAAAGGTTGTGTCTAACTTCATTTTATTTCCCATATTAGTTTTAAACATATAACATCCAATATCTATATGTCCAAATTCAACCTTACAATTAACAGGAATATAATTATCCTCAACCCAATTGTGTACCATTTGACAAAATACAAAATGTTTTCCTTCACCCATCTTTAACATATTTTCCACAAAGGTTGGTACATAATAATTGTCTTCCCCTGTCATAATTGTCCATTCAAGTGTTGAGTGTTCTAATCCATAGTTACGTGGTGTATGTCCCCAATCATTATATCTGTCTGGTAAGTTGGTAAACTTAATCCTGTCATCATTAATCATATTCAAGAATGAATGGATACGTTCTAAGTTTTCATTTGGAACACAATCACCTACTATGTGTGCTTTCCAATTTGGATTCGTTTGTGACAAAAGTGAACACACAATTGTAAACAAATGATTTGTTCTACTATACGTTGGTATTATAAATTCAATTCCCATATAAAAAGTTGTAAGCGGATAAATCTTCTACTTCGTTATTAATGTTTATTTCGTTATCCCATACTGATAAATCTTGTTTTAAATTACAATCGGCTCTACCTCTTTTACATCTTAATTCCCAATCCTCTTTGGTCTTGTTGTGAATGTGTGCAATATAAGCTACATCATCAGGTCCGTTTGGATTGAATGGTCCGTTAAACTTCTTACCATTTGTGTCCATTGCCAGACGATTTGTGTTGTGTGGGAGTTGCATCCTTTCACCACTTCTTGCGTTGACGATTACTTTAACGTGTTGGTCAATAGTCTTATTTCTCATTTTAAACGGTTTTAACAGACTATCTCCTTGTCGTGACTCAATACCTAAGTTTCCAAAGAAGTACCAATTTAACCCTATTACATTCGTTCTGTCCTTATATTCTTCTATTAGTTCTTTGATGTTGTTATGTTTCTTTAAAACAATAAACTCATCACAATCAATAAACGCTAACCAATCATATTCTATATTTTGTTTTAATACTTCATTGTATAATGGTACTTGTATTGATTGACCATCACATATATATTTTTCTAATACAGGATGTTTTAAATCTGTTCGCCAGTCATTCTGAAACAATAAGACCTTATCAAATCCTAACTTCTGATTATAGTCTAACCATTCCTTCAAATAATAGTCTTCAAACTTTGCCACACAAATTAATGCTACTTTCATTTATAAAAATTTAATCCAACTTCCGTCTTTAAAAGTTTTATCTGGTTCACCTAATACCTCGTCTACCGCTTTAATAACTCCTGACCAACCTTTAACGTAATCGTGACCACCGATTACTCCACCCTTCTTTATAAGTGGTAGATAGTTCTTTATGTCTTTCTTTACTTGGTCATAGGTATGGATACCATCAATATAAACAAAGTCAAATGATTCATCTTCAAAGTCTGATACCACATCATCTGATGTTTTTTTAATTAAAGAGATGTTGTCATATTCTTTAATCCTGTCAACAAACATATCGAACACTTCATTAAAATCACATTGACTAGCCATATCATTTTTATCATAACCAGATAACATAGGGTCAACACCAATAACCTTTTCAAAGTGGTCACCGAAAATCACCGTAGATTCCCCTGTAAAGGTCCCAATTTCTATCATAGTACCTTTGGTCGGAATATTATTTATAAGGTCTTGTAGACCTTCCTGACCCGTCTGGTCCCTCATTATTTCTCGTTGTATAGCCATAGTCAAAAACGAAACATTACTATCGTTATTTTTAAATTTTTTTAATCCAAGTTTATGTTGATGGATATGGTTTCACCGTTTGAAGTAAGGTCTACTTTCTTCGGTGCTTCCATTCCTAATATCTTTGTTATATCTCTTAGAACCTCTGATTCAACTCTACGATTACCTGATAGTCTACAACGATTTAAAAGGTCATACAGACGATTTAATTGTTCGGTTAGTATTTCCTCTTGGTTCTGTGTATATCGTTCCTTTAAACGTGTCCTAACATCCTTCCAAACGTTTTCAGCTTGTCTTGTTGTTACATCAAATTCTTGTGCGAACTGTTTCTTAAATTCATCATATGATTTTTTCTCATACAACATCATCTCAAAGGCACGTTCCATCCTTTGTTCATATTCTAATTCGTTTGATTTATTCTCCTTACTCATTATATTAGTTTTAATATATTCTTCATATGGTTATAGAACCTTCTTGCTTGAGTTTTTCCACATCCTCTACAATTAAAATCAAAAGGTTCTTCAAATAAGTATTGATATACCTTAGATATAAATTCTTTCTTATCTTCTTTAACTCCACCCAATGATGTTAGTTCAGCGTAAGCAAGTTTAATTTCCTCTACGTTGGGAATAAACATTTCTTCTTCTAATGGTGGTAACGAAGTGATTGCTGCTTTCTTCTTACAACTTGTACATCCTTTTGCCATATTAATCTTCTTGTTTTTTAATTGGTTCTATTGTATCTATATTGTTATACCAATCTTCTTGGATTGGTGGTTGAGGTATTTTTATTGGTTCGGGTGTTTCAACGATTACTGTTGGTTCTGGTTTCTTTTTACAATTACACATATTACATATTGTTTTTCTCTTTGAACTGTTCAATCATTTCTGGTGTAAAGAAACTTGGAAACCTTCCTGTCTTCTTTATTAACTCATACTCCTTTTGAACTTGTTTATGTATTTCTTTTCTAATCTTTAACCCCTGTCTTTCTGATAATCTTCTTTCCCTTCTATTCATTGTCAAATCTATTTATTACGTTCAACTTTATTTCTGTCTTGGTTTCTTTTATATAACGTTTAATACTTGTTAAAGGTATCTTGGTATCTTCACTTACTTTCTTTAATGAACCGAGAAGAATATATTTCTGAAACAAAATCTTGGAAAACCAAAAAGTATCTGAAAACTCTTGTTCCAATATATCCATAAAGTTATGTTCATCTGATGTTTCATCGTTAACGATAATCATAGCCTCTTTCAAGTCTACGTGAGTGTGATTATGTTTCTTATACTTAATGTAGAATGGTGAAGATGGATAACACCAGTTAACCATTAACATCCTTATAATATAATACTTAATACTGTTATCATCAAGTTTTAATTTCAGTTCATCTTTATCGTATAGTTGGAGTATTACTTCGTGTAGAAGTTCTGAAGCCCAATCATTGTTCTTCGTATATTTGAAAGAAATACTTAGTAGTGTGTAGTAGTGTCTGGATAAATAATCATTAATCTCAGGCTTCATTCAGTATTTGTTTAATATCATAAAGAACCTGTGCCACCTCATACGTTTCTTCTTTTATGTTTGTTTGGATACTAGAATCCAATAACTTGTTCATCAACTCAACTCTATTTAAAGCAGGGTTGAAGTTCTTATCTATTACTCTAAGTAGATTATCCATTATAACCATACAGATTGTTTCTTTGTCTTCAGGACTAAGTTCAAAATAGTCTTCAGGTATTTCCAGTTCTGCTATCTTTTTGTGCCTCATAATATTCAGTTATTACTCTTGTTATGTATGGTGTTGATGTATTATAAATAGTTCCTATCTTTGATAAGTTCATACCCTCTTTCCTTAATTTAACAATATCTTCGATATGTGTTCTAAGTCTTTCCATTACTGGTGATTTTTTTGGTACTGCTGGAGGTTTTCTATATTTCTTCCTTCCTCTCATTCTTTCCCAAACACCATCTTCACCTGAACGAACACCTTCTTTGAACCAGTGCTTACCATTATGTTTCCATCCTATTACTTTGAGGAATCCTTCAACATTCTCTTTCTGATATTCATCAACCCATTCACCAGGATACCTGCGAACCTTATCACTTCCTCCGTTATCTTCAATATATTGTTGATATTCCCTGTTACCTTTATCTGACTCGCATCTTTTACAATGAGTAAATGGCTTACCTGTTTGAGAATGAATATAAAAATCTGATATAGGCTTCTCAACTTTGCAAGTAAAACAAACTTTAGTATCTATATTCATATTAATAAATACTTTTGTTTTTATGAAAAGTACTGGTGCTCTAGTGCTGGGTGAAACCCCCTTACCCCCTTAAATTTTCAACATTGCGTAACATCGCCTGAAGGGCTTTCTTAATTAGTGATACCAACCTAGCAGTAATTCAATTAGGCGTTCTGCACCACCTTTGATATA
>Ga0247723_1002205_pt1 | contig 10611 bp, 12 predicted proteins | sample MSEWelMarce5H_FC_FD_189079 | JGI IMG/M metagenome (GOLD analysis project Ga0247723, IMG submission 189079) | Subsurface sediment microbial communities from gas well in West Virginia, United States - MSEEL Well Study Marcellus 5H_FC | ecosystem: Environmental > Terrestrial > Deep subsurface >...
GCCGAGTTGCTGTTCAGGTTGGGTGTGCAACCGCCGATGAAGAAGAGCCTTGCCACAGGTAGGGAGACTTTTGCGTTTGCCAAAAACGACGAAGCATTCAAAGCGTTGCTGGAGCACGAAGACCCGCTGGTGCAGACGTTGGTATCCGCACGACTGGGAACCAAGTCCACGATTGAAGAAACACGCACCGAACGATTCATCGGCATCGCCACACGCGGAGCTCTGCCCGTACCCCTACGTTACTACGCTGCACACACTGGACGTTGGGGCGGAGACGACAAGCTGAACTTGCAGAATTTGCCGAGGAAGTCGCAACTCAAGAACGCCATCATTGCGCCGACTGGCTACAGAATGATTGACTCGGACTCATCGCAGATTGAAGCCCGTACGCTGGCATGGCTTGCGGAACAAAACGACTTGGTGGAGGCATTTGATCGTGGCGAGGACGTTTACAAAATCATGGCTGCGGCTATCTATGGCAAGGGAGTTGGCAGCATTTCACCGGAAGAACGGTTCGTTGGAAAAACGACAATCCTCGGCTGCGGGTACGGTATGGGTGCGGCGAAGTTCCAAGCACAGCTCAAGAATTTTGGTGTCGCGGTTGAACTGGACGAGGCGAAACGTATCATTGACACGTACCGCACAACGTATCCGAAGATAACGGAATTATGGAAGTCTGCGGCGTCAGCCCTCAAGGCCGTACTTCAGAATCAGCAAACGACACTGGGCCGCGACGGTGTGTTGAAGATCGAAGGCAAGGACGGCATCCTGTTGCCGAACGGCTTGTACCTACGCTACCCCAACCTGCGCTTGCACGAGAGCGAAGATGGCAAGACCGAGCTGGTCTACGATACCAAGAAGGGTAAAGCTGTTATCCCCAACCGAATCTACGGCGGCAAGGTGGTGGAGAACGTGTGCCAAGCCCTTGCGCGGATCATCATCGGTGAGCAGATGCTCATGGTTGCGAAGAAGTACCGTGTGGTGATGACGGTGCATGACGCGATTGCCTGCATCGTGCCGACTGCGGAGGTTGAAACCGCCAAGGAGTACGTAGAGATGTGCATGCGCATTCGCCCGTCGTGGGGGGCTGAGCTGCCCCTGAACTGTGAAGCTGGATACGGAGAGAGCTATGGCGACTGCTGACACGTGGCCCTTCCCGCCGTTCCCAAACCCCAAGGACACGAACAAACGTGTTCCCAAGTTCAACCCTGACAACCATGAGGACGCACCGCTATGACCGACTGCAAACACCGATGGGAACCCGTTGAGGGCCAACCCATTTACAAGTGCATCCGCTGTGGCGGCTATTTGAGGATCATCAAATGAACGAAGACGAAGACAAGCCTACCCCAGCCGATGGGCAACTGGTGTGGGCCTTGGTGGCCTTCATCGTCCTGATGCTTGGCCTGTTGACATTGAGGAGCTGTTTATGACCAAAGACGAAGCATTGGACTTGGCGCTGGAGGCGTTGGAGAACAGCGTTGATCTTGTGCGTGAAGACGCTTACAACGCAGAAAAACTTTATGGCAACTACCCATCACGGCAAGGCAAAGTTGCTGGCTTGAAAGTATTGGCTGACGATCACGAGAAAGCCATCACCGCCATCAAGCAAGCCCGTGCCCTTGACAAGAAGGCAGAGAACGCCAGAGAGTTGGGGCTGGACTATGAGCCTGTGCCGGAAAACTTCATAGACGCATTGAAGTTTGATGTGGCTATGCGTGATGCAGCACCTGTGCAGGAGCCTGTCTTTGAGTTGCAAGAATCAGGCTGGGAAATTATCTGTGACCTTGATTGGATACAGACACTCCCATTCGGAACCAAACTCTACACCACCCCACCCGCACAGCCAGCACCTGTGCAGGAGCCTGTGGCGTGGATGGAAATGGTCGTGGCAAATCTTGTCCGCGAAGGCGTCAACAAGCACAAGGCCCGTGAACTGGCGGAGCATTTTTACAGCCTCGCACAGCGGCCTTTTGTTGGGCTGACGGATGAGGAAATTAAAGACCTTTGTAGGGAAGCAAGCAACTTTGGGACAAGCAGTTGGATCAGGCACATCGAATCCAAACTCAAGGAGAAGAACACGTAATGGGAACAACCAACACAGGCATGCATGTCATCAAGGCGCTGGAAGCGTTTGAAGAGTTTAAACGTATGACCGCACAGGAGTTTGCCGACTACGCCGACATCGGACGCTACGATGCACATGCTGTGCTCAACCGCATGAACAAACGCACCAAGGATGGTGTCAAGCGCATCTATGTTGCTGACTGGACCCACGGTCACGACAATGCGCGGCGCTATCCACGGGCGGTGTTCATGCTGGGTGACAAGCCCGACAAGCCAAGGCCCAAGCCGGACATCCGGCTGAATCGACAACGCAGTGAGCACAAGTCCATCAAAGCAATCCGCATGACCAGCGTGTTCAACATGGGGTTAACACGCGATAAGATCAGAGAAATAAGGAGATCACTATGAGAGAAGATGACGACGACATTCAGGATTACATCAACCCAAAAGAGCGGATGTTTGCAGACGAATTCTACAAAGCTGCCCGTAATCAAACACTGGAAGAAGTTGCCAGAGAGTTCGACAAGATGAAGTCGCTTGGCGATACTGCCGCATCGTTTGCGGCATACGTGAGGAACATGAAGAAATGAGCATCGTCTGGTCGTTCAGCAGTCTGAAAACATTTCAGCAGTGCCCTAAAAAGTACTACCACACCAAAATTGCACGGGACGTTGTGGAGCCCGACACACAAGCGACGCTGTACGGCAAGACTGCCCATACCGTAGCAGAGGAATACATCCGTGATGGGGTGCCAATCCCCGAACAGTTTGCGTACATGCAAGCCACCTTAGACGTACTGAAAGAAATCCCCGGAGACAAATTGTGCGAAGTGAAACTTGGGTTGACAAAGAACTTAGAAAGCTGCGATTTCGATGCACCGAATGTGTGGTGGCATGGGATAGCCGATTTGGTGGTTATCAATCGGGAGACTGGGACGGCGCACTCGGTAGACTACAAGACAAGCAAGAGTGCGAGATATGCGGACGTGAAGCAGCTCGATCTTGTAGCCTGTGGCCTGTTCGCGAAGTTCCCGGAGATCAAGAAGGTGAGGTCTGCTCTCCTTTTCATAGTGAGCAAAGAGTTCGTCAAGGCTGAGCACCACGTTGAGATGATGCCCAAGTACATCGAATCCCCCGCCCGAGACGTTGCAAGAATCGAAGCAGCATTGGACAATGGAGTCTGGAACCCCGTGCAAGGCCCCCTGTGCAAGTTTTGCGCGGTTCGAGAATGTGAATACAACAGGAACTAGCCATGCCCTACGTAAACAAACCCCGCCCGTACAAAAAAGAGTACCAACAACAATTAGCAAGAGGAGAAGCCGATGAACGGCTGGAACGACAACGAGCACGAGAGTCAATCGACAACAAGAGTGCCGACCGAAACAAAGATGGACGTGCTGATGTCCGCGAAGGAAAAGATGTTGCTCACGTCAAAGCACTATCTAAAGGCGGCGCTAACAAAAACGGAGTCAAACTCCAGTCGCCCTCAGCCAACCGCTCATTCAAACGCGCCTCGAATCACAAGGTCGTGTCTGAAGTAAGCACCAAAGAACGGAAGAAGAAATGACCCCCGAGCAAATCTGGTTGCTGAAGTACGGCAGGGGCTGGATACATTGGTATGAGCTTGCGGATGAAGATGGGGACGGTGTAGACGATTTAGTTCAACGGATGCACGAAGCCCGATTGCTCAAGACCGACAGCAACCGCCTGTGCGTTAGACTTAAAACAGAAAAGGAAAGAGATGAATCTATCAGAGTATGAGTGGCCCCGTCCTCCGGGGTTCGCACCATTCGAGCATCAGAAGACAACAGCAGAATTCCTGACGGGCAACCCCAAGGCGTTCTGCTTCAACGAGCAGGGTACAGGTAAGACGGCATCAGTCATCTGGGCAGTTGATTACCTCATGACCCTAGGATTAGTGAAGCGAGTGTTAGTGATCTGCCCCCTGTCGATCATGAAGTCGGCTTGGCAGCAGGACCTGTTTAAGTTTGCCATCCACCGCACAGTCACTGTGGCTTACGGTGCGGCAAGAAAGCGCAAGGAGCTTGTCAACGCTGGCGCTGAGTTCGTCATCATCAACTTCGACGGTGTCGGCATCGTCAAGAAAGAAATCATAGACGGTGGGTTTGATCTCATCGTTGTGGACGAAGCGTCTGCATATAAGAACGCACAGACTAGCCGCTGGAAAGACCTGCGTGATCTAACAAAAGTTATCAAGGGTTTGTGGATGTTGACGGGTACGCCCGCAGCTCAGTCCCCTGCGGATGCTTACGGATTGGCAAAGCTTGTAAACCCCAAGGGCGTCCCACCGTTCTTCGGTCAGTTCCGCGACTTGGTGATGAACAAGATAACCATGTACAAGTGGGCCCCCAAGCCGACAGCCCAAGCCACAGTGCACAGCATATTGCAGCCAGCGATTCGGTTCGAGAAGTCCCAGTGCTTGGACTTGCCCCCGGTTATGTTCGCCGAGCGGGATGCGCCGCTCACGCCGCAGCAGCAGAAGTACTACACCATGCTCAAGAAGCAGTTGCTGATTGAGGCAGCAGGCGAAGAGATATCCGCAGTCAACGCAGCGGTGGCAATCAACAAGCTGCTGCAAATTGCTGGCGGTGCGGTATACAGCGACACAGGTGAGGTGATCGAGTTCGACGTGAGCAACCGACTGAATGTGGTGCAGGAAGTCATTGAAGAGTCGAGCCACAAAGTGCTTGTGTTTGTCCCGTTCACTCACACCATAGAGCTGCTTCAGAAGCACCTGACCAAGAACGGCATAAGCTGCGACGTGATCAACGGTTCTGTACCCGTGAACAAACGCTCGGACATCGTCAAGCAGTTCCAAGAGCAGCCGGAGCCGAGGGTGTTGCTGATCCAGCCAAAAGCTGCGTCCCACGGGTTAACACTGACCGCAGCCAACACGATCATTTGGTATGCTCCATGCAACAGTGTCGAGACGTACTTGCAAGCCAACGCACGTATCGACCGCCCCGGCCAAGTCAACAACATGACTGTGGTGCACATTAAGGGGAGCCCCGTCGAGGCAAAGATGTACTCGATGCTTCAGGGCAACATCATCAACCACCAGAAAGTGATCGATTTATTCCGAGAAGAAATTTCTTTGGAAGACTATTGACATTGTCAAAAGCTGGTGTAAAATCAAGTTGTATGGCAGTAATCACCGCCATTCATCCCCACCCATTAGGAGAATCAGATGGACGAAGAAGTTCAGAGACGAGTGACCCCTGTAGATTTGGACACACTCACCACAGTCTACATCAAGATCAGAGACAAACGCGCCGACAACAAACGTGCGTTTGAAGCTGAAGACAACGAGCTCAAAGAGCAGATGGACTTGCTAGAAGGCCAGATGCTCGATGTATGCAAAAGCATGAATGCCGACAGCATTCGCACCCCACACGGCACGATCATCCGCTCAGTAAAGTCACGGTACTGGACGAATGATTGGGATTCAATGTACGACTTCATCGAGGAGCACGGTGCATTTGGCCTGTTAGAGAAGAGACTTCATCAAACCAACATGAAGGATTTCCTCTCTGAGAATCCCAACATCCTTCCACTTGGCCTCAATGTGGAAAATTCTTACTCCGTGGTTGTTAGACGTTCTAAGGAAAAATGAAATGGACATTTTTGATGAGATGGATTTTGGTTGTAACGTAACGTCAGCTACTTACGACCTGCAAAGAGGAGTCGGGCATATACACATGCCAGCAGGCAACTGCACCGACATGGACAAGACTATTAAATTTTTTACAAGTCAAATCCCAACCATTTGCCACATCGTTACGTGGTGTGATGGGCAACTCGACACGCAGTACGTACTGCACGACGCCAATGACAACTGGATCGCAATTTAATCAGGAGAAACGAAATGAGTAACCTCACCATCATCAACCAAGACCTCCCCGACTTCCTGCAAACCGCAGGTGTTAGTGAGCTTACAAAACAACTTGCTGGTAAAACCGGCGTCAAGCGCATCGTGCCCAAAAACGGCATCTTTCGCAAAGTCGTCGGCGGCGAAGAGATGGGCAAGGTCAAGGGTAACTTGAACGCCATCATCGTCAACGCTTCTCCTGCTGTGGGCCGTATCTTCTACGCAAAGCAGTGGACACCAGACGCCGAGCCGACTGCGCCTGATTGCTTCTCCAATGACGGACGTGCACCCGATGCAGGTTCGACCAATCCGCAAGCAGACCGTTGCGACAACTGCGAGAAGAACGTCAAAGGTTCGGGCCAAGGTAACTCTAAGGCTTGCCGCTACTCGCGCCGTATCGCTATGGTGTTGGAAGAAGACTTCGGCACATCGCTTGAGGGCGAGGTGTACCAAATGAACTTGGCCTCCAAGTCGCTGTTTGGTGAAGGCGCAGGGGACAACACCCACACCTTCGAGAACTATTCCAAGTACCTGTCCAATAACGGCAAGAGCTTGGACTACGTTGTTACGCAGATCAGCTTCAACGAAGAGAACGACAACCAGTCTGTGCTGTTCACGCCGACTGGCTACATCAACAAAGCACAGTACGCTGTGACTAGCCAAGTAGCCCAGAAGCCTGAAGTGCTGAAGATGGTCGTGATGACTCCATACCAAGCCGACGTATCTGGCAAACCTGCGCAACTCAAAGCCCCCGCCGCGCCTGCGGAGTCTGCAATCGAAGAACCAGCCAAGCGGGAAAAGAAAGCTGAGCCAAAGCTCACCGTCAAGAAAGACCTTGACTCTGTGGTGAAGGCTTGGAGCGACGAGGAGTAATCGCATGAGCTACGGTTATAGCCAGAGCTTGGTCCTTGCAAATAAACAGGCAAGTGCTAAGTCTCTGGGCGTAGCCTTGGGGCGTGTGTGTATTCGCGCAAGCATCAGCGTCAGCGACATTGCGGATAACTTCGGTGTGAGCCGGATGACTATCTACAATTGGTTTAAGGGGGACGCTGTTCCCCACCATAGCTACGTTGATCAGATACGTGAGTACATACGCGCCGTCAAGCAAACCCACGAACTGAAGTAAATAGATGTCCGACTTCGATCTTCTTGACGCCGTGCTACCCCCGGAAGGGCGGTACTGCGTGTTAGGGATTGGTAAGTACACCGACCAGTATTTTGTAGACACCAGAGAAGAAGTTGATGCGTTAGCCAAAGAGCTTGTCCAGAACAAAATCGACGCTTATTTCGGCTGTGCCAAGTTCGGTCCGCTGAACAACCGCACGCATGCAAATGCCAAGTACTTCCGCGCACTGTGGATGGACATCGACTGTGGGCCCACCAAAGGTGTCCCCAACGAAAAGGGCATCATCAAAGGCTATCTTACTCAGCAGATTGGACTCTCCGAGTTCCAGAAATTCTGCTCTACGGTCGGCTTGCCCAAGCCAATTCTTGTCAGCTCCGGTTACGGCATTCATGCCTACTGGCTGCTTGACCAAACAGTGACCCGCCGAGAGTGGGAACCACTGGCCAACCGACTGCGTGAGTTGTGTGTCGAGCAAGGGCTTATCGTTGACTCCTCAGTATTTGAGGCATCACGTATCCTGCGCATCCCCGGCACGTTCAACTTCAAGCAGGAGGAGCCCAAAGAGGTAACAGTACTAAACGAGCTGACGCCTCGCATGACGTACCAAGAGTTGAAAGACTTGCTTGGTGCTCCAGAACCCAAAGACGATGTACCCGATTTCATCCCGCGCTCAATGAGCCCGATGATGGAAGCACTCATGGGCAACAAGGTCAAACGGTTCAAGACCATCATGATCAAGTCGGCGAACGGCGAAGGCTGTAACCAACTGCTCAACTGCTTTGAAAACCAAAACGACATTGAGGAACCTCTGTGGCGCTCCGCTCTTTCCATTGCCGCTTTCTGCGTAGATGGTGATGCAGCAGCACACAAGATGTCGAAAGACCACGAGGGTTACGACCCCGCTGAAGTTGACCTTAAGGTAGCTAACCTGCGCAAGAACGGTGGCCCCCACCACTGCGCAACATTTGCAAAACAGAACCCGCAAGGGTGTATTGATTGCATCCATAGTGGCAAGATTAAATCGCCCATCATGCTCGGTGTTGAGATTGAAGAAGCCGACGCAGAAGATAACGAATACGCCGTGGAAGACGAGAACGGCGAGGTTGAAATACAACACATCCCGGAGTACCCATTTCCGTTTTTTCGCGGCAAGAAGGGCGGTATATACATCCGTCCAGAAAACGAAGACGACGAGGTTGAACCCAAGCTTGTGTACGAGCACGACTTCTACGTGGTCAAGCGCATGCGTGATCCAGAGATTGGCGAAGTGGCCTTGTTCCGCTTGCACCTACCGCACGATGGCGTGCGTGAGTTCAGTATCTCCACGATGGCTATCTCATCCCCCGATGAGTTGCGCAAACAGTTGGCCCAACACGGCGTCGTAGCCCACAAGTCACAGTACGATTTACTCGCACGATTTGTCGTTTTCTTTATCAAAAATTTGCAGTACGTTAAGAAGGCAGAAACCATGAGAACCCAGTTTGGTTGGGTCGAGGGGGACAGCAAGTTCATCCTCGGCGACAGAGAGATTACAAAAGACGGCGTGTTTTACAGCCCACCTTCGAGCACCACAAAGGACGTTGCCGAGAAGCTCATCGTCAAAGGCACGATGGAGAAATGGAAAGAAGCGTTCAACATGTACGCTAAGCCCGGACTTGAGCCCCATGCCTTTGCTGCGCTCACAGCGTTCGGCTCCCCACTGCTGAAGTTCACAGGTCTTGAAGGCGCAATCATCAACGTGATTCACCCAGAGTCTGGCTCCGGCAAGTCAACAGCCTTGTTCATGTGCAACAGTGTTTATGGCCAGCCCAAAGACCTGACCTCCATGTACAAAGATACGTTCAACGCGAAGATGCACCAGCTCGGCGTGATGAACAACCTGCCCAATACGATTGACGAGATCACTAACTTGAGTGGCATGGAGTTCTCTGACTTGGCTTACAGCATTTCGCAGGGCCGAGGCAAAAACAAGATGAAAGGCTCAACCAATGAGCTTCGCATCAACAACACCAAGTGGCAAGGGATTACCCTATGTTCTGCAAACGCCAGCTTTTACGAGAAGTTAGGTGTAGCGAAGAATACGCCAGACGGTGAGTCCATGCGTCTGCTTGAGTACAAGATCGAGCCCAACCGCATCATCGACGTGCAGGTAGGCAAGCAGATGTTTGACCACCAACTGCGGGAGAACTTCGGCCATGCCGGTGAAATTTACATCCAGTGGCTTGTCAGTAATCTGGAAGACGCCATAGCCCTCATGCGCCAGATTCAGGCTCGGCTTGACCGCGAGGTTCAGTTCAACCAGAAAGAGCGGTTCTGGTCTGGCGTAGCTGCTTGCAACATCGCAGGTGGCCTGATTGCCAAGAGCTTGGGTCTGCACGACTACGACATGAAGGCAGTCTACGAATGGCTCAAGGGCATGCTGGGCGAGATGCGGTTTGAAATCCAAGCGCCTAACTCAACTCCGGTCACAATCCTCGGCGAATTCGTCAACGCCCACATTAATAACGCTTTGGTAGTAAACGGTGAAGTCGATGCTCGTAGCAACTTGCAGGCCATGCCCCTGCTCGAACCGCGTGGAGAGCTGCTCATACGCTACGAGCCAGATACCAAAGAGCTTTTTATCGCGGCCAAGCAGTTCAAGGACTTCTGCGTCAAGCAGCAGATCAACTACAAGACGACTCTGAAAGAGTTGGGCTTCGCCAAGATTTACATCGAGGGTATGAACAAGCGGATGTCTAAGGGCATGAGGGTCGTCTCCCCTGCTGTGCGGGTACTGAAGTTTGACGCATCCGCTTCGGAGTTCTTACAGATGGATACGTTCGCACCGAAAAATGAAGATCGAGACGATAACGTACCGAGTTAATTGGGCCAAATTCCGGCGCGGCCATTCTTTCTTTGTGCCTTGCATTGACGAGAAGGCTGCGCGGGGAACAATCTTGGCGATAAGCAGCCGACTGAAGATGAACGTAGTCACCAAAGTAGTCATCGAGGAAGGCGTTAAAGGTTTGCGAGTGTGGCGCATTTGAGCTACACTAAATCGTGATTCTCCTGTGAATGGTTGTTGAGACCAACCTTAACCCCCAGCTAATCACTGGGGGTTTTTTTCCTTCTCGCGTCGTTCCCGCATCTCCCTAGCACGCGCATCCAAGCGGCGCTCCAAGTAGTCGGTAGCCTCTTCAACGATTGGGAGGTTCTTCTCAGTCACAGGTACACCAGCACGGGCAGTCATTCTCTGCTCAGCCTTCTTCATGAGCGAGTTGTAGATTGCATCTTCGTCCAGCGCATACGACGGGTGCTTCGTGTTGAACTTGGGCACTTCAACTTCCAAGATTTTGTCGAAGCGTTCGTCCCCTTCGTTGGTGTTTTTTCGGTACTGAAAATCCAACTTGTTCAACAACAGCCCGCGCTTGTTCAAAATCTTTTGTTCGATGCCGGAGAACTTGAAAGCCGGTCCTTGCGTAGCCGCAAGAATGTCGGGGCGGAAACCTATAGCCTGCCCAATCAGCTCACCGGTCTTTACGTCGTCTTTA
>Ga0247723_1002207_pt1 | contig 10608 bp, 15 predicted proteins | sample MSEWelMarce5H_FC_FD_189079 | JGI IMG/M metagenome (GOLD analysis project Ga0247723, IMG submission 189079) | Subsurface sediment microbial communities from gas well in West Virginia, United States - MSEEL Well Study Marcellus 5H_FC | ecosystem: Environmental > Terrestrial > Deep subsurface >...
CTTGGCAAGTCAAGCTAATGCAAAATATGTAACTTTCTCTAGCCATCGACAAGGTTGGCAACGTAGGGCGAAACAATTAGGTTTCCGTCCTAAACAGTGGATTTGCGAGGTGTAATATGGGCGGTGGAGGCGGTGGAGGTAGTTCCACAACAACTAGCGGTATAGATGAAAGCATTAAGCCGTATGTAACGTATGGTCTTGAAGAAGCTAAACGTCAATATGAAGCACCTGGAGCGCAATTCTTTCCTGGTCAGACTTATGTGTCTCCTAGTGAGGCTACTCAGGCTGCATTACAGGCTGCTCAACAACGAGCTATGTCAGGCTCTCCAATTCAGCAAGCAGCACAGCAAGAGTATCTATCCACAGTTCAAGGTAGAGGTGTTAATCCATTCCTAGAGGGTGCATTAGCAGGTACTACTCGTCAGGCTCAAGAGGCTTATACGCAAGGCGTTCAAGGATTACAGTCTAGGGCTTCATCAATTGGTCGTTATGGCTCTAATGCTATGGGTCAGCAGGTAGGTCAGGCTCAAGACATATTCGGTCGTAACCTAGCGGAAAGCGCAGGAAATCTAGCTTATCAATCTGCTGAGGCAGAGCGGAATCGTCAAATGCAAGCTGTTGCTAATGCTCCTGCTTATGCTCAGGCTGATTACCAAGATATTCAGAAGTTACTAACGGCAGGTCAGGGCGTTGAATCGTATCAACAGAAAGCTCTGCAAGATGCTATTAATCGTTACAACTTTGAGCAGACAGCTCCAGAGCGAAAGCTGGCTCAATTCACGAATCTATTCACTAGTGTACCTTCTGGTGGCAATACAACAACTACTACACAGCAAAGCGGGGGTAAATAATGGCTGATCCGTTTATAACTCCTCAAGCATTAGCTGCTATTGGTGCATTAGGTGGTGCTGCATTAAAGCCAAATAATCCACTACAAGGTGCGTTATTAGGTGGTATCGCAGGATACACAGGTGGTTCTTTATATGGAGCATCGCAAGTAGCTGCTCCTACTGTTGGTAGTGCAGTTACTCCTACTCAAAGTGCTTTATTAGGAACTCAACCAATAGTAAATGCTTCTCAGCCATCTATAGGTGCATTATTAGGTACTAATCCAGCTATTACATCTCAGGCTGCTGCTCCAGTTACGGCTGCGCAAAGGGCTGCGTTAGGCACTCAACAAATGGTAAATGCTGTATCACCTAGTGGTGTAGGTATTGGTACTGGTGGATTTGAAGGGATGAGAAAATTTGGCTATGAGAATCCTGGTCTAATGATGACAGGACTTAGCTCAACTAAAGAGTTATTAACTCCTGAGCAAATGCCACAAATGTCTGCTGCTCCTGCAATGCCAGTACAAAGAGGCCCTGGTCTTAAACCATTTGATCCAATGGCGGCATTAGATCCGTACAAACAGTCTGTAATTGGTAGCCCACAGATTTCACTATTAGGGTGATATATGGCATTAGAAGATTTAACACCGTTCGGAACTGCCCCTAAATTCTACGAAGGATTATTGGGTACTGAAGAAACTGCTGCTCTACAAAAAAGAGCGCAGATACAGGGATTGCTTGGTGCTGGTTTAGCTTTAGCTCAAGGCATGAGTAGAGGTGGTGCGCCACGTTCAGCATTGCAAAACATTCTAGGTGCAGCAGTTGGTGGATTTCAAGGTGCTGGTGGTGCGTATCAGCAAGGTTTGCAGAACTTCCAGACTCAGCAGCAAATACAGCAAGCGCAATTACAAAGAGATCAAGCAAAACTACAAAGAGATCAGGCTTTAGCGTTGCAACAAGATGTTCAGAAGGTTATGCAAACTCCTGAAGTGGCTAATAATCCTTCATTGGTAGCTTTGTTACGTGCTGATCCTAAAGAAGGATTGAAGTGGATTAACGAGAACATGGCTGTGTCTCGTGCTTATGCTCCAAAGCAACAAACAATAGAAAGCGGAGATGTGGTTGCTCCATTGGAAGAAGAAGCTCAATTATTAGAAATTAATAGAGTTTTAAGAACTCAAGGCACAGAAGCATCAAGAAAAGCTATAGAAAGCAACATAAAGCAAATTGAAGCAATTAACAAGCAAAAAGAAATACAAAGAAAATTACAAGACTTCACTAATGAAGAAATTAGGGTTGCTAATTATTTATTCCCGAATCGCAATCCTTCTGAGCCTTTAAATGCAGAACAAAACAGGCAATTAAGTGATGAGTTGCAAAGACTAAAAAATGAAAGAGCTAGATCTGGTGCTACGACTATTAATATGCCTAGTGAGTCAGAGCGTACTGCTGGCTATCTAGCGACAAGATTGCAAAACTCATTACAACAGTATCAGAGAGTATTGGGAGAAGATCCTAATGCTGCATTACCTAATTTAAAAGCAGAGGTAATTAAAGGTGTAACTCGTTCTAATTATCTTAAAAACTTAGCTACTCCTGAATCTCGTCAGCGTGTTGAGGCTGCTCAGTTAGATATGCTTGATGCTGCTTTGACAATGGCAACTGGTGCTGCATACACAAGAGAACAATTAGAATCAACTAGAAGCACATATTTCCCTTCTCTTGGCGATAAACCACAAACAATTAAAGACAAGGCAGTTCGTCTTGATAAGTTATTAAAAGATGCTGCAATGACTAAAGCTGGTCGTGCTGCTCCTGCTCCATTACCAAATGGTAGTTCTTTAATGAATATTGATACAAATGCAATTATCCAAGAGTTAGAAAAACGTAAAAAAGAAGGTAAATAATGGATTTATCTAAACTTTCTACAAAAGATTTAGAGTACCTTAAAGCAGGGCAAATAACTAAGGTATCTACTGCTGGTCTTGAGGAGCTAGCAAAACAGCAAGGATCAACTGGAGTTCTTCAGCCTTCTGTAGTTGCTCCTGTTCCTTATTCACCTACTGCTGAACGTGTTAGAGCTGCGGCAGGTGGTGTTACATTTAGTTTGGCTGATGAGTTAGAAGCTGCTGTACGGTCTGGTGCTGTTAGCGGTGAAGAATACAGAAGAATCAGAGATCAATTAAGAGCGCAGCAAAGTCAATACGCATTAGATAGACCAGTAGAGTCAACTGTTTCAGAGGTTACTGGTGCATTAGCGATGCCAGCAGCTCTAGCGGTTAAGCCTGTTAGTCGTGGTGCAGGTGTTCTAGGTGATATAGCGTTAGGCACTGGAACTGGTGCTTTATACGGTGTTGGCAAGGCTCAAGAAGCTGTAGATATACCTGAAGAAGCAATTAAGAACGCTTTGCTTGGTGGTGGTATTAGTGGTGCTTTAAGCGGTGCGGCTCGATTGGCTGCTCCTGCAATTAGACCTGAAGCTGCTGCATTACGTGAAAAAGGTATTCCATTAACGCCTGGCTCTGCTTTCGGTGGTGCATATCAACAGGTAGAGCAAGCTGCTGAGAGTTTACCTATTGCTGGTCGTATCGTAAGTGGTGCAAGAGAGCGTCAGTTTGAGAAATTTAACACTGCTGCATACAACAAAGTATTGAGCAATATTGATCCTGCTTTGAAAGTTCCTAGTGACTTAACAGGCAGAGCTGCGTACAACTACGTAGAGCAGAATATCCGTAATCAATATGACAGCATACTTCCACAAATAGCTATTACTTATCGTCCTAGAGTTGAAAAGTCTTTGGATGCTGTGGTTAATAGATACTCAGGTTCAAAATTACCACCAGAGTTAAGCAAAGACTTTAAAACGTATGTAGATGGTCTTAAAGCAGACTTTAGTGCTAACCAAGTATTAAATGGTCGTAGAGCGCAAGCAGTTAAAGAAGATATTGCTAGTATGGCAAACGCTTACTCTACAGCACAAGGCAAAGATAGATTGTTAGCTGATGCTTACAGAGACTTGCAAAATGTCTATATGACAACGATGAAGAATCAAAATCCTCAGTTTGCTAAAGAATTAACTAAGGCTGATTCTGCGTATAAAGACTTTGTTAGAGTTCAGACTGCAATGGCTAAGACTCGTGGCGAGGAAGGTATATTTACTCCTGCACAGTTAGAGGCTTCTGTAAGACAATCAGACAGATCAGCTCGTAAAGGTGCTTTTGCTCGTGGTTCTGCTCCAATGCAAGACTTATCTGGTACTGCAACGTCAGTATTAGGGACTAAAGTTCCTGATAGCGGTACTGCTACTCGTGGAATGGCTGGTGCATTGTTAACTGGTGGTGCAGCTTACATTGATCCTATTGCAGGTAGCTTAACTGCTTTAATGTCTGCTCCATATTACAGACTTGGAGAGAAAGCATTATTTGCTCCGAGAAATCCTACATTTAGCGAAGCTGTACAAAGAGCTAGAACTGCATCTCCTTACGCAATACCTGGCTTACTTGGATTAGGTGAACAATAATGGCAAAAACAAAGATCAGCGAATTTAGCTCAACAGCATCAAGTAATACTGATATTGACGGTATTAACTTAGCTGAGGGCATGGCTCCTAGCCTTGTCAATAACGCAATTCGTGAGTTAATGGCGCAGTTAAAGGATCAGCAAGATGGATCGTCAGGTGATCCGTTTACTGTTACAGGTACTTTAACAGCATCAAACTTACAGACAGATACGACTGTACTAGGGTCAACTTCTACATCGTCAGTAACGATTAGTGCTACTAATTTATCTATACCTTCTGTGTTTACGTTAAATGGTACTGGTGCGATTACATTACCTACTGGTACTACTGCACAGCGTCCTGCTGGAACTGCTGGACAAATTAGATACAACTCTAATTTAGGATTTCTTGAGACATTTAGTGCTGGTAGTTGGGTTGAGTTTGGCGGTGCTGCTGGTGCTTCTGGTGCGATATTTGAGAATAACAGCGTAATTAATGCTAACTATACTATTTCTAGTGGTAAAAATGGTATGTCTGCTGGCCCAGTAACTATAGCAAATCTAAGCTGTACTGGTAAAATTGATAACGGGTCTGGTTCTGCTGGAACTGTTTTAAACGTAACTGCTGTAGCTTCTGGCGGTATCGTAGTTGGTCAAATAATAAATGGAACTGGCGTAACAGCGAATACAACAGTTACAGCATACGGTACTGGAACTGGTGGTGTAGGTACATATACGGTAAATATTAGCCAGAATGTATCTAGTACGACATTGTTTTCAGGTGCAACAGTAACAGTACCTAGCGGTAGTCGCTGGGTCGTGGTTTAAGGGATAAGACATGGCAAATACTATTGTAGCTGGCAACGGCACAAATAACGGTTTAGCAGTAACTAGTGATAACACTGGTGCGCTAAATATCCTAACTGGCTCTGGTTCTGGTACTACGGCTATCTCTATTGATTCTAGCCAGAATGTAACTATAGCTGGTAATGCTACGATTACAGGAACGTTAACAGCTACTGGCGGTGGAACTATTAAGTCTGCTACTGCTCAGGCTTCTACATCAGGTACTAGCATTGACTTTACATCTATACCAAGTGGTGTAAAACGTATTACTGTAATGTTTAGCGGTGTATCAACAAGCGGTACATCAGTTCCACAAATTCAACTTGGAACTGGATCTACAACATATACGACAAGTGGATATTTAGGGGCTTCTTCTCAACTGTCTAACGCAGTATCTTCAGCAAATTACACAACAGGATTTGGGTTTTTATTAGCTAACTCAACAAATGTAATTCATGGGTCTGTTTGTATTACAAACATAAGCGGAAACGTGTGGATAGCAAGCGGAGTTTTTGGTCTTAGTAGCGCAGCCACAACTGTTACCGTTACTGGAAATATATCTCTTGCTGCTGCATTAACAGCAGTACGCATCACTACAGTTAACGGCACAGATACTTTTGATGCTGGCTCAATTAATATCTTTTACGAATAGAGGTAAAAATGGATAGAACTTCAAATAATTTGCTTCCTGCTAGTAAAGAGGACGCTGAATTAGTTGGCTCTATTTATTATTTTACTGGCGTTCCTTGTAAGCGCGGGCATATAGAAAAAAGAAGAACTAAATGTAAATCTTGTATTCAATGTATAAGAAATGCAGGTGCAAAGTATAAGTTAACTGAAAAATATGCAATAGGCACAACTAAAAGAATAGAAAGAAAAAAAGCATTAGGAATATGGAATTTAGAATGTACTAATAGAACACTAAAACATCAATATGGTATTACTCTTGAAGAATATAATAAAATACTAGAAAAGCAACAAGGTGTATGTGCAATTTGTAAAGAAAGTGAAAATATTGTAGATAAAAACACAGGGAATATAAAAAGATTAGCAGTAGATCATTGTCACGAAACAAATATTGTTAGAGGTTTGCTTTGTCAGTCATGCAATACTGCTCTTGGTAAATTTAAAGATAAACCAGAAATTATTGAACGGGCTGCAAATTATGTCCGAAATAAAGGAGAAATAAATTGAGCATTGCACTGAATGCAAACAATGATGGCACAGGATCAGTCCAGATTGGCGGTTCTGATGCTATTAAGATTGATACTAACTTAGTATCGACAGGACAGTTTACTTCTAATATTCAGCCAATTACTGCTTCTGTTGCTACTAATGCTTTAACGATAACGCTTAATCCAACATCGTTAGCTTTTCGTAGTGCGACACTAGGAAGTGGTACGGTAGTTAATCGTCAGGTTACTTCTGCTATTTCTTTAGTTATATCTTCTGGCTCTACGTTAGGCACAGTCTCAGCACAGCAATCTCGTATTGTTGTATTAGCGATTGATAACGCTGGAACAGTTGAATTAGCTGCTGTAAACATTGCTGGTGGCAATCAACTAGATGAGACGAACTTAATATCTACCACTGCTGAAGGTGGAGCTGGTGGTGCTGATAGTGCAAGCACAATTTACTCTGCAACTGCTAGAACTAACGTTGCTTATCGTGTTGTTGGCTTCATTCAATCTACACAATCTACGGCAGGTACATGGGCTACTGCACCATCAACTATTCAAGGTATGGGTGGTCAGGCTATAACTGCTATGGGTTCATTGGGATATGCAACTGGTACTCCAACAAACTTATCTGGATCACGAGCTTTTGCTACAACATACTACAATACTAACGGTAGGCCTCTATTATTAGTTGCATCTTTAAGTAGTACATTGGCTACAAATTTTACATTAACAGTAAATGGAGTTGTAGTACATAATCAAGGAGCTACTACAGCAACTATGAATCAGCTTTTAGTTGGAATTATTCCTGCTGGGGCAAGTTATTCAATTGCTTCTAGCGCAGGAACCCCAACCGTTGCAATTTGGATAGAGTACAAGTAAAAAGGGTTAAAAATGTCATATTACAAAGACACTGAAAATAAACTACATTGGATTGATGATGCGTCCTTTGCTCATTATCTGCCAACAGGCTCAGTAGAGATTACTGACGAAGAAGCAGAGGCATTACGTCCTGTGCATACACCAACTTATACAGAGCTACGTGCTGCTGAATATCCAGATTATCGTGATTATTTAGATGGTGTAGTTAAAGGGGATCAAGCGCAAATTGATGCTTACATTGCAGCTTGCCAAGCAGTTAAAACTAAATATCCTAAATCATAATGACTGTTATCGTTGATGGTACAAAGGGAGTTGCTAACGCATCGTGGACTACTGCGGGTAGACCTGCGAGTCCTACTGCTGGTCAGATGGGTTATAACACTACCACTAATAGTATAGATGTCTATAACGGTTCTCAGTGGTTTGCATTTACTAATACTTATTCTGCTACTGCGTTATTAATTGGCGGTGGCGGTGGTGGAGGTGGTGCAGCATTATCATGGACTTCCGGTGGTGGCGGTGGAGCAGGTGGTTATCTAGCTATAACAACAGCGTTAACAACAGGAACAACTTATAACTTTGTTATTGGTAGTGGCGGCAATGGTGGGGCTGCATCTTATTCTGGGGCAGGAAGTACAGGTACTTCTAGCACTGGATTTGGGTTTACTGCTTCAGGAGGTGGTGGAGGCGGTACATATCAGGGAATTCCTTTAAGTGGTGGCTCTGGTGGTGGTGCTGGCGCATACCAAAGCGCAACCTATCAGACTCCTGGAACTGGCACATCAGGTCAAGGATTTGCTGGTGGTAATGGCGTTGCTTATGTTTCTAGTAGTTCACAATCTGGTGGCGGTGGCGGTGGATCATCTGCTGTAGGTACTAATGGTGCAACTGGAACAGGTGGTGCTGGCGGTGCTGGAACTGTAAATTCAATTACAGGCTCATCAGTAACTTATGCAGGTGGCGGTGGTGGAGGAGCTGGAGTTACACGAGGGTCTGCTACAGGTGGTGGTGGGCAAGGTGGGCAAGCAAGTGCTGGAACTAATGGCACTGCTAATACAGGCGGTGGCGGTGGAGGTGGAGCTGCTAATGCTGCAACCACAGGTGTAGGTGGGAATGGTGGCTCTGGAGTTATTATTCTTTCAGTTCCTACAGCTAATTACAGTGGCAATACAACTGGGTCTCCTACTATTACCACAAGCGGGAATAATACAATTATTACGTTTACATCATCTGGGAGTTACACAGCATGAGTCACTTTGCCAAAGTTGTTAATGGAATCGTTACTCAGGTTATCGTTGCTGAACCAGAGTTCTTTGATACGTTTGTAGATTCAAGTCCTGGTCAATGGATTCAGACGAGCTACAATACACACGGTGGTCAGCATCCAGAAGATAGACCATTACGTAAGAATTTTGCAGGTATCGGTTTTACTTACGATGCAGAACGTGACGCTTTCATTCCTCCTAAGCCAGAAGGAGATTATGCGTTAGATGAAGAAACTTGTTTATGGGTAGAGAATAATGTCTGACATCAACTTATCTGACGCTCAAATAGAAAAGATAGCTGAACGTGCTGCTGAGGTAGCATTTAAAAAGATTTACGAGGAAGTCGGTAAGTCTGTCGTTAAGAAGATATTCTGGATAGTTGGTGCAGGTGCTTTATTCCTATTAATGTGGTTAGGCTCTAACGGACAATTACCAAAATGATCGAAGTAGCGGTAGCCTTTGCTGCTGCGGAGGCTGCTGTTGCTGGAGTCAAGAGAGCCATCGCATTAGGAAAAGAGATACAAGAGTGCTATCAAGATATCTCTACGTTCTTTGAGAAACAAGCCGAAATTAAGTCTGTTGCTGTTGTTGATACGGTAGCTAAGAAGAATCCTAATATAACGCTATCACAAGCAACTAAACAAGCACTAGACGCTACCTTTGCATCACGTAAGCTATATCGACTAGAGGTCGAGCTACGTGAAATGCTTATCTACAATAACTCAGGTGAGACAGGTTTATACGAGGAGATGTGCGCTCGTAGGGACGCTATCGTAGCTGCTGCTAAAGAAGAAGCTGAGGAAGAAGCTCGTATAGAGCGTATGAGGCTCAGAGAGATCGCTAGAAAGCGTGCTGAGAGGATTCAGTTAATTCAGAACATTATTGCGGCTGTAGTCGGTACTGCGTGTGCTACGGCTATTTTGTATTTTATTTGGAGTATGTTTCACTGGAGAGACTAATGATTACTTTATTTTCTACGATAATTTCGTTTTTAACTGGCGGTTTGCCTAAGCTATTAGATTTCTTTCAGGACAAGTCTGATAAGAAGCATGAGGTACAGTTAGCTCAGATGCAGTTAGATCAGCAGTTTAGAGCGCAAGCAGCAGGTTTCCAAGCTCAAGAACGAGTTGAGGAAATACGCACAGAGCAGATTCAGATTGAGGCTAACGTACAAGAACGTCAGGCTTTGTATGCTCACGATATAGAGATTGGCAAAGGTGCTTCTCAGTGGGTAATTAACATGAGAGCTATCGTTCGTCCTGCTATTACGTTTGGCTTGTTTGGTCTGCTAGTGTTTGTGGATATATTTGGCTTCTATTACGCTATTAAAACTGGTGTAGCGTTTGATGCAGCAATGAATATCTTATGGGATGACGAGACTCAGATCATTTGGTCTAGCGTAGTCGCATTTTGGTTTGGAACACAGGCGTTTAGTAAAAAATGAAGATGTCACCAAAAGCCAGAGAAGTAATGGCTCATCACGAAGGGGTAAGGAAGAAACCTTACCTTGATGTTGTCTTGTTGTGGACTACTGGTGTGGGACATTTAATTGCACCAATAGAGCAGCAGAAGATGACATTAGATCAACGCAAGGAAGCAAAAGCAGGTAATAAATTACCATGTCCGACAGAATGGAATAGGACTCTTACAGATGCCGAAGTGGATAAGATATTGCAGGACGATCTATCACGTTTTGAGCGAGGCGTATTACGTCTTTGCCCTAATAATCTTACTCAAGGGCGGTTTGACGCTATGGTCAGCTTTGCTTTTAACGCAGGGCTAGGAGCGTTACAGAAGTCTAGTATCCGCATGAAACACAATCGTGGTGACTTTGACGGTGCAGCAGATGCTTTCATGTTATATCGCTTTGCAGCAGGTAAGGAGTTCAAAGGTCTTGTAAGACGTAGGACACATGAGCGTGATACATATAGGAGTTAGATATGAAATGGATTGCTTTATTTTTAATTGCTAGTGTTGCAACTGCAGCAAGTTTAGATGATAATGGCAATCTATTGTTATCGAAAGAAGAAGTAAATAATACTCGTGCGTTATATAACGAACTAAACCGAGTAATTCAGTACCAACAATATCGGATAGAGCAACTAGAGA
>Ga0247723_1002208_pt1 | contig 10603 bp, 10 predicted proteins | sample MSEWelMarce5H_FC_FD_189079 | JGI IMG/M metagenome (GOLD analysis project Ga0247723, IMG submission 189079) | Subsurface sediment microbial communities from gas well in West Virginia, United States - MSEEL Well Study Marcellus 5H_FC | ecosystem: Environmental > Terrestrial > Deep subsurface >...
ATATGCGCCAGACAGTGTTGCCGAGGTCCACGCTTGGGCGATTGGAAGATCAAGTGCCGCACGCATGGCTGTTTTGTCAGCAGCCTGCATAAACGTGTGAATCGGAGACGTTACTGTAATATCTGGCATTGCTTTGTTGCTTTACGGTTCAATCACGATCCTTCGGGAAGGCTCCCTTTATTAGCGCAGATGCCTTGTGAATCAACCACCAACCGTTCATTCCGAGCATAAACCCGGCTGCGGCCCATGTTTCCCATGCGCGAACCAGTGGATTCTCAGCAGCGATCCAGCCCCACTGAACAATCATCAGGAACGCCATTTTCGGAGCAAGGCTTCCGGCGATTGCGCACGCCATGAAGTTCGTCATCGCCAAGCGGAAGTCCTTACCTTTGTACCTCGCCTCAATAAGAGCAATCAGGCTCGCCAGGATCGCGCCAAGGATCGCATACGCATCTACCCTGCGTGGCTCCTCAATTACAAGGGCGGCGGCAGGCAGCGCAAGGGCGGTAGCGAGAACGGGGATGGTGAGTGCGGCAGATACGAGTGGCATTGGTTTACGCTTAGCGGGGATGTGGATGTACGTGGCGGCGTGGTTCACGGCGGCGTAGTTGGTGGTGGGTCTGATGGTTCCTGTGTTCCGAGCGGTGGACCAAGAGGCGGAATCAGCATTGGGCGCATCTTACTCAACACCCACTTGCAGTAGTCTCCGTAAAGAGAACCGAGTGCGGATGCGGCTTTCTCAATGGCTTCAATGGCGGAGACAATCTTGTCCACCTGCGCCTGCGAAAGTGGCGGCGGGGTGAGGATGATTGGCGGGCGTGGTTCCGTTTCTCCGGTGACTGGTGTTCCTGATTCTTCTTCCATGGTGGGTGTGGGGTTATGGGGTTTGCGAGAGATAGGCTTTCAAGTCCTCCACCGCCGCGACAATGGCATCCAGAGCCACCTGAACGGACGGCACCGCAGCCTGAACCGCCGGATCAAGCAGGTTCGGAGATGTCCACGAAGTCGCGTACTGGCCGGGTGCGATTTCTCCGGTGGTCGGCGAGAATGGAAGTTCGGTGATGGTGGCGCTTGAATGCACCACCGACGGCGATTCAATAACAATGGAGCGGAGCCACACCGCAGACAATACCTTTTCGGGCACTGCCGCAATGACTACTGGTTCAGGAAGTTCGATTGGCATGGCATTAGTTGGCGATAACTCCGATAGTGCGAAGACGGGCGAGAAGGGCGTTTAGCTGGGTGATGGCGGTTGCGGCGTCCGTAGCGTCCGCCACAGCAGTCGGTTGAACCGCTGGGGTGGCGTTCCAAAAGCCAATTCGTTGATTCGTCGCGGTTCCGATTCTCGTTCCCGTCGTCGTCCCAAAAACCATATTCACGGACTCTGAAAAAATAACCCGCGAGGTTGTTTGGTTGCTGAGTTCCACCAAGGTGGCCCCGTTGCACTGCAAAAGCCAACTGCCATACCCTCCTTCGTTTGCCGTGTTTAGCGCACCGGAAACCGAAGAATAAGAAAGCGTCGCCGTCCTTCCCCCGGCTGATCCGTTGACAGTTACTGAGTTTCCGCTGGCAAAACTAAGACCTCCGCTTGCCCCGAGTGTCATGCGGGTAGTGCCACCTGTCTGGAAATCAATAGCACGAGCAACCCCAGTCCCGTTTCTCTGTGTTCCGATAACGAGCACGTTGGACGACCACTGTAGTCGCGCCCTCTCCCAGTTCGTCGGAACATCCTGCCCCGTGTTCCAGATATAGACTGGTCCAGCCGCGCCCGTTGCGCTTAGCACGTCCAGTTCCGTCCGAACGTCCAGTTGCGTGAAGACCGCCGTGCTTGGCGTGGTTCCGCCGATTGCGCCGGGGGATGCTGGGTCGAACGATCCTCCGGTAGCCGAAAGCGTCGTCCCCGACATTGACAGGCCGCTGCCAAGCGTGATCTCCTGAAACACCCCCGCGCCTGATGCAGAGCCCCTTCCGAGAAGCCTGGACGCGGCAGATGATTGTGCAAGGTTTTCCAGCGGCAAATCTCCGGTGACGTGGGAAGCCAGGTTGATTGCGCTACGGGTGATCGCCTGCCCCGAGATTGTGATGTAGTCCAGCGCCCCGGCAAGAGTTACATCTCCCGTGTTGCTGCCAGAAACTCCCGCCGTACTCGTAACGGTGAGCGCACCAGAGCCGCCGTTTGTAATTGTCACCCCGTTCACGCTGGATGGCGTAATCGCGCCAAGGCTAAGCGTAATCGCAGGCGTACTGGTTGAGGTGGCGACAGTTCCAGAGACTCCATTAGCGTCAATGACAGACACTGAAGTTACAGTCCCGGAACCCGCTGAGCCGTTGGATGCCGCCGTAATTCGCCCGTCAGCGTCCACCGTGATGCTTGCCAGGGTATAGCTCCCGGCAGTCACTGTCGTTGACGCAAGCTGTGTCGCGCCGACTGCGCCTGTTGCGATCTTGGAAGAAGTAACAGCTCCTGCGTCGATAGTCCAGACAGTGCCGCTTCCTGTTACCGTAATATCCCCCTTGTCGCCATCTGAAACCCCACCGCTTCCTCCTCCATCCGCAACGAATTCCAGCCCATCCTCGGTGGCTTTTACCGCAAGAATCTTTCCTGACTGCCCCGTGTACGCAGTCGGAACATCATCCAGATCAATAAAACTCAGTGCTTCGATCTGAGCCTGAAGCTCTCTAATCTGGGTTGCAAGCGAATCACGGGAAGCCTGCGGGATAGATGTTCCATCCCAGACTGGCTGTCCTGTATTCGGGTCTATGCGGTACGGCATATCAGGCTTTGTAAAGAAGCAGTGTTCCGGTTGAGATCACAAGGTCGTTGATGTTTCCGAACAACCAGGAGTTTGCCTTGAAGGTGATCCCGGCGAGAGAGCCGCCGACGACGTTGTTTACGGAAGCAGCTTCGGTTGCGCCACCAGACCAGAAAGTCAGCGAGGTTAGAACCGTGTCAGCGATAAAGAAGATCCCGCAGTATGATCCGGCTGGAGGAGATGCGGCGGCTCCATTGTAGATCACGGGAGCGCCAGTTTTTCCCATGAACTGCGCAATCGCATTGGATGTGATTTGCTGGTGTGGTGCTGAGTATGGAACTGCCATAGTATTATGCTGGGTAGGCGATTAGTAGTCCGGAATCTAAAAGGAAAGAATAAATATGCCCCCGTATAATTGTTCCGGCAGGGACAATAGCAATGTCGGATATGTTTCCGCTTTCGCCAGATGTATCGACTGCAAGCTGTTGGTTTTCCTGCGCATTGTACGTGCTACTGTTTTCGTTCACATATATTCTGAAATCAAAAAACACACAGTCCTGAACGCAGTAGATTGCTGCGATTGGAAATTGCGGGTCAGGGGAACCGTAATTGTAAATCCTTGGCGCACCAGTCTTCCCCATAGCCTGAGCGAGCGCATTCGCAATGACCTGCTCGTCGTTTGCTGTATGGGGTGCTGCCATTGTAAAAGTTTCGGTTTAGAGCAGGGGTGCCAGCCTACTTGGCTGACACCCCCAGTTCTAGTGAACCACCACCAGATTAGGCAGTCAGCCCGAGGCCGCTCGTCACACTAATGGACGGCGCAGCGAGGACGGTTGGATCTGGGCGGCGATGGATGATAGCCCAGCCAAACTGGGTCTTCATCGGCTTGCTGGCGAACTCCAGGATACCACGGAAGTACCCGAACGTACCATCTGGGTTGTACTGTTCGTGGCGGATGTTCTGCCAGTTGAAGTCCCCGATCCGGGTAGTCGGATCAAAGTTCGTCCCAGCGCCAAGGCTGGTCGTGGAGTTCCGCGTGAGGGCTTCCATTACTTCCGGGTGGAGGATGAAGCTCATCTCATACGGAGCCGTGTGGTACGATGCGTTCTCAACCCATCCAGCCTGACCATTCTGGTTGGTAACGAGAGTGCCAGTCATATCGTCAGTCCAAGCCTTGTCGATAATGAGCTGGGTTGCAGACACAATCGAAAGAACGCGGAACGATCCACTGTACTCTTCGTCAGAAGCCGTAGCGGGGGTGATCGTAACAACGGCACCAGGGACAATCCCGCGAGTACCAGTGTTCTGAGTGGACACCGTGATCGGATCAGCTTCGTTTGTCACGGTTAGCAATGTCGCAGTCCCGCTCAGCGCCGTAGCGGCGGCAGTGATTGGAACTTGGATGTTACCAGCGGTGTACGTCCACGGGAGAACTTCAGTGAAGTCATAGACCGAGCTGTTGAGCGCCAGCGTGAAGCGTGGAACTTCATGGTCAAGGACGTGGCTGAATCCGCAGAGGGAGCGAGTCACGCCAAGGGGCTTCAGAAGCTCGCCGGAGTTACCCCAGCGCAGATCGTTCCGTGTACCAGCCTCACGGATGAGGTAGTCGCTTGTCTCGGGGGAGCAGAGCAGTGGGAACACCGGAGCGCCGTCACTCATGCCGCCAGAGTTCTTGCCTGCGCCGTTTCGGCAAAGGCGAGCGTAGATGTCACGCAGAACACCGCCAGTCAGAACCGAGTGCTTCGTGGAGAAGCCGCCAGAAGGAGCAGCGCCAGTCATGTTCAGGTTCGCCAAGGAGAACCCAGTCAATGTCGCAAAGCTCGTAGCGCCAGTAACGGAAGCATCCGCAAGCGAGTTAAGCGAACCGGACTCAGGCGTGCCGATGACGACCTTGTTCGCGCAGAGGCGGAAGTATTCCTCGCGGGTACGGTAGCTCCACACACGCATGCCTGCGTCAAGCAAGCAGTCGTACAACATCTTCATCTGCTCCTTGAACTGGAACGAGAAGGCAGCATCGCGAACGTCAATCCGAGTGGACTCAACGGCAGTCCATGCCAGGTTGTATTCACGAAGACGCTGCGTCACGTTCACGACAGAGGCGGTTGGAAGACCGCGACTGGTACTAATGTCGGGAGGGCTGCTCCCGGTTGCAACGGACGAAAACCCGTGAGCCCGGTGGTTGGACCAGGTGCCCTTTCCGGTGGTTCCTGCAAGAGCCCGTTCGTAGTTCAGGACGCGAATGGAATCGCCCATTCCGTCCGGCCAAAGGCCACGCTTGACGATACGCGCCCAAGGGGAGGTGTCGTAGGCGTAACGGAAGAGACCTTCACCGATCCGACCGGATTCATTGATGAAGTTTTGTTGGATGACCGCCGAGTTGGTGGTTGGCGATGGGATTGTGGCTAGAGGCATAGTGCTTGTTGTCTATTTGGGTTGAAGGAATGAGGTTTGCTCTGCGTAGAGCCGTTTGGTTCCTCTCCTTGAGCCGGGGAAAGCACGCATCCGAAGTCGGACGGTTGTTTATGCTCAGGTGGTTCCCAGTAGATTCTCGCCTTCTGGATGGCGCACGGATACGTGTATGCGTACTTGCGTTTTGTCAATACGAAAAAGCCCGCCAGTGCCTATAAACACATGGCGGGCACCCATGGCTGGGTGTAAATCAGGCAATGCCAATAGCCTCCAGGAATCCTTTCCCGTCTGGCTGTCCTTTCGCGGAGTTGGATGCGGATGGAGCGCCGCCTGGACGAGCGCCGCCGATCTTTGCAATCTCCTTCTTGTATCCGTCAATCTGCTTTCGGAGCGCAACGACCGTCTTGTTCATGCGCGGGAGGGCTGACGCGGCAATGATGGCAAACGCTTTCTCTTCCGTCGTCATGTCCTCAAACGAGGTAGCGCCGACTTCCTGTTCGATCTCACGAATCACATTCTCTGGCGGCGTGTCGTCGTGGACAAAGTTTGCGGCAACCTTTTTGATTTTCGCAATGTCCGCTTCGATTGCCCGCAACTGCGCAGCCTTGGATTCCAGCTTCTGCTTTTCCGTCGTCTCGGTTTCCCGCTGAGTGAGTTCTTTGTATGCCTGTTCGGCGTTGGCTTCCAGCTCGGCTTTGCGGCGAGACACGGCTGTTGCCTCGGAGTCCAAGCGAGAAAGTTCGTTCTGCACAATCCGAGGCAGATGCTCAAAGATTTGATCGAACTTCGCGGCGCGGGACTTCATGTTGCCGTCAGCGAACGCCTCAAACAGCAACTCCTCTGACACCTCGTACTCCTTGGCGATGGTTTCGATGCTCTCGCGAATAGCGGCGATTGGCTTCTCAACCTCGTTCTTCCACGCGGAAGTCTTTTCGATCTTCCAGACGTAGGCTTCTTTCTCTAGATCCTCGTACTTCTTTCGCAATTCTTCTGCTTCCTGCTTCAGCGGATCAGCGTCGCGTAGCTTCTCCTTCTCAGCCAGTTGCTGCCGTAGCTGCTCAACTTCCTTGGCGAGAACCTTCGCCTGCTTAGCTTCAGCCCGCAGTTCTCCCCACTTGTATGCAGCTTTCTTGTCCTCCTTGATCTCGTCCGGCGTGTCGTCAGCTTCGTCTGTCTCGGTAGCTTCCTCAGTGGATTCCTCATCACCAAGCAGGGCATCTGCGCCTTTCTTGGTTTCGGTGGACTTCGATTCCTTTGGCGTGGACGGCTTCAAGTCCAGTGCTGGCGAGACTTCCTCCTGCGCGACTGGCGTTTCAACCGGGGAAGCAACCTCGGTCGGGTTGTCGATGGCTGCATTGATGACGGAGAGAAAGTCTCCAGGGTCGGACGATACGATGGCGGATGGTGATTCCATTGGTCTGTGGTGGTTCGGCTAAATTACTCAGGATCTGCGTTGATATGCTCCCACGCAGCAGGGATCGGAGTCTTCTCCGGTTCTGGAATGTGGACTTCGTTCAGCGCCCTGAAGACTTCCTGAACTGCTTGGTGCTTGAACAGCTCCCGTGCTGCCACAATGTCGTGCTGCGCTGAAGAGACTTTTGACAGTGCATCTGCACTCGTAAGGAATACGAGTTCCGATATTTTGCTGTATGCGACCGAATGCCTGATTGTGTCCCATTCGTGTCGGAGGATTGCATTCGATTTGAAGTCTTGTTTAAGTTCTGCGATTCGCTTTTTGATGTCCATTCGTTATTGCATTGTTCGTGATTTCGAGAGTAGTTCAGCCGCCGTCGTCGCATCTTTCAACGCTGCATTCTGGCGAGCTTCGTCCATCTTGATCTTCCGCTTAATAGCCGCATCCGCAAGCATATTCTGGCGCTTCGCATCGCTGATCGCATTCATCCCCTGAACCTTCACTTGGAACTCAATGATCTTGCGCTGCATCTCAGAGTTAATTTCCTCTGCCTTCTGTGCGGCTTCTGGATTCTGTCCTTCCTGTGGCTGAGCCTGCTGTTCCTGTGCGGCTTTCTTCTGCGCGGCTTCGATCTTCTTCGTCCCGTTCCAGATGATTTCTCCGGCTTGCTGCAACGCCTGGTTGTACTCCCCGACTTTCGCCTCGACGGTCGGATCGTTGGAAAGGATCGACAGGTGCCCGATACAGTGTTCGTGGATAATAAGCAATGGCTGGACGGCTTCCTCTAGGCTAAGCGCCCCGGTTTCCACGTCGTTGAGGATTTGTGCGATGAACGGAATATGCGTGTCCAGATGGACGACGTGCATGTCATTCGGCTCCACTGGGATCGGAGAGCCAGAACGCATAACGAAGTTCTGCAACTCCGCGATCTTCTTATCCACTGGCGGACGCTGATCCCCAGGCATCCGTTCGATGTACCTATTTGCCACTTCGTAGGATTTGAGAGCGCCAGCGACACGGTCACGCATCCAGTTGTGCCGCCCTGCCTCGTCAAAGCTGCCTGCGTATGGGGCAATCTCGTCCAGCATCCCGTTCCGCTGAACCATGGAACCGGAGCCGATTGCTCGCTCGCAGGTGACGGCATCAAAGTCGATGACCTTCAGTGCCTCGACAGGGAATCCGCGACGAACCAAACGCCTGCGGAAATCTGCCGCCTCCTTGCCTCCAGGTGATGCGTCCGAGTATCCAACCCGACAGAGACGGCGGACGGCTTCCTGCATCAACCTTGCCCACGATGGGTAAAATAGATTGAGCTGCGTTGCGCCAACGCGGGAGAGTGTTTCGAGTTCTGCTTGGACTTGGAAGCGAGTCTTTTCCTGCCCACCACCGAAAGCAGAGCCCCCTTGGAATTGCCCTGCTCGCTGGTTCATTGTCCGCTCCATGTCCGCGAGAACCGGAGTGACGTTGTTTCCTAGATTCGGGGATGCCCGTTCGACATACTCGGCAATGTCCTTCGCTGGGAGCATTGTGTACGGCCCGAGCGTGGTGTAAACGATCTTGTCGTAAGATGTCTCGTTCAGCGGCTGGAGCATCACGCCGGACGACATGGCGGCGGCGTCAACCAGCTTGGAGCGGAGGCGATTGGAGACTTGGACCTGAGGGTAGATCTTACGAAGGATGCCCGAGATGGAGTGGTAGCTCCCGTTGGTCCCGATCCCGTAGCAGAAGAACGTGAACGCATTGCGCACGGTCTCGTACTCATGGCGGCGCACGTACATCCAAGGATCTTGCTTCCCGTCCTCTTGTAGCGGGTTGTCTGAGACAAGGTACATGGAGACAGAGCCGTCGAACTCTTGCACCCAAAGGTGAATCACCTCGACAGTCTGTGTTTTTCCAGCGGCGGTTGCCCCGAGATCGTTGTTCTTGAACTGCGCTTGAAGCCGCTCCCACTCAGTCTCCGACCATGCGGACGTTGAGCCGGATGGGTGATCCGCACGCAGCATCGCTTGCTTCACTGCTTGAACATTCCAACCCATCTTTTCGGCCCGCTCCTCGTTGCGGATCTTCTCGTAAAGCTCATGTAGTTCGTACCTGCGGCGGCATCCGGCGACGGTGATTCGTTCTTCGGAAGCGAGAGTCTGTCGAGGGATACAGAAGTCGGACAGCCCGGTTGTCTTCCATCGCCAGTCGATTGAATCTTCCCAGTAGCCGATGCCGACGCCAAAGCAGAGCCAGTGATGAATCAGGTTCTGGTAGTTGAAATCAAACCCCTCCCAGCGGCGGAACGTCTTGGTAATTTCCTCAGCCAGCGTTTGCTCGTACTCGCGCCGTTGCTCCTCATCCTCGAAATACTGAGCCAGCAATGGCGTGCGGACAAGGTTCTCCACCGAGTTTACCAAGTCAATCATCCCGCTCTTTGTGAACTCAACGATGTTTTCCGCATCGCCCCAGTTGAGATTCGTCATGCTTCCCTGACCAGTTGCAGTAAGTACAGCCTGATCGTGCGGTGGCTCACCGTCCAGCATCGCCTGCTGCCTGACTCGTTGCGCGGCAGATTGCCTGTCCGCTTGGAGCATCGCTCGGTAGAGTTCTCGTCCCGTCGATGCGTTTTTGATCCGCTCCTCTGGTGCCGGAGATTCGTCATCCGGGATGTTCTCTAGTAGCAAGTCGGCACGCGAAGAAGTCATTTCTGATTGTAGGCTTAATACGTATCTACGTAAAGTCAAGCAATGGCTTGCCAGTCGCCGCCGCCATTCGATCTACTCACCACATCAAGTCTTCGCATTACATCATAGAAGTCCTTTTTGGGTAATACAGACAGCCCGCGCTCCTTGGATCGCCAGTGGAATTTTTCGCGGCAGACTTCGATGCAAAGCATAAGCGAGTCCGCTTTGTCGGGTGAACGACCGATACGGAGCTTCATCTTTGGCTTTGGCTCAACCTCCATCCGCTCACCGTCTGCACCCTTCACCATGTTGTAGCGGCGGGCTTTCATCTCGGTGCAGAGATCGGGGTCTTTGCGGAATCCGGCAAGCTGACCGCCACGGAAGTATTCAATCCCCACACCCCAGAGTTCCGAAACGCGATTCTTGTACTTTTTGTGCGACGGAGTTCTGTCGTTGGAAGAGACAGGACGATCCGTTGCCTTGCCGCCAAAGTTGATCCGCATAAGATCCCGCGACATAAACTGCGTGAGCCGATCAACCGTGCCTGCGCCGCCAGTATTATCAACAGCCACGTTCGCATACCCGACGCCTTCTTGGTCTAGGATCTTCTTCACCTCAGCGCAAATCTGATCCGTCCGTGGGTTGAGTTTGTCGGCGGCATTCTCATGGATCTGGTAGAACTTCTCAAACTGGAGGCACATCAATCCTTCCACGCTTTCCCCGAACAGGCAGATGCACAGGCTGGTTTTATCTCCACCAGAGGAGAAGGACAAGTCCAGTCCGGCAACCTTCGTTGGCTCACCCTTCCATTTAATCTTCTCTGCCATGAAGGCGTTGAAGTCCGTGTCCGTGTAGACCGTGTCCTCTGCGCCTTGGACCGGGAAGAATCCACGGTAGAAGCGGTAGAACCGGGCCGAGTTTTCCCCGTGCTGGTTGCGGAACCTTTCGATCTTCTCGTAGGTCAGCATGTACTTATAAATACATTCCTGCTCCAAGTAGTTCGGAGACTGGAGAACATCGAAGCGGATGGCTTTCCCGTACTTCGTGTCCCACTCCATCATGGATTCGTCCAAAGCGGACCAGCCATCGACGGGCTCGCACATCAGGCCGAATGAATCCTCGCGGTCCTTTGGATTGCTCATTGCAATCATCTGGAACCACGGATTTGAGATCAGGTTGTCGGATGCCTGGAGGACAGCAGGGGAGAGTTCGCAAAGTTCGTCCGCAATCAGGATCACTCGCTCGTTCTTCAACCCGACGAGCTTCTGGACGGCAGAGGCTTCTTGCTTCTGTTCGGCGGCAACCAGCGTGATTGAGGCTGCGTCGTGTGCAGTTGATCCATCCTGCGGCTGGTAGTGGAT
>Ga0247723_1002209_pt1 | contig 10602 bp, 3 predicted proteins | sample MSEWelMarce5H_FC_FD_189079 | JGI IMG/M metagenome (GOLD analysis project Ga0247723, IMG submission 189079) | Subsurface sediment microbial communities from gas well in West Virginia, United States - MSEEL Well Study Marcellus 5H_FC | ecosystem: Environmental > Terrestrial > Deep subsurface > Rock...
CGGCGGTGGTGGTGGAAGATTAGAGGCAAATATAACCTATGATAGTGCCAAAACATATACAATTCGTGTTGCTGGTGAATCATCAGGTGGCACAGGTGGCAACGGTGCTAGTTGTAATCTTACGTGTTGGGCCGATAATGGTAATGGTGGCGATAGTTCTAATATTTCATATTTTAGTGATAATAACACAGTTCTTATGTATACTGGTGTAATTTTTGGTGGTCAAAATGGAGGCGGTGGTTCATATGAAAATTCTGGTGGTTCTGGTGGTAGTGGTGGAACTACTACACCAAATACTGTTATTGGTATAACATCATCCGTTAATTTAGGAGGAAATTCTGGTAGTAGTGGCGGAGGAGGTGTTCAATGGTCTACTGGAGGCCCAGGTGGTTCAGGTGGTGCAGGTGGTGTTAGTACATATGCTGACCCTACTTATGGTTCTGGCGGTGCTGGTGGTGCTGGCGGTAGTGGATATGGTGATAGTGGTAATTCTGGTTCAGATGGAAAACAAGGTATAGTAGAAGTAATATGGTATTACGAAAGCTAAGTCCGTCGCGACTAAAAATCTTCCCTCACCCACACTATAGGAATGCTAACTAACACCTACATTAGCAGCCCTGGTGTTGTCAATACTAGCCCAACCGACACCACGGTCTACTTACTTTCATCCATCAATGCCGTCGGCAAAGAACTTATTATTCGCGACGCGGCGCCATTGACTAGTGGCCGTATCGTCGTCAGTACCACCAGTGGTCTCTACTTTAGTCGCGCCCAGTCCACCGTCCAGCTGTCGTCATTCACGATTACGAGCCCTTACGACTATATAACGGTCGCCTCCCGCACACCGCAAGAGTATATGCTCTTACAGTCGGCACAGCTGCCCACACGCACGGACAATCAGTCCCTCGCTCCGAATTTCCTACAGCTCAGCACACTGTCCACCCTGGCCACTATTGCCACGTCCAATGCGACCCTGACCGACCTCACCATCAATGGCCGCATCCTAGCCGACCCCGCCAAAACAACGACCCTCGCCTTCAGCACACTCACAGCAGCCAACTATCTTTCATCAGGCCTGACGACCCTTTCCACGGCCACCGCATCCTATACGGCCCTCGCCGCCTCACTCCAAACCCCCGCCCTCAACACACTCTATAGTGCCTACACAAGTAATCACAGCACACTCGGCAATTACACGGCCCTCACCACTGCCGCCGTCACTGCCAACCTTACTCAGACAGGGGATTTAAAGCCTTTGACAAGCGTCGCTGTCACCGGCTCCGCGGCCTTCAATAGCACACTGAGAGCCGACACCGCCCGTTTCGCCGGCCCAGCCGGTTTCGCCACTGACCTCCTCTTAGTCAGCAGCTTGACAATCCCAACAACACTCTCTACAGTGCTTTCATGGACAGGCGACGGAGCTTTCATAACTTCCAATTACACTGCCTTACGCAATGTCAGTACAATTACCTATAATGCGTCACAAACGGCAGCCAGTCAAGCGCTCTATGTTGGCGGGTCCAATGTTGCCCCAACTGGAACTGCCACCTATGTCGCCGGCACAACCTATGTATCCAACAATTGGATAACCCCACAGACCAGTACACTCGCAGTCAGCACGACGAGCGCAACACTCTCTTCAGTCCGCTTCATAAATGAAACCTCCGCTCTTATTCCGCTAGACGCTGTAGGGACAACACTCTTTGTTAATGATGTCGCAGTAGGCGGCGGTGGTCTTGCGACATTTCTTTCCACTTCTATCACATCAAACTGGACAAGCACAGGACAGTTCAGAACGAGCACTCTCCAGGCCGGTTTCCAGACACTACCATCCTATAATACAAGCAGTGTCCAAGCAACCCTAGACATTCGTGGAAATGTCTTCATATCCACCGCACTCGTCATGGAAAATTTCGCGATTTACGGCGGAACAAATCCCACCGCCTACGCCACACCGGCCTTCAATACAATATATAATTCCACGAATGGTATGCTCATTAATAACCGGCTTTTCATAGACCACCTCCAGAACCGTGTAGGTGTCAATAATACCGCTCCTCAATACACTCTAGACGTATCTGGTCTCATTTACCAGACATCTTCCATTGCTTACAATGTTGCCGGCACATCCTGGACCGTACTCTCGGACCAAAGCACTAAAGAGAATATTGTCCACGACATATCCTATAATGTATACGAAGAAATGATTGAGGACCTCAAACTCCGACGATTTACATATGCGAATGAAGATACACATACAATCACATATCCAGTATACCAAATGGACGCGTCTGGATTTCCTATGTATGATCCTAGCGGCCAACCAATTCCTACCGGCCAAATGGCGACCGAGACTATTGTAGATGGCTTCGCCGCTAAACACGGTCTCACGGGTCGTCGCGAATACGGTTTCTTGGCCCAGGAAGTGGAATTCTATTATCCAAACTCCGTCGTCAAAATGCCATTCTATAAATACGATGATTTCCACTTCCTCAATGTGGACCAAATCATGAAGGCCCATTATGCCGTCACACGTTGTATGTTGGATACCACTCGCTATCATTCAACTCTCATACAAGAAAGACATGAATTCATTAGTACCGCCTATAATTATCAGACACGCATCTTGACCGATTTGAGCGGTTCTATTGGCGCCCCTTTTAATACTATTGGCAATGTCGCCGAATATCCAAGTATAAGACAATGGACATAAGCGTCCTCACTTTTTTTATAATATATTCTATATATAATGAAAAACTCACGTAATAAATACCTAATCTAAAAACATTAATTATATATAGATAGATTCCTTCTAATGGACCCTTCACCAATATATGTGAGTAGTCCAGGTGTCCTTGTAGATACGACGCCGCCAGGATATCAACGACTCGTATATGTTCCTCCAGTAAGCACTATAGGTCAGCAGTTTGTCGTGCGTGACCGTGATGGATTTGCCGGTTCTCGGCCGATTATTGTCAGCACAACACAAAATGCCATTTTCCGAGATGGGACGAACACGCATCTCATAGACAAACCGTACGGATATTACGCTTTCGCGGCATTTAAACCTGCGACCTTTATGCCCCTCGCACAACCGACAGCAGCTGACCCCGCCTTTACACCGTCCTTTCAATATATATCGTCGTCCGTTCAGCCACGCGACCTCAATGTAGAGTTTGAAACACACGTTATCGGCACTCTTGTCAACGGAGCCCCCCTATTTACCACAGTGGCCGACGCATCTTTCAATGTGGCAAACTTTAGCACGGGCACACTCAGCACGGCCACCGTTTCAACTGGCAATTTCTACGGACAAACGGCGACCCCTCTTAGCACTATCGCGGACTATGTCAGCGCGGCCTCCGCACTCTTTTCCACAACCACATCCTATAATGTAACTGTGGGAGCATCGGCATCTCTTCAGAGTTCGCTTACTATTGCCGGTGGATTCACTATAGGGGGTAACTTCTCATTACGTGGAACGGCAGTTGTGGGCGACCTGAGTGGTGGGTTATTTTTTTCATCATTGGCCGGCGCCTATGTGGGACAGGACATGAGCGGCGGCACATGGCTAAAGGCTGGCTACATTAGTTCGGCTGGAAATACATGGGTCGCCGGCCTCACACAGGTCAGTAGCGCCACTATTGCCGATGCGCTTTCCACACAGACGGCCCTCATAACAAACGGCGTTTTTCAGACACTCGCAGTGGGCCGTGGTGGCGCCGCCGGTCTCTTTACACTAGATGTGAGCGGTTCAGGCCAGGCCACCGTGGGAACTACTGTCGCTGGGCTCAGTACGGCCCTCATTAGCGCGGCCACGACAACCCTCAGTAGTCTCAATCTTGTCAATATGACCACCGCCGCCGCGGACAGACTCAATGTGGTCGGTACAACACTCTATTTAAATGAAACCCCATTCGGCTCAGGCGGTCTTACATGTAATTATGTCGGCAATACATTTACAGCATCCAATTACCTCTATACAAATTCTACTATAGTATCGTCTATAGCAGTGGGGTCAAATGTATATAATCCAGATTTCAATGTATCTGTCTACGGTTCGGCGCATACTAGTACATTCAGAAGTAGCATGTATGTGGCAGTAGGCATGAATCCAAAGGGTGTTTCCAATGCGGAGCGCACGAGTTCTATCATCTATAGTTTCAATGGAAGCAATTGGGTAAGTGCGCGCACAGGTGGGTTCGCAGTGGGCCATGATGTCGCCTATAATGGAAAGATGTGGGTCGCCGTGGGGACAATGTGGGATGGTTCAACAACAGGGAATAGTGATACTTTAAATCGTTCTACAATTCAATATAGTTTGGATGGTTCCAATTGGACAAGTTGTAGAACCGGTGGTTTTCAAGGAAGTTATTCTAATGCTGGAAATACTGCAGCACCTGGTGCTGGTGGTGGTATAGGTATTGCCTGGAACGGTCGTATGTGGATTGCTACAGGCGAATATAGTTTAGGGACTAATGGTACAACATCAAACTCTGTATCTACTATTCAATATAGTTATGATGGTAGTAATTTCAGTGCCGTCTTAACAGCCTCTAATTATCCAGCAATTAACACCGCATCCTATGGCCGTATTACATTGAAGCCAACTTGGAATGGTCGTATGTGGCTCGCAGGTATCGTTACACCGGCTGCTTCTTCTAATTCCAATACACTTTTCAGTTATGATGGTCTCAATTGGTCTACAATTACAGTTCCACTTGTAAATTTCGCTCAAAATTTCGTATGGAATGGTCGTATGTGGATAGGCGCAGCCAGAAGAGCAACAGGAGTAGCAAGTGGAGTCGCCAGTACAATGATTTATAGTTATACTGGTTTTGACTGGTCCTATGTTATTGGTACCACGATGGGTTCTGGTACTGCATGGAATGTTGTCAATGGTGCATTATGGAATGGCTTTAATTGGTTCGCCATTTCTCCTTTTTCAAACGCAACAACTGGTAACATAAATCGCTCCTATGATGGTATTAATTGGCAAAGTATGCCGGCAGCGACAACACGTTTTGCCTCTGATACTAGTTCTGAAGGTTTCTTTAGTGTATGGCTCGCTGGATATATAGGCTCAGCTAGCGGCGGTCAAAAACTTATGTGGGATGGTCGTCGTTATTATGCCGTCGGCGGTAGTAGTGCGGCCAATAGTATAGAATCCAGCACGGACGGTATTACATGGACAAATGTAACCGCCGGTGTTTCCAACCCAATTATATGTGGTATTGCCGTCAATTCCAATGTGAACGAAGAAATTACAATGTCAGGTTTGGATATTATTCCAAATGGCATTCAGCAAACATACTTGTCCACAAACCAAATTTACAGCGTCAGTACAATGATCACATTTAATCAGACGCTCTTCGTGGACAGCCAGCAACAAGTCGCTGTCAATTCTATAGTGTCGTCCTTGAGCACACTATATCGTTTCTATGTCAACGGCTCCATACTTACCAACGGCGCTTTCAAATTAGGCGGTGCAACAACATGGACCGCAGTATCCGATGAGCGTGTCAAAACCGATATTAGTTGTGCCGACATATCCGAATGTTACTATAAAATTCGTGATACACATGTCCATCTCTATCAATTCAAACCATCCTATAGTGCAAAATACGGTCTCAAACAGGGCCCACAATACGGCCTCTACGCGCAAGAACTGGAATCCGTTTTCCCAGAATGCGTCATGGAAACGGATGTCCTCGGCGAAACCGTGAAAATGATTGACCCAAGTCAACTCCACCTTGCACATTACGGCGCAAGTGCATTCCTATATTCCACCCTCAAACAGAATAAATCCACACTATTTGGTAGTGATTGTAATATCCATGCATATAAAACTTCTAATGCCTTTACAACATTAGCAAACTATATTAATTCAAATACAGGACAACTCGCCAATTCAGCAACATACTTCCCAAATCTTTCTAATGCTTTCAATAGCAATTATATATAGACCTTCTCTCACTCAATAAAATATATTTTCCGAAAACATATCCTATTGTGCATTCTTCTCGTTATTTTTTCTTTCCTATAAATAATAAATCTAATGTAGATATGGCTAGCCCGATTTTTGCTTCTAGTCCAGGTATTCTTGTGACAGCACAAGACTACGCAGACGCTGCTCCACTTGGACCCGTCGTCCTACTTCCCATTTCCTACATATCCACTATAGGAAATCAGATTATCGTGCGTGATGGCGCAGGTCAAGCATCGGCGGTCACACCAATTACCGTCAGTACTGTCGGCGGCGTCGGTTATACCCGCGACATTAGTAGCACCGTCATTAGCTCCATTCGTATAACAAGGGCTGGCGACAGTGTCGCCGTTGCACCCGTTACGCCCTACCTCTATAAGGTCCTGGATAGTCGCGAATTTCCAAATACCAGTGGCGCGCCCCTGTCAATAAAACCCTCCTACGAACTGATTAGCACCATCAGCACTGGCACCCTGGACGCGCTCTCCACCCTCCAACTACAGGGGTCACTGGAACCCCTAGTCGCCTTCCAATTCACAAATCCAGCAACCTCCTACGCCGAATTCACCAGTACCGTCACCAATACCGGTGTCGCCAACACATTCTATAGTGGTACTACGGCCGGCTCTTATAACTATCATTCTACTGGTGCTCTTTCTACAATGTCAGTTAACTCTAGCGATGTAGTAATAGGCGGGGCTCATCAGACCCAAAACATGACCGTCGTCGGTCACATGGATGTATGTGGCTCAGTCGCCGTCGGCGCACATTATTCCACGGTAGAAGGAGGTATCATTGGCTCGGTCATTCCATTTTCCGCTGGGTCACATGTCAGTGTTGCCGATGGATTCAGCACTGTCTCTAATTTCTATAGTGGAGGTTCTATAGATGTGTCTGGTGGTTTCACTATAGGAGGTCATGTGAGCACTGGGCAGGTTGCGGTGGCCGGTCTCGCCACTCACAAAAGCACAGTCTATGTCAGTTCGGCATTGACTGTGGGGACCCTCTTGGCGGCGGACTCGGCCGCTTATACGAGCTCCATTGCGGTCGGTAAAACTACAGGACCGACTGTTGCCCTTGACATTTCTGGTGGACTCTTTGGTTTGGGGGCCTTCATTGACGCTCGCACTTATTCCACAACACTTATAAGTACTGGCGGCTTTACCGCGTCAACTGTCAACTTGAACAATGGAACAGCGGGTGTCTTTAGGTCCCTCTATACGAGTAATAATCCAAGTAAACTCTATTATGATGGTGTGGAGGTCGTCGGTGGAGCTGTGAGTCTTGATAGCAAAGTCCAGCAAATGACCGTTTCTTCATTCGTATCCGCGGCGGTTCTCTTTGTCTCGTCGGCATTCTTTGGCGGGTCCAATTACGCCAGCCCATTTCAAATGGAGGTCAATGGTGGTATGAACGTCGTGGACGGTAAGACTAATCGTCTCTATGTCGCCGGCGGTTCCAATAATACGACGACCGGTATTGGCACGCTCAAATGGAGCGCCGACGGCGGTCTCACATGGAACAACAATGTGACCGGTGGTTTCAGCAATTCGGTCTCTGGCGGAGCAGGCCAAGGTGTCGGCTGGAATGGCCGACTCTGGGTCGCCGTTGGACATTCTGACCTCGGCCAAAAGAGCACTATACAGACTAGTACTGACGGCAGCAATTGGACCGCCGCCGCATCTGGTGGTTTCGGTACTAGTAATGGGGGAAATACACTAACAGATGGCCACGGCGTCGCCTGGAACGGCCAGCAATGGGTCGCCGCCGGTTCATACGGTGATGATACGACACCACTCGGCTCACTTCTCTATAGTGGAGATGGGTCCAATTGGTCTAATGCCGCGAGCGGCGGTTTCAGTGGTAGTGGAGCAAATGGTGCGACTGGCTACGATGTCGCCTGGAATGGCCGTCAATGGGTCGCCGTTGGCCGCTCGGATATTTCACGAAACTATCCTATTGACAGCATGAGCCCAAGTGCTCGTAATTCTCTCGTTGGTCTCTATTCTCTCAAGAAACTTCGTAGTGCTTATACTGGTCCACTCATTAGCGTTCGTAGAAGTCAAGATAATTCAAATAATGATTTCTATGGTGATTTGAATGGAAATCTTAGTAATCTAAGTGGAACATCTATTACATCTTGGCTAAGTGCCACATCACCTGCTTCAACAGGTCTTATATCAAAATGGTGGGACCAATCTACAAGAGGCAATCACGCGACACAGAATACGGATGTTTCACAGGCCTTGTATAATTCGGCAGGTTATATTACATTTGGTACTGGTAAATATCTCTCCTTACCTGATGGCACTGTTCCAGGAAGCAATAGTAAATATACAATGGCTTATAGGCATAACACTATAGATGGCGGAACAGCTGGTACAAATCGTATGATACTTGCCTCAGGTTATAATTCAAATAATCAAGGTATATTTCTTGCATTTATTGGGGGTAATCCTATTACTACAAACGCTTTTTATCGTGATGATTGGAGGGCAAATTCTACACAAGGTAGCAACTATGCTATTGGAAATACTTTTGCAACAGTATATAACCAAACAAATGCAACCAGTTATTTAAATGGAATAATGTTTCCTGAAGGTCCTATTCCAAAATCAAATCAAACAAACCCATCTATAAATAATTATATTGGTTATGCCCCTGTTTTCGGCACTGTAGGAACAATATCAAATCTTTCTTTAGCGGGCGACCTCTATTATCTCGCCATCTATAATGATGCCCTAGGAACCGCCGACCGCAATCTCGCAGAAACAAACGGTCCTGTCACCGCATCCAACGCCACCATTCAATATAGTACTGATGGGTCCAATTGGGCTCTTTCTTCCCCAACCGCGCCTGGATGTTCCCTTCTTACACGTGGTCTCGCCTGGAACGGTGCCTATTGGGTCGCCGTGGGACGTGATGCTACCGCCGCAAACAACATTAAATACAGTTTTGATGGGTATTCATGGCTCGCATCCGCAGCAGGCGCTTTCAATACTGAAGGCTCCTCTGTATGCTGGAACGGCCAAGCCTGGTTCGCAACCGGTCGTGATACAACATCATCCAATAATACTATTAAATACAGCTTTGACGGCCGCAACTGGTCCAACATTACATCAGGCGGTTTCAGTAATACAGCCGCCACAGGGGGCATCCATATTACATACGATGGCACTAAATTACTCGCAGGAGGTTTCGGCACAACTGCCACATCCAATATGAAATATTCCTATAATGGTCTCAATTGGTCCGACGCATCAGGTTCATTCGCCACCGCAGGTTTTGCCGTCTCATATGGCACAGACATGAACCCACGTCTTCGCATTGACGGTCTAGACTTCTATAATGACGAGCCAAACCCTTTCATACGAAGCACCAATACTATATTTACACAAACACCACAACTGACCACTAGTTTGACACATAGCACTAACATGGTCCTCAATAACACAGTCTATATAAATTCACCAAATGGTATCGGTATCAATATAGATGGTATTTCAAGCGCCGCCGTCGCCGTCTATGTCTATGGTTCCACCTATACAAATAATCCGAATCCAGTCAAATTAACCGGCGGTAGCTGGACATCGGTCTCAGACAGCAACTGGAAAGATACATTGCCGACCCCCTCTGATGAAATTCTCTTGAATGCCGTCAACTACATTTCCTCTCTCAAACCAAAGGAATTTAACTACAATAAATCCCTCGTACAACCATATATAAATACAAAGGGTATTGAAATGCGTAATATGGTTATCGCAACGAAAAATCTCGCAAATAATCGTAGCGCTCTTAATGCTCAAGAAGAACTCGCCGTCACAACTCTCAAGAAGATTAAGGGCAACAACGAACTCACATCCTATAGTGGTCAGCTGAAAGAAATTACTGAAGAGTCGCACATGATGCGCGAAGTCGGTTTCTTATCCTATGATATCGGTTCTACCATTAAGGAGGCAATTGAACCAATAAACATTGACGGTACAATGTATGAAGGTGTCAATTATGACCAAATCAATATGATACACCTAGCAACGACGCACCATCTAATGAGCACTATAGAGTGTCAGACTTCCACATTACAAGGACAGGAAGAAGAAATCAGTAGAATTTTCATGAATTTTGAAACATTGGGCTCTATAATTGGAGGTCTAGGATGAGGCCAAATATACATAGAAATGAACATTACCTATAATGCTTATTTCTACAGACAAAAGCATCGCGGCCTAAAAGATTTCACCTCTACAAATTAGAATGGCCGACGAGGGGTATTATAGACCTTATCGCGATGAAGAAGAAGATGAAGAGGAGGCAGACGACATTATAGATGATGGCGACGAAGATTCCCTCCTAGACGACGAAGAAGACCTCGCCGCCGACGACCTGGAAAATCAAAGACAGGGCGACCTGGACGCCGAGGACATTTTTGACCTCATCAATTCGCCCAACTTCCGCTCCTTCGCCGACACACTGCGACTCATTTCCGCAGCCGGTCCCGCCTTCGGCAACCCATCCAAACAAATCAAATACGGCCGCAATCGCATCGGCAAGCGCACGACCTACTCGGACTATAACGAAGCCTACGCCGAATCCGACGCCGTCAAAAAAACTACCTG
>Ga0247723_1002211_pt1 | contig 10589 bp, 26 predicted proteins | sample MSEWelMarce5H_FC_FD_189079 | JGI IMG/M metagenome (GOLD analysis project Ga0247723, IMG submission 189079) | Subsurface sediment microbial communities from gas well in West Virginia, United States - MSEEL Well Study Marcellus 5H_FC | ecosystem: Environmental > Terrestrial > Deep subsurface >...
CATGAAAGCACGACAAGTATTTCAAGCATTGATGTCCTCAAAGGGATACACCCATGCTGATTTACACATGACAGGCGACAAGTACACCAACCCCGCTATGCAAAACAGGTGGAATTATTTCCTGGCGGGCTGGGAGATGCGAGGTGTGATGTGATTGAGCCTGTCCGCACATGGCAGATCAGGGAATCTGGTAACACTACCAAAGTGACCAGCGGTCAGGCTTGGCGGTGTACTAAGTGCGGCCTACATTTTCAAATCAAAACCCAAGCAGATGCACACAAATGCGGGGGCGCAAAAGAGAATGATGGATAAATTTACCAAGTATTTTGTAGATTTTTTAAGGCCTAGAACCTTACATGAAATCATTGCAAAGGAATTGCGAGAGGCGCAACTGCGAAAGCTAGAGGCCGAGAGCGCAGCCGAATACGCTAAATCCGTGGTGTCCTACAACGAGCAGCGGATTGGGCGGTTGTTGAAAAGATTGAATGAACATTCAGAGGAGACACAAGACTCATGATTGCAGAACAGATACGCAGTTTCTTTGGCAGAATCCATACCCCCCCGGCTTACATACAGCCCAAAGGTAGGTTGTGGCAATGCAGTCAATGCCACTTGTTGTTTTTAAATAAGGCAGAAGGAGACAAGCACAAATGCCAAGACCAAAGAGTGATCTGACGAAATCAGGTCGAGCAGTGGGCGCACGATTAACAGAATGGGAATTCCAAGAATGGAAGAAATTAGGAGGAATAGTATGGCTTCGCAAGCTATTACTGGAGGGTCACAAAAGGAGAAACCATGAGCAATATAAACAAGATAAGAGCGGCGTTTGAGGGCTGGGCCGCAGCAAGGGGCAGGTCAGAACAATTGAATTGGACTGGCAGCAAGTATGAACATCCAAGAATTCAATCTCAATGGATTGCTTTCTTGATGGGCTGGACAATGTGCAACAACCAAAGGTAAACAATGTTTAACATAGAACTAATAAGCATCGACAAAGGAACACAGTCAAGGGTAGCTATCAGCCAGGAAACTGTTGATGATTACGCAAGGCAGATGGAAGATGGGGCCAAATTCCCCCCAGTCATAGTCTTTCACGATGGAGTGGAATACTACCTAGCGGATGGTTTCCACCGCTACTTTGCCAATCGCAAGCTGAAGAATGACGGAATTGATGTAGACATCGTTAAGGGTACGCTGCGGGAAGCCATTCTCTACAGCCTGAAGGCAAACAAAGCGCATGGCTTACGCCCAACAAACGAAGACAAACGCAAGTCCGTAATTTCCATGCTCACAGACCATGAGTGGAAGGCTTGGGCTGACCGTGAAATTGCTAGGCATTGCGGGGTTTCCCACGTATTCGTAGCCAAAGTGCGCAAAGAATTGTCAGGCGGCGAAGTCCAAACGACCCGCAAATTCAAGGGCAAAGGTGGTAACGTTTCCACTTTCACCAGCCGCCCACCCCAAGAGCCGGAGCCAGAAGCCCCTGCCTATGACCATAAGCAGGAGATGTTGGATGCTTTGGTGGCAGAGAACGAGAAGCTATCAGAACAGCTAGCCATTGCCACCATTGATGGTACGGCTGAAGAAAAAGACTTGGCAACCACCATGATTGGCGACTTGAAGGAAGAAATCCGTCTGCTTCAGATCGAATTGGTGTCGGTCAAGAAGAGTCGGGATATGTTCCAAGCCGAGAATGCTCAGCTAAAGAAGCAGGTGGCAATGATGCAAAAGAAGCTGAAGGCCGTGGAAAATGCTTGAAAGGAAACAATCATGCGAACACTAAAACCGGCGGTTGAAAGAGTATTGGACAAGGTGGTTGCCATTCCATTTGCTGGATGCTGGGTGTTTATGGGGGCAACTAACAGTTTTGGCTATGGAATAGTCGGCTCCGGCGGCAGGGGCAATCCGAATGATCGTGCGCATCGCATAACTTATAGACATTTCAAAGGAGAGATACCCAAAGGAATGTTTGTTTGCCACACTTGCGATGTGCCATCTTGCTGCAATCCAGATCATCTTTTTCTTGGAACAAATCAAGACAATGTAAATGACATGGTAAGAAAGAAAAGAAACAGTAAGCCGCCAAGAAATCCGCACGTTGTTGGATCGATACACCCTTTTGCAAAGCTAAATGAAAGTCAGGTTGTTGAAATTCGGCGCTTGTATGTTTCCGGCAACACACAACAATTCCTTGCCGAAATTTATGGCGTTGCAAGACAAACCATTTCAAAGGTTGTAAATAACAAGAGATTTGCTCATGTCTGAGTTAAAGTTAAGAGGCTATCAAGAGGATGCCATACAAAAACTACGCATAGGGTTTGAAAGCGGATTTAATGCGCAAATTCTTTACCTTGGGACAGGTGCTGGCAAAACCGAGGTAGCTATAGCTTTGCTAGAAGCCACCCGAGCGAAGGGCAACAGGGCAGCAATGCTGTTGGACAGGATCATTCTGTGTGACCAAACTAGCCAGCGGCTGGAGAAGTATCACATTGACCACGGCGTAATGCAGTCAGGCCATTGGAGATACAGGCCGCACGAAAAGATCCAGGTCTGTTCGGCTCAAACCCTGGAGAGGAAGGGGGAGTTCCCAGGTCTAAACCTTTTGATCGTTGACGAGGCGCATCAGACACGGCAGCAGACGATGGAGTTCATCAAGAACAACCCTGAGATCCGTGTGATCGGGCTGACCGCTACGCCATTTACCAAAGGGCTGGGCAAGACATACACCAATGTTGTCTCAACAGTCACAACCAAGCAGCTTGTTGAACAGAATGTGCTTGTGCCTTTGAAGGTGTTCATCTCCAAAGAGATCGACATGACCGATGCCAAGAAGGTGGCGGGCGAGTGGAGTCAGAAAGAGGCCACCACCAGGGGCATGAAGATCACTGGCGACATTGTTACGGAGTGGATCAAGAAGACCCATGAAATCTTTAAGAAGCCGGTGAAGACCATCGTGTTCTGCTCGGGCGTGAACCACGGCGCCGACCTAGCAAGGAAGTTTGCAGAGCATGGGTACAACTTTATCTCGGTCAGTTACAGGGACGATGAGACATTCAAGCGGGATGTGATTGAGGACTTCTCCAAGCCTGACACAGAGATCCATGGGCTGATTGCCACGGACATACTTACAAAAGGTTTTGATGTGCCGGATGTTCTGATCGGCATATCGGCTAGGCCGTTCAGTAAATCTTTGTCATCCCACATCCAGCAGATGGGGCGCATCATGCGCGGCTGCGAGGGGAAAGAGTTTGCCGTTTGGCTGGATCACAGCGGCAATTACTTGCGCTTTCGGCAGGATTGGGAAGATGTTTTTGAGCATGGCGTTGACAAGCTGGATGATGGCAAAGAGAAAACCAAGCCAGAACCCACTGATAAAGAGAAGGAAGCGGCAAAGTGTCCAGCTTGTGGATCGTTGTGGCCCTCCAATTCGGATGCTTGCAGTAACTGCGGCCATGTTCGGGAACGAAAGAACAAGGTAGTCGAGTTGCCTGGGGAGTTACAAGAGTTAACTGGAGTCATGTCCAAAGCAGATAAACAGGAGTGGTGGTCAATGCTGCAATGGTATGTCCAGACCCAGGGCTGGTCGCATGGTCGGGCGGCTCATGTCTACAAAGAGAAGTTTGGGGTATGGCCCAGGGCTTTGTACGACAAGCCTGTCTTTCCCAGCCAAGAGGTTGTTAAGTTCATCGACAAGGGCATCAGGGCATACATTCGGCAGATGAAGAAGGGCAGATGATGGAGTTGGTAGATTATTGTCGGGCGCATGGGATCGTCATTGATTTCCCACCGCCCATCGGATACTGGAAACGTTACCACACAGTCGATCATCCAAAGAAGCGCAATGGGGCGGTGAAGTTCATGGGCGACCATGCTTTTGTGCAGAACCATGCTACCGACACAGAGGTTTCCATATGGAAGCCTGACTCAATCAGTGAAGGTGCCCGCAGGGATTACGCCCAGCTTGTGAAAAAAGCTGAGCAGGACAAGGTTCGGATGCAGGAAAAGGCAGCGATCAAGGCAAAGGATTTGCTGAATGGTGCGCTGCTGGGTAGGCATCCATATCTCAAAGCCAAGGGGTTCCCTGACGAGGAGGGGTGGGTCAATGACAAAAGGCTAATCATTCCGATGCGGGTGGATGGGGTGCTGGTCGGATGCCAAGTGATCGATTCGGATGGAGAAAAGAAGTTTCTCTCAGGGCAAAAGAGTTCGGGCGCATCGTTTGACTTCGACAACAAGGGCAAGCATTTTCTGTGTGAGGGGTACGCTACAGGTCTGTCCTTGCGTCATGCGCTGCGGTGCTTGAAGCGCAATTATGTGATCCATGTGTGCTTTTCAGCGGGCAATATGCTCAAGCTGGCGCAGAAATTCGGAGGGTATGTTATTGCCGACAACGATGAGAGCGGCACAGGGGAGAGGGTAGCAAAGCAAACAGGGCTACCTTATTGGATGAGTGATGTGGTGGGAGAGGATGCGAATGATGCACATCAAAGGCTTGGGCTATTTAAATTCACCCAAAGCCTGACCCGATCATTGCCTATACGATGACATGGTGCAAGGCTCGACATACAGAGTTTCAGAGAATTTCTCCAGTATGGTCAAGCCTTGCAGTATCTCCATGCCCAGGTGAAAAGAATGTACGCCTTGCCCCACATATTCGGTTCGGACGGTAACAATACCCTCCTCATCTTCCATTAGGAACACGGCGAACAAAGTCTTTGCTGGTTTTTGTTTCATCGACACAGTTTACATACCTTCCGCTATCTGGGCGGCGGCTGCTTTGGATGCTTTGATCTGTTCTTCGGTCATGCCTCGGGCAATCATTACGGCAAGCAAAATTGCCAGATGGCTTTTCTCCTCTGTTTCGGCAGTCAATCCAAGGATCAATGCCTGGGTCAAAGCTTGCGTTCGGCTGGTGATTTCTATCATGTTGCCTCCCAAATGCCGTATCCCTTTGGCATTCTGAGCAAACCATGTTGTTTGCGGAATCGTGCTATGGCATCCTTCTTGTTCGTGCCGTAGCAGGTCATGGCGATATGTATCCAACTCGGGACATGGATGTAATATGGTTTCATGCTAACTCCTTAGAACAAGCAGACAGTGCAGCTAGAAAAGTTCGCACGATAGGTTATGGTGGCATCGTCCTCACGGATTTTCTTGCCCGCAGCCTTGGTCATGTTTACATTCTGTTCTTTGATCGGGCGCAGCTTTGAATCGGTATAGTCAAAGTCCAACACCTTGCGGGTTTTCTTATCGATGGTAACGATTCCATTACCGCAGCCCTTGTACTTTGCCTCAAGCAAAGGTTTGGGGATTGAGAATGTATCTTTCAGTGCTGCTCTGTTCTGGATGCTTTGGGCAATGGCTTTGTCCACATATTTTTGAAGCACATCGTCCGGCTGCTCTGCTGATAGGTCATCATCGTACAGATACATTGCCAGAAGGCGAGGGAAATTGGTAACTTCCAATCCCTCCAGCACAAATCCATTCATCATCGACATGATGCGCTCGGCATCATTCATCAAAACGATGCTCATTACATCGATTGCATTCCATTTTTTGCGAAAATCTTCCATTTTAAAAACTCCTAAAGGTTTGAAGTGCCTCGTCAAAAGGCAAAAGGTTAAGGATCACATCAGCTTTTAGCTGCTGCTTAAGGTCTGATTTAGCTAGGGCGGCTTTCAATTCGGATGCACTCTTGGCATTCGTTGCGTAAAGCTTGCCGTCACTTGTGTAGAGAATCTTGCTGGCAAGAAATCTTTTTAGGTCTTTCTTCATCAAATGATCGTTCATCAGTTCACCAAAAATAATCTCGTGGTTCTGGTGAATTTCCCCTGGTTTACCTGTTGCTGGGTCGATCCATTCGCAGGTAAATGTGGGCAGCGTCTTGGCGTACTCGTCTATTTTTTCCGCCACCTCCCACGGATGCACATTGTCAGATCCACCTCGTCCATCGTTGTCCACAGTCCCGACACGAACCCCATCGATGTAGATGGATGCCTCGTAGCAGATCGTTTCTTGCGATGCAAAAGCTGAATACTTGATGCCTCTCAATTCAATTTTCATGGCTTGCTTTCTGGATAAAGTTCATGGGCTGCTGTTCGGATGGTTGCATCGGTAACACCATTTTTGTAGTCGTGCGATGCCTTGAGATAGACAAGCACCGACAATGCTTGCTCGTCCGTCAAGTCCTGGCGTACATATTGAATGTCAAAGATGCCCCACTTGAGGTCGATTAGTTCGCTCATTCGTCACACTCCTCTATTCCCATCTCGTCAGAAATGTCGTGGGGTACGCCATCTTTTGAGATGTCATAGCAGTCATCTTGACCATCGATCCATCGACCACAAAAATCCATTCCAGGCTCGTAGTAGTAGGCTGTGATCGTGTAGCCCAAGGCTTTCAGTTTTGCGTATGCAGCGCAGGGCGGCGACCATGCGCTATCAAAGCCAACAGAAAAAGATTTGTTTGTGACTATGGCATCATCACCATAAGAGGGATCACGACCCACATCCCACTTCGTACCCCATTCAGCGACCCGATAGTCGTACCAATGGGCATAACCATACTTTTCTAAGTTGGCTGCGACCTTGGCTTTGTTCTCGTCATCACCTGCGCTGCTTGCCTCTGTGTCTATCAATTCTGCGGGGCAAGGGATCAAGGTCTGTAAAAACTTGCCAGAGTTCCAAGCTTTTGCCGCCTTTTTAATCTTGGCAGCATTGGGGTGGCTGATCGTCATTGTGTTGTTGCACCAGTTTGGCATGATATTTTTCCTTTCAATATTCGGATGGCAACATATGAGTCCAAGCTATGCCGTTGTAAGCAGCAAAGGTCTTGAATTCATCCATTGGGAAGTCTGTGAATGGGATGTATTGGGTCATCCAGATCGTGCCATTGCCATCGTCTAGCGTCAGTTCGGCATCGTCTGCACCACTCACTTTTTTCAGTTTGGCGCACACAAATTCGGTGTTTTCATTCAGTCCCTGAGTGGTCAAATGTGAATCAATGGCATCGAATAACCAAAAAGCCCCAGCGGTTTCGGCTACATATTGGGTGCCATCGGTCAAAACTGATCGGGTCAGGGGCGACCATCTATAGACCTGTTCCGAACCTGTGAAATGGGAGAGGTCGAGTTCTGTTTTTTGCATGATGTATTCCTTAGTTGTGGTGGGCAAGGGCTGCGGGTCGGATGCTGTCAAGCATGGCAAGGGCTGCGATATGCTGTCGTTCAACTGCGGGCTTGGTGCATCGTGCGGATTCGGAGATAAGCTGCTGGCTGAAATCTTTAAAAGGCTGATAGACAAAGAAAATGCCATCTCGTTTGCCGACCTTGGCGGTGGTGGTAATGTTTCCATCACTTCGTTTCATGGTGGTCAGGCAGATATGCAGGTTATCGGCTAGCGGGGTCATGGTTTCTGCCATCCAAGTCCCATAGGATGATTTTCTAATCGTGGTTTTCATGGTGTTCCTCTGTTTAGGCGAAATTGCCTCTCAAACCCTGCACGCAGGGCTTGAAAAGTCCTTCACATATCCAGGGCGTAATCCTCAAGGCTCGTAACCAGCCCATCAAAATCTTCGGATGATCCCAGTAGGTTGGCGAGGGCATACACAATGGTTCTGTCGTATTCTTCGCAAAGGCTTTCAAGGTATTCCCTGCGGTTTGCAAAGCCATTGATTTGGTATTCGTTCATGGTGTTCCTTTCAGTTGTTCGGATGGTATCAGGCAGGTTAGGGGCTAACCTGTCAGGCAGTATCGGGGTTGTGTTGCTGCCTGTCTAATGAATTTTTTCTATTGGTTTTGGGTTTCCGATAGTCGGGCTTCAGTCCGTCCTTGCTCAATCAGGCGGCGGGCTTCGATCTTAAAATCGATGTGTTCTGATTCGATCATGTGGCGCAGGGTCTGGGCTGGGGTTTTGCCTTTTTCAAAAGCAAACCCAGCGTTAATGTATTCGGCTGGGGTGTAGTTCATTGGGTTCCCTTGATCTGGTTAATGAGTTTTCGGGCGTGGGCGTGGCTTGGGTGGTTGTGGTGGGCGATATGAAGGGTTAGCAAATCCTGGGCGGCTGCTAATAACTCAGCGGCTTGTTTTTCTAGTCGTTCCGCATCGCTTTCGAATTGGTGCATTGAGTGGACAGAATGCCGGAGAAAATTTTTAGATTCTTCTCTGTTTATTTTTGCCAGGGCTAAAAGGCTAGCGGCTTGGGCTTGGGGTGTCATGGGTCTACCTTTCAAAATAGAGGGCGGGTGGTGTCGGCTGCTGGGGCTGCGGGCGAGTGTTGCAGGGTGTAGGCTGCGGCTTCCTCGGGCTGGTGGTGGTCGGCATCGGCTCGGGGCTCAAAATCCCCTGTTGTGCCGTTCCAAAAGTGCGTTTTGTGCGGTTCCACTTTGAAGTGATGCGCTACCTGCAAAACCTCGGCGGCGGTTCGTTTGTAGTCGCAAAGCGGGGATTCTCTGAAAATCAGGCACCAGCCATAAGGCGAGTGGGACAGATAACATTGGGGGGTGTCGGTGGGTTTCATTGGTTTTGTTTCCAATCATTGCATGGGCGGCGGCTCATGTAATAGGTTGCGAAAGGGTCGGAAATGCGGTATTCAATCAGCATGGCTCGGGCTTCTTTGATTGTGTCGAATTGATCGACTGTTTCAAGCTGGCGGTCGGCTCGGCGTTGGATGTAGATCATGCTGATACCTTTATTGTGTCAAGGGGAAAGCAGAAAACATAGCCTTTCCCATCTGCCGAACCGCCATAAACCATGTAATCGTGTGCGGGGATAAAGGTCAATTTTTTGTTTATAAATTCTCTGGCGGCTTTGAAATGCCATTGAACAGCGTCTAGGTCATAGTCGATTGATACCAATACACCGCGCGGGTGTTGATGGTTGTAGGCTTTGATTTTGGCGGCTCGGGTATTGGTTGCGGGTATATATTTTGTGTGAATGGCTTGCATGGTTTTATTCCTCGGTTTCAAAAAAATCAGGGTGATGCGACACTTCTCCGCAGCGGTTGCCGTTAATGTCTCGCAATATTTCGGGCGGGTTTCCGGTTTCGATTCGGTCGGCAAGCTGGCGCAAAATGCGGGCGGTTTCTGCCGTGGGATTGTCAAAGGCTTGCCCGCTGTTTGTTATTTGAATGATTAAATAGTTTTTCATGGTTATCCTTTGATGATGTTTGCGGCTTTGAATGCTGCCGTCCAGTATTTGGCGGCTCGGGGTGCGTTGCGGTGGGAATAGTGCAGCGAATAGATGGTTTCTTCCCCTGTCTGATAGTCGGGCTCACTTTCCGCTGATAACCATTCATCAGGGCTGCCAGAGGCGGGCGAACAGCTAGCAGCGGTGAAACCTTCATATTGAATCAGGCGAACCAGTTCTTTGAAGGTGTAGGGTACATCTTCAAAAACAAAGCCTGTTTCCTCGGCTTCACCATTTTCAATGCTCTCGGGCGTGTATGTTTCAAATGTTTGAGATAAGAGAATCATTTTTAGGCTCCTTCAAAGCGGGAAAGGTTGCGGACAAAGCTGTCGCCATTGGTGTATTTTTCGGTAATGTTTACATTCCAGCCATTAGCCTTGGCTGCGTCCAGGTATAACCCTGCATCACAATCTTCCTCCAAAAATGCACGGCTGCCGGAGTGGTAGCTATAGCGGCTCACTTGGGCGGTAATGTTCAATGCGTCCAGGTCGGCGAAATCAACCTCTAACCATCCGCGGCTTGGGTCGGCGTGAAATGTCAATTTTTTGGTGTTCATGGTGTTCCTTTGAGTTGTTTAAGCTTGCGGAGTTGTTGACCGATTCCTAAACCGGCAAGCGGGCGGCTAAGGGTGGGGAAAAGGTGGGCGATTGGTTCGGCGTAGTGTTTACCGGCTAGGATGGTGGCGGGCTCGGTGTCCAGGTGTGCGGCTTTGATTTGATTGCAAACCATCAAGCCCCAGGTTTTACGCTGGGCGGGTTTCATGCTGGCTAGGTATTCATCGTAGGGGGCGATGATGGTATCGGGGTGGATTAGCCCATGCTTTGCGGAGAGAATCCAAAAGGCGAAGCCTTGCAGCCTTGCTATATCTCGGGCGGCTTTGAATGCTTGCCCTTGGTACAAATCAGCGGCTGGGGCAGCGTGGGGTAACTTGGTTGCACTGCAAGCGATAAAGTAATTCATGCGAATAAATCCTCTTGTATGGTTTCCTCTGCGGGCGGCGCAAGGTTGCGCTCGTGAGCGATAAGCAGCAAGCGGCGTTTCAGTTGTGCCGGTGTCAATTCAAGGGAAGGGTTTAATTCTGACTCGGCTAGCTCTTTATATGCTTGCTTGAGTAGTGCGGCGTGGTTCTTCATGTTGATCCTTTGAGTTGTTTGTAATCCTGGAGGATTTTGGTTTTCCTCCAGGCTTACAGGTTTAGCCCTGGTGGGCGGCTAGCAGCGATAAAAATTTATCTTCCACGGCGTTGACTGTGTGGTCATTGGCTCGGAGGTCATTGGGTGCCAAAATCGAATCATCGATGTGTAACCACTTTTCGGGGCAGTTTTTCCACTCAATGGCTTGCGCCAGGGTTAGGGTTTGGATTGTTTTTTCTAGTCTGGTCATGGTTTTTTTTCAGCGTGGGAGG
>Ga0247723_1002212_pt1 | contig 10581 bp, 8 predicted proteins | sample MSEWelMarce5H_FC_FD_189079 | JGI IMG/M metagenome (GOLD analysis project Ga0247723, IMG submission 189079) | Subsurface sediment microbial communities from gas well in West Virginia, United States - MSEEL Well Study Marcellus 5H_FC | ecosystem: Environmental > Terrestrial > Deep subsurface > Rock...
TCTGGCATTTACAAACCCAAAATCTTTTTGACTAACTCGCCAGCGACGCCGGGGCCAAACAACACACACACAATCACCCCATACAAGAGGTACTCAATCTTCGTCATGCGCTTGTCCCCATCGCGCAAGGATCGGTCGATACTGTTGTACCGCTCTGTGCATATAGCTTCATGTACAGCCAATCTTGTATCCACCGATTCCATAAAATTCCTTGAAGAAGCCACCCGAAGGTGGCTGGTTCTTACTTTGCTTCTACATCAGAAACCGCCTCTTGCGGCGTTTCTAACGAATCCTTCAGCATTCTGAAGAAGGCATCTCTGCCTACTTGCAACTGATCCACATTGAATCGTGCTGAGTCCAACTTACGATCTAAGTCGGCAACATGGTTAAGCAACATCTGCTGTTGCTGTGTCATGTCTTCAAACTTGTAATCTACGCCGTCGATTGTCACAGGGGTCTTTTTTTCGTTTCCCATGATGTTTCCTTTAATGTGCCACCAAGATCGGGTGGTGGCTTCCCGTTAACTTACGCCCAAGGCAAAGCTGTATCGGCAGGAGAAACAGGCGGGTTCGCCATTGAATCCAGTTGTCCCTGCACACACTGCTGTGCGCTTGTAATGGCTTCGGCTGGAATCCAACCAATGACGGTGGCTTCTGTCAACTGATCGTAAGGGATGAATGCACCCACTTGGTCAGCAGAGTTGAACTGCGTGTTGCCACCGATAGAGGCAGTATTAGCACCGTCCACGCCTGTGACTTCCCAGATCGCGTTAACGACATAATTAGGATCAGGCTGTTGCAGGGTGTACATTGCTGTGATTTTGGTTGTAAAAGTAGTCATAGTTACTCCTGTTTAAGGTTGGGTAGGCCAGTTAATTGACCAAGGGAAACCAGTTTGAGATGATATATCACGCAGGGCTTGGCGGTATGTAGCCCAAACAGCTTTGTCTGCGGTGCTATCGGCAATCTGTGTCCAGTCGCAGTCATTAAGCATTTCAGTGCGTTGCTTGCGTACATTTGCGGCTTGCTCTGCGTCTTTGGTAGCTTTGTAGGCGGTTTCTTGTTCAGCGGCAGTTGTCTCGCCATCTGTGAACACGGGGCCAAGGATGTACTTGGTGTACCACTTGCCGTCAATCTGTTCAACGCCATCACGTTGGCTATATTGGTATACCGTACCACCTGTAGCTTGTGGGCCTTCAAACACTATGTCTGACTCAAACCTGTTGACCGCCTCTTCGGTGATACCGCTTAATGACTTGGCGTAAGTCTGTGCAACCCACTTTTCCCATTCGTGCTGGAGAAGCACTTGACCTGTTGCGCGAATTCGTATTTCCATGATTATTCCTTATGCGATTGCCAAAAAGATGTATGTGCCGCCGCTGGCGTTAACTTGAGTTGTTCCTGAAACTTGAAATCCTGTTGTTACCGTAAATACGGTTACGCCACCTTCTTCAGGCCCAGTAAAATCTATAAACAATACGGGGTCATCTCCTGAAACCATTCCACGGGCAGTGTCAAATACAGGCCAATTTCCAATACTATCCGCTCTTTTAATCATTACAAATCTAGCACCACCAGTAAAACCGCAGTTAATAGTTTGTGTCGATCCTGTACCTGTGTAGGAGCCTACTTTAGAGACACCAGCGCAAGTTGCAAATAAATAGGCAACATAAGTAGAGCCAGAGCCGTTTGTTTGGGTGGCTGTCCCTACTGTAAACACAGAAGAAGTTGGAGTAGTGCTATTCCAATAGGTTGTAGTTGTTGATGAACCAGTATCAAGGTTTAAATTCAAAGCTTTGTTGTTACCCAGCGCAGAAAGATATACAGCCCAATCAGCAACGGCACTTGTGCGCTTTACAATCATCAATTCAGGTACAACAGTCAAGTTATGCGTAAATGTCGTTGCACTTCCAGTTCCTGTGTAGCAAACCTCATCAAAAAATTGAGGCGCACGTAACATACTGTATGAAATAAAACTTACACCCGCATTAGTAAATCCATTACTAACACCTAATATAAAACCGGTGTTTATTGGAGTAACTGTTCCATCAAACTGTTGAGCACCGGTAGTGTTTGACCGCAAATTTTTTGTTGAACCACGCAACATATCTGTCCAATACCAAGAAGAATCATTACTACTTCCTTTAACAATGGTTAGGCTTGGAACAATATTTGTAGTGACAGTTGTAGTGGTATCAGTACCCGCATAAACCACAGGCGCAAAAACACTCGTCCCACTCGTAGGCACTTTCATCGGGCCTCTGCGAATGGCTATGTAGATGTAGTCACCAGCGCCAAAACTTGCAGTAGCAAATCCAGTTGATGTCAAATTCATAAATGCGCCAAAACTTTCCTCTGCATCTGTTGTATTTGGATAAAGTCTTTGCGAACCAGAATTTGCAGTCCAACCACGCATATTATCAATAAGTGACCAACCATCTGCGCCTGATGATTTTTTCCACAACAACCATTGAGGTTCATACCCAAGGTTAACTGTTGCTACACCACTACTAGGTGTAAACGACCCACACGAAATCACATTGTCTGTACCAGCCGCACCAAACCCCCCTGCATCATGGGCAAATAGGTAGGCAACATAAGTACTACCAGAATCATTAACAGTTGTAGCAGTTCCAAGGCTAAAAACAGAAGCCGTTGGTGTTGTGCTGTTCCAACGTGTAGCGCCAGTGGCAACTGCCGCCGTGTCATTTAACACCATGTACTGCGTATTTGCAAGACTCCGGTGGTACACCTGCCAATTTGTTGAATTGGGGGCTATTTGTTTAACAATAATACATCCGGGTACTGAGCCAAGATTATGCGCAATTGTTCTGTTTGCTCCTGTGCCTGTGTAGCTTACAACATCAAAAAACTTCGGCTCTTCACGGAATGTCCACGACACTTGAGATGAACCGCTGTTATTTAGTCCTGACTTATCTACAGGGCCAAGTGTAAACCCGGTGCTAGTAAATGCCGTCAGGTCAGAACCAACATTAGCTGTGTTTGCAAAATCTGCGTTATTGGTAGACAACTCACTTTGCACCCCACGGGTTGTATCCATTAAAAAATGGTTGTAGACACTCGAGGATCGACTTTTTAGCCATACCAAACCGCCTTTACCAGACAAGTTGATTCCGTTGGTAATGGTTTGATTTGCGCCAGTACCCGTGTAAAGATACGTTGAAAACACATCCTCAATGTAAACAGGTGCGGCTCCACCGCCTGCGCCTTCGCCCAGTAGTAGTTGCTGTGTTGAACTCATATTAGGTCACGTTTCCTGAAACAACACACAGGGTGCTGGTGATGAACAATACAGTTGCTACACCTGCCGCCGCCAAGGTCATCGTGGCTTTGTCAGTGAATGTGCCTGCAATGTACGCCGTTGTGATTGAGCAAGTGATTGTTGCTGTGCTGGCGGTGTTATTAAAGACGGTGATGATGTCACCAGCCGCAAAGGTAGCATCAGGAATCACAATCGCACCGCTTGCGCCAAGCAAGATGTACTCACCTACATCGGTTGTAGCCAGTGTGTATGAGGCTGTCTTAGATGAGCCTGATTGTGGGACGGCTCTGAGTTTTCCAGCGGCATCAAACCAATCCGTGCCGTTGAAGTACATATTTGGAGCACCATTCCCATTAGACAGCACGATGTAGTTGCTTGATGTGCGAATGTCTAAGCCACCAGCGTTTCCTGAATAACAGCCAAGGATTGTATTATTTGCACCTGTAGTTACTGATTGACCAGCATTATCACCAACAAAAGTATTGGCAGAACTAGTTGTGTTTAGTCCTGATATGCGACCAATAAATGTGTTTTGTGCGCCTGTGATTGTTGCATAACCAGCCTGATACCCAACAGCAGTGTTGTATGAGGCTGTGGTGTTGGAGTAGAGCGATTGTGCGCCTAATGCAGTATTGTTTGATCCTGTAGTGTTGTTATATAAAGCGCCGCCTGTAGAACCATAAAGACCGCCGCCAAAAGCCGCATTTTGCGTACCTGTTGTATTTTTATTTAATGCAGTAAAACCAACAGCAGTATTTTGACCTGTAGTATTTAACTGTAACGCTTGAAAACCAACAGAAGTAGAACCATCCGCACCTGATGTGGCTGTGTAAAGTGACTGATGACCAAGTGCTGTTAACGAAGTTCCAGTTGTATTGGTGTAAGCGGCTTGATAACCAACAGCAGTGTTGTTAGATGCTGTAGTGTTGCTGTAAAGTGCGGCAGTTCCTAACGCAGTATTACTTGACCCAGTAGTATTTGCTCTTGCAACAAAACCGCCTACAAAAGTGTTATCTAGGCCAGATGTAGTTGCTACACCCGCTTCATTACCCACCATTACTGAGGAAAAACTATCAGAGCCAGATTTAACATATCCAGCTTTGTAACCAACAGCAACAAAACCAGAGCCAGTTGTTGTATATCCTGCTTGGTAACCAATGTATGTTCCATTTGTGCCAGCTATATTAGTGTAACCAGCTTGATAACCAACAGCAGTGAGGTTAGAGGAGGTGGTGTTTGAGTAAAGTGCGTTACTTCCAACGGCAGTGTTATTAGCACCTGTTGTATTGGCTTGAAGTGCATCACGACCAATACCTGTGTTTTGACTGTTAGTGTTGCTGGTTCCAGCACTACGACCCACGAATGTGTTGCTAATACCAGTGCTATTTGTATAACCAGCAATATAACCAAGATACGTATTTGCCGAACCACTTAAATTAAAGTAACCACTCTGATGACCAACAATAGTATTATTGTTTGCCGTGGTACTTGTAGTAGCCGCCTGATAACCAATTGCTACGTTATTTTCTCCAGTGGTATTTACAGTAAGCGCATTAAATCCAACCGCAGTGTTACCAGCACCAGTAGTGTTTGCCCCTAATGCTCCAAAACCAACAGCAGTAGCTCCTGAACCAGTGGTAGCTTGAAGCGCATAATTTCCAACGGCTGTGTTATATCCGCCTGTGTTCATAAGCCTTAAAGCATAATACCCTACACCAGTATTACCCGGGCCAGTAGTATTTGTATATAAAGACTGATAACCTACAGCCGTGTTGTCAGATGCGGTGGTGTTGGAGTAAAGGGCTTGCGTTCCAAGTGCGGTGTTGTTAGTACCAGTAGTGTTTGCGTTTAGTGCTTGTAAGCCAAAAGCATTTATACCCGTACCAGTTGTGTTGCTAAATGCAGATTGATAACCAACAGCCGTGTTGTTTCCTGCGGTGGTGTTGGCTTGAAGCGCAAAATTTCCAATTGCCGTATTGTTGCTACCAGTTGTATTGCTCTTAAGAGCAGTTCCGCCAAAAGCACTATTAAAACTACCCGTGGTGTTTGCATTCAAAGCGTTAAAGTAAGAAGCAGGGTCAGACCCACCCACCGCAGTGTTGTTAGTTCCTGTTGTATTTGCCTTAAGTGCAGACCAGCCAACAGCAGTGTTTCCAGCACCAGTATTGGTGTAAAGAGACTGATACCCTACGGCAGTATTGTAAGATGCTGTGGTAATTGCTTGTAATGATTGAAAACCAAGTGCAGTATTATCCACACCAGTAGTGTTTGAATCTAACGCTTGATAACCAACGGCAACGATACTTGTACCAGTTGTGTTTGCAGTAGCCGCTTGGTAGCCTACTGCTGTATTGTTAGATGCTGTGGTGTTGGATTGGAGTGCTGAAACACCTAAAGCAGTATTGTTGCTTCCAGTTGTGTTTGCCCCTAATGCGCCTTCTCCAACAGCGGCATTAAATGAACCTGTTGTGTTGTTTTCCAATGCTCCAGCAAAATTATAATTACTTCCAATGGCAGTATTACTTTGACCGCTTTGGTTGAGCCTCATGGCGTTATAGCCAATAGAAACATTACTATTACCAGTTGTATTGGTAAATAATGAATTTTGTCCAATAGCAACAGTTCTTAGTCCTGTTGTATTAGAGGCCAAAGCACTAATACCCAACGCAGTATTAGTACCAATAGCACCACCACCACGACCAACAGTCAGACCATAGATCAAACCATCAGATGCGGCTGAGTCTTTAATCAACTTGCCTGTTGTGCTGTTGAACAGTGCAATACCGTTAGCCGTAGCAGAGGCTGGGCCAACCACATCACCGCCAGTACCTGTTGCATTGATGGTAATTGCACCAGAACCATTGGTAATAGTTACACCACTACCCGCAGTCAATGTTGCTTTTGTCAACGTATTGCCAGTAGTGTTACCAATAAGCAATTGACCATCTGTATAAGATGTCTGTCCAGTACCGCCATTGAGGACAGGCAAAGTTCCAGTCACACCAGTAGACAGAGGCAAACCAGTTGCATTGGTTAAAGTTGCTGATGCAGGTGTCCCAAGAATAGGAGCAACAAGAGTTAATGCTGTACCGTTGGTTGTAGCGCCAGTAATTCCAGCCAATACGCCAGAATTGTTGTACTGCACTTGAGTGTTGGAGCCACCCGCAGGGCCAGACGTTGCACCAGCAAGCAGAGTAACTACACCAGCATTGCTCTTGTAGTACAGCTTGCCATCAGTAATGTTGATTGCTAACTCACCTGAAGCAAGGTTGCCAGAAGTTGGTACAGCCGCCGCAGTGGTGCTGTAGTAGAGAGATATGGGCGTGTAGCCTGCTTGTGCCATTAGAATGTTCCCCCAAAAATGCCTGTGGTGGCAGTGACAGTTGTAAAGTTTCCTGTTGTAGGTGTTGTAGCACCAACAGTACCGTTAATGTTAATTGATGCAGTACCCGTTAGGTTTGTAACCGTACCAGAACTTGGTGTACCTAACGCGCCATTGAACGTCACAAAAGCGCCAGCAGAGCCTACATTGACTCCCAAAGCAGTTGCAACTCCAGTCCCTAAGCCCGACACGCCTGTACTAATAGGTAAACCCGTAGCGTTCGTTAAAACAGCCGCAGAAGGCGTTCCAAGCGCAGGAGTCACCAATGTTGGGCTTGTTGCAAAAACCAAAGCACCAGAACCAGTTTCATCGGTTACCGCCGCCGCTAAGTTTGCTGACGAAGGTGTCGCTAAGAATGTTGCTACACCAGTACCCAAGCCAGTGATAGAACCTACCGCTGGAGTCACTGTGGTATTTCCTGCAAGAGTCAATTGACCTTGTGCATTGACTGTGAACGTACCAACTTGAGTAGCTGAACCATACGCACCAGCAGTTACTGCTGTATTGGTAATGCTAAACTGAGTACCAGTTAAAGTAAGACCAGTTCCTGCTGTGTATGAGCCAGCACCAGAGAACTGTATCCACGTTACAGGGCTTGTACCAACAACAGTCACTGGATCAGTTTGCACCCAACCAGTATTTGCATATAACGTGCCATAGGTAACAAACGTAAAGTCACCGCTTGCCATCTCAGCCGCAGTGTCAAAGTCAGTTGCACGAGTTAAAACCGTGCCGCCTGTTGCCCATGTGTAGATGCCGTTGTTAGCACTGGCAACTTCGTTCTTGACCAAAACACGGTCACCGTTAACCAGCGTATAACCATCCAAAACAGTCAAAGCGACCGACAAGGTCAAGGTAGCGCCAACACCAGCCGTGCCGTTGTTGTAAGTTACCGTGCCGCCAGTAATCGAGGCAAGAGTTCCAGTGGTTGCCGCCGCGCAAGATGCATGAACATGAAGACCTTCAGCAACCGCATCCACATACTGTTTGGTTGCTAACTGCAAAGCACTTACAGGGTCTTGAGTGACCGCAACAGAAGTCAGACCACCTAGCGTCAAACTAGATGCACCCAAAGCAATTGCCGTAGTTCCAACAGTTACAGATGAGTTGGTCAGGCTTGCGTTGGCAATGTCTGTCAGCGTATTGCTTGAACCACTAATCGTCTTGTTGGTCAGTGTCTGCGTACCAGTCAACGTAGCAACAGTCGAGTCAATTGCAATCGTTACGGGTGAAGAACCATTAAACGAAGTACCAGACAATCCAGTACCAATGGTCAATGTGCTTGTTGTGCTTGCAGTAATTGTTCCTGAAGCACCAAGAGCAACAGTAATACCGTTGTAAGTAACCGAACTGTTAGCAAGTTGGGCGTTAGTGACAGTCCCAGATAAAGCCGTTGTAGGAATCGTTGCTGAAGCGGTAAATGCGCTTGTTCCGTTACCAATAAGGTAACCAGTCAGTGTGTTTGCACCAGAACCACCGCTTGCAACATTAAGCGTACCGCCAAGGGTAACAGCACCAGAAGTGGGGGAAACAGGGGTAAATCCAGTTGATCCTGCGCTAAATGTTGTCACGCCACCAGCAAGGGAAAACTGTCTCCATGTTCCAGAGGCATAACCATCAAATGTTTGCGTGTCAGAGTTAAAACGCATCTGACCACTAGCACCAACTGGTTGCTGGGCAGAGGTTCCAGTTGTCACGGTCATCGCTGAGGTGCCGGGGAATGTTGGGTTATCCGCAATCAAAAATGTTGGATTACCCGACTGACCATCGCCATTTGTTACCGTGATCTGACTTGCTGTTCCAGTAAGTACCCTTGGATTGATGCTAGTTCCGCCGCTTGTGATGGCAAGCATCCCAGCACCAGTTAGGTTTGCCAAGTTCAAAGGCAATCCACTTAATGAAAGAGTTGGGTTACCAGCAACCCCATCTCCATCAGTAATTGACAAACCTGCGTTAGAAACCGCTATAGAACGTGCCGTAACGGTCGTTCCTGACGTTTTTACCTGTATTCCAGTACCAGAGTTCACCAAGGACAATAAAGCGCCTGTAGTGCTGATATTGAAGAGTCCTTGCGATCCGCCATCAGTAATCACCAAACCATTGGTCACGCCAACATATCGACTGTTAGCCAACTGAGGGGTTTGAGTGACCGTCAAATAGGTGTACGTTTGGGTCGGCGAAGCGGCAATTGCACCCGTGGTCGTCTGTACCGTCACGCCATTTTGGACAATAGGAACCGACTCAGTGCCTGTAATAGCACCAGCCGCTGGCAGTTGGGTAATGGTTACTTGTGCTGACATTTATGTACTCGTATTGTCTGGAGGGTTCGGAGCAATCGTATCTTTATTTCCAGTATTTGTGGGAGTCTGAGTGTTCTGCTCCGTGGAAATTTGGAATTGGCTCGAACCATCAAGGTTTTGACTACCTGTCATCAAGAAGTTGTCACCTGCGGCAACGCTGACATCAGGGCGTGGAAATCTTAAGTTAATGCGCTCAGTCTTTCTGGCTGGGAGTCGATAGGGGTCAAGCACATCCCTGCACCCTCTTTCAGCGCAGACTCGGAGACCCGGCGAGTTTCCGTCCGCCACCAACGTGACAAAAGGCACCTTCATCTTGCACCTATCGCACACCGCGATGGCAACCGACGTTAGACCTACAGTGTCAAGAAAAATTGGCATTATCTTGTGTACACACTAATGTTCGGAGCAAAGTAGATTGGCGACTTGTCGCGCTCTTCTTGTTCCGCTTCAAACAAATATTTTTCAGCCATCTTCTCAAGATAGCTAACACGATCCATTCCAACCTGTGGTAACTCAAGGCTCATACGGTGAGCCAGCATCATCACGACAGCCTCATACCAACGCTGTGGAACTTCTAACTCGTCTGTCAAAGCACCAACGTCCATGATCTGGCGCTGATACCAAACAGTCATTTGAACAAACGGATCACTGGGGGTAGGCCATAGGTAGACGGTAGGTTGAGGAATTGTGCGATCAAACCAAAACTGAAAGGGCTGATTAGCCGTGAAGTTTTTGTTTGGCAAGTTTGTGTAGTCATCGCGATTTAGACGTGACATTTGAATCTCGCGGGAGTTATTCCCAAAATACAACTCACGCAACGCCAATGTTGTGTTTGTATAGGCGCGAATGCGGTAGTAACCGACAGATTGACCGGGGTCTATATCCGTCCACACCCACTCGTTGTCGGAAACCACAATGGTTCCCAAATCATCCAACATTGACCATGTTGAATTGTCTGTAGAGTATTCCAAGGCAATAGACCAAGTAGCTGACCCGCCACCAGATACATAGGGTAAAAAGCCAATTGAGCCAATATAAATGGGGTTGCTAGAGCCAAAATTGACTGCAATATTGCCATTTGTAGACGTTTGTTGGCAGTATGTATCAACATTCCCATCGTACACATTTGCTACCACACCGCCTGCTGAGGACGTATATGCACCGTCTGGGCGATTCATTGTTCGGTAAAGCACGTTCAAAACGTCAATACAACCCAATGGCATAGAGTAAATGTATTGATCTTCGTTCAAACCAAAAACTTTTTTGCTGATTGCCCAATAGTTAATGCCTCTATTGCCAAGGTTGGACAAAAGAAAGAAAAGAGATTGGCGCGAAGACAAAACCTGCTCAGAGGTCAATTCTTCGGCTAACTTACCGCACCGACGAGCACCGTGATCTATCAGCGTCTGGACGTTGATAACGGTCATTCCGACGGTTTCTGAATAAGCCATGTCTGTCCTTTTTCTCTACCAACCGGGGCAGTCCCACCGCTTCAGCGATGCCTTAGCGCGTGGTGCATCCCCTTTTGAATGTTCTACAACGCCGCTCATGCGTGCGCAAAAAGAGTCTTTTCGAGCACCGCCTTTAGGTTGTGGAGCCTTTAAATTGCTCCCAGTT
>Ga0247723_1002213_pt1 | contig 10581 bp, 1 predicted proteins | sample MSEWelMarce5H_FC_FD_189079 | JGI IMG/M metagenome (GOLD analysis project Ga0247723, IMG submission 189079) | Subsurface sediment microbial communities from gas well in West Virginia, United States - MSEEL Well Study Marcellus 5H_FC | ecosystem: Environmental > Terrestrial > Deep subsurface > Rock...
ACGCGGTTCCACCGACTACTCTTAGCGCGGAATTCATAGAAACATCCGCACTAAAAGTTTTACCACCGGTAATTGTTTCAGCGCCGGCCAAATGAACAACCGCAGCATCAGCAGTCTGTACAAAAGCGGTAGTAGCAATTTGCGTTGTACTAGTGCCTGCAGAAGCAGTTGGAGCAGTGGGAACACCAGTGAAAGAAGCAGTACCAGTAACAGATAAATTACCACCAACGAACACGTTACCACCAATACTGGCTCCGCCTGTAATTTGAAGGGCCCCTGTAGAAGTGCTTGTAGACGCGGTTCCATTAGTAGAAATAATACTGCCGGTACTTTGAATGCTACCGGACACGTCCAAATGAGCGGTAGGATTGATGGTATTTACACCGACAAACCCAGAGCCGCCCGCAGCAAACAGCGAAATTCGATCGGCTGCGTTACCAGAACCCGAGTCATTTTCAATACCGATGGTAAGAAGACCTCTCTCTGATGGGCCTCCGACGTTTTCCTGATACTGAATGTAAGCATAATCGGAAGCTGGAACATTTTTAGACCGGAAGACGATGGAAGATGTGCCGCTCGCATCACCGTGCTCCAAGACGAGAGAACCGGTTGACGTCCCAGCGGTAGACCCAACCACTTCCACAATCCGAACTTGGCCACTGACGTCGAGCTCAAATGTGGTCGAGGGCGCAATTCCAAGCCCAACCTTTTTATTAAACGTCCAGTTTCCACTTTGATCAACAGATTGAATACCATTGCTGCTATCAAACAAATTGTAAGCAGTTGGGATACGTTCTCGAAGCGAAGAAATACAGAACGATTCATTATTTACTGGCGGAGCAAAACAGAAAATTCCTAGTTCGGGTGCCCAGCACATTCTTCTTCCGAATTGCTGAGCATTCGTGGTTGTTGGTAAAGACGGCACACTGACTGAACTCCAATCAATCCCATTACTACTTACATAACAGACTTTAGTTGCAGGATCTATTAATAAAAAGATACCTAACTCGGCCGACCAAGTAGCAAAAAAATAAATATTAAGCGGAAGAGTAATATTTGGAACTCTTATCCAGTTTAATCCATCATAACTAGTATATAGGTACGTACCTCCATAAGCAACCAGCATTTTAAGTTCAGAAGACCACATCAAGACACCTGGTCGTATATTATCTAACGCATTCGATAAAGACGCCGCAGGTATACCATGACTAGTACCTGTGCTATTACCAAAATCTATAGTTCCAAATTGACTCGAAAATACGAAACGTTTTAGATCACGTGCCCATACCAACCCATAATAATTACTACCAGAGCCACTACTTGTCCAATTAATTCCGTCATAACTATACAAGAAACCACCGGCGCCGAAAAATCCAATCGCATTAAACATTCTTAACTCGGGAGACCAAGCAATTGCAGTTATGCCGTTAGTAACGGATATTGGAGAATGAGTAATATTCGTATTCCATGAAACACCGTTTGACGAAGTTGCTATTAGGTTACGAGACAAATCTACTACTCCGGCACGTCCAACCGCACAAAAGATTCCAAGTTCCGGCGCCCAAACAACGTCTGAATAAAAAAGCTGAGCATTTGAACTGATATCGCTTGCTCTCCAATCTATACCATTTGGAGAAGTATATGCTTTATTGGTTCCAACCGCGCAAAAAATACGTAAAGTTGAAGACCAGCAAACAGTGCTCACAGCAGCACCTGGAGTATATACGGATGACCAAGTAGAAACCGCCTTTTTCGCATTTTCAATATTTGTTACAGGTGCTTTCTGATGGTCCAAAGCATAAAATCCGTTCAAAGAAGAGTAAGAGTAACTTGCATCTTTAAAATCCTGTTTCGCGCGACTTCTGAAAATCATATTTCCACTGACCTCAGTATCATTTGCAAAAACCTTTCCAAACAGCTGTAAATCATTGGTCACGGTGGTTTTACCCATCAAATAACCATTAGGCTCGCCGAATAATCTAAAATCAGCGATAGATATATAACCAAACGTGGATGTACTAGCTCTAACTTTTGTATTAATAATTCTAAAATAGGTATAAGGAGATGTTTTATTTATTGTGAAATTCAATTCTGTTACACCTAATGCGTTCTGATTAGTATTTTGAACTTCATTTCTGAAATCAAGTTGTGTCCATGAACTACCATCACTCGACCCTGCAAGATAAAATTCGCTTGGTAGAAATCTATATGCGTCACTATCAGTAGTCCTACTTAATGAATAACTCGTAACATTAAATGGGGTGGGCACTTGTATTTGAAGCCACTCACCGCTGATGGTTTGTCCGCCAACTGTTGTTTTAAAGAAATTATTAGATGTGTCTCCAATAGTGCCGCCCCGGTAAGAATATGGTGAAGTCAATAAGTATGGGGGTTGATTATAACCGAGCGTTCCTCCAGAGGTATCACACCTCCAAGCAGTAGTAGCATTTTCATCAAATGCTTTAAAAGGTTGACCATTAGTAAAAAACGACGACGCGGAAAAAATATAGTTGCCGTTATAAAAAGAAGGGGTTATTCCACTGATAGTAACGCTACTGGAAACAATCGAGGTCGCAAAAATTGTGTTCATAACGGGAATGGGTGAAGTCAAATTGACGTTTCCACCAATGAAATTATTTGATGAGTAATTACTAATATTAAAATTTCCACTGACGTCCAAATGAGCGGTAGGATTCTTGGTATTTACACCGACGAACCCGGAGCCGCCCGCGGAAAACAGCGAGATGCGATCTGCCGTGTTACCAGACCCCGCTTCATTTTCAATGCCGATTGTGAGAAGACCTCTCTCTAAGGGGCCGCCAACATTCTCCTGATACTGGATATACGCATAGTCGGACGCGGGAACATTTTTAGAGCGGAAAACAATGGAAGACGTACCGCTTGCATCTCCGTGTTCCAAGACAAGAGACCCGGTTGACGTCCCGGCGGTAGACCCGGTGGTCTCAAAAATGCGAACTTGGCCGCTGACGTCGAGCTCATATGTGGTCGAAGCTGTAATTCCAAGACCAACCTTTTTATTAAACGTCCAGTTCCCACTTTGATCAACAGATTGAATACCATTGTTGCTATCAAACAAATTGTAAGCAGTTGGGATACGTTCTCGAAGCGAAGAAATACAGAACGAGTCATTATTGTCGGCAGGAGCAAAACAGAAAATTCCAAGTTCGGGCGACCAACACATTCGTCTTCCTACATAACGACCAAAAGTATTTATCATTGGTAAAGACGAAACATTGAAAGAACTCCAGGTGATTCCATTACTACTTACATGACAGTTTTTGTTTGAAGGGTCTATTATTAAAAACATACCTAATTCCGCAGACCAAGTACCAAAAGAACTAGCACCAGAAAGAATAATATTTGGAACTGCTGTCCAGTTGAATCCATCATAACTAGTATAAATTTGCTTACTGCCATACGCAACAAGCATTTTAAGCTGCGAAGACCACATTAAAAACCGTGGTGGTGAATCATATAACGCAGGCATCAATGCAAGTTCGCCTGTTAGATTGGTACCTGAGCTATTCCCCCATTGTACACCTCCACCTGCAGAAGTAGCATTTAAAAATACAAAACGTTTTAGATCAGGTGCCCATACCAATCCGTAAAAATTACTACTAACGCCAGTACTTGTCCAATTAATTCCATTATAACTATACAAGAAACAATTATTTCCTGCTGTTCCAATCGCATTGAACATTCTTAACTCGGGTGACCAAGCAATTGCAGTTATACCTTGAGAAGTCTGTACTCCGTTATGAGTAATATTCGTATTCCATGAAACGCCGTTTGAAGAAGTTGCGATGAGATTCGTAGTATTAATACCGGATAGGTCACAGCCAGCCGCGCAAAAGATTCCAAGTTCGGGTGCCCAGACAACATCTCTATAATCCATAAAAATATTTGAACTGATATCGCTCGCTCTCCAATCCATACCATTTGGAGAAGTGTATGCTTTATTGGTTCCAACCGCACAAAAAATACGTAAAGTTGAAGACCAACAAACAGTGTTCACAATATGACCAGGACTATATACCGCCGACCAAGTAGAAACCGCCCTTTTCGCATTTTCAATATTTGTTACCGGTGCTTTCTGGTGGTCCAATCCATAAAACCCGTTCAAAGAAGAATAACTCGCATCTTTATAATCCTGTTTCGCACGACTTCTAAAAAGCATATTTCCACTGACTTCAGTATCATTCGCAAAAACCTTTCCAAACAACTGTAAATCGTTGGTCACGGTGGTTTTACCCATCGAATATCCAGAAGGATCGCCAAATAATCTAAAATCAGCGATAAAAATATAACCTAACGTATTAGTAGCTCTAGCTTTTGTATTAATAATTCTAAAATAGGTATACGCAGATGTTTTATTTATTGTGAAATTCATTTCTGTTGTACCTAATACGTTCAGATTAATATTTTGAACTTCATTTCTGAAATCAAGTTGCGTCCAATTATTACCATCAGTCGACCCGACAAGATAAAATTCGCTTGGTAGACCTCTCATTTGGTCAGCACCAGAAATATTAGATCTACTTATTGAATAACTTGTAATACTAAATGCGGTGGGTACTTGTATTTGAAGCCATTCACCGCTAATGCTTTGTCCGCCAACCGATGTTTTAAAGAAATTATTAGATGTGTCTCCACTATTGCCGCCCCTATAAGCAAATGGTGTAGTGGTTGAATATGGGGTCTGATTATATCCCCGTACTCCACCAGAGGTATCACATGTCCAAAGATTTAAATTATTTTCATCAAATGCTTTAAAAGGTTCACCGCCAGTAATAAACGAAGACGCAGAAAAAATATAGTTGCCGTTATAAAAAGAAGGGGTTATTCCACTGATAACAACACTACTGGAAGCAATTGAGGTTGTATTCGCAAAAATCGTGTTCATAACGGGAATCGGTGAAGTCAAATTGACGTTTCCACCAATGAAATTGTTCGAAGAGTAGTTTGTGGTTGTAATTGTACCGCTAATATTGATATTACCGCTAACGTCCAAATGCGCGGTAGGATTCTTGGTATTTACACCGACGAACCCGGAGCCGCCCGCGGAAAACAATGAAATGTGATCTGCCGTGTTACCAGACCCCGCGTCATTTTCAATGCCGATTGTGAGAAGACCTCTCTCTGCTGCTGTTCCGGTTCCGCCAATATTCTCCTGATACTGAATGTAAGCATAATCAGAAGCGGGAACATTTTTGGATCTGAAAAGAATAGAAGACTGACCGGAAGCATCACCGTGCTCCAAAACAAGAGAACCTGTGCTAGCAGTAAGAGTAGTTCCGGTGGTCTCAAAAATGCGGACTTGGCCGCTGACGTCGAGTTCATATGTGGTCGAAGGCGCAATTCCGAGCCCTACCTTGCCGGAAACCTGGGTGTTTCCGCCGACATACAAATTACCTCCAATACCGGCTCCACCTGTAATTTGAAGGGCTCCGGTAGAAGTGCTTGTAGACGCGGTTCCACCAACTACTCTTAAAATATTGTTAACAGAAACATCAGCAGCGAAAGTTTTACTACCGGTAATTGTTTCAGCACCGGTCAAATGAACAACCGCAGCATCAGCAGTCTGTACAAAAGCGGTAGTAGCAATTTGCGTTGTACTAGTGCCTGCAGAAGCAGTTGGAGCAGTGGGAACACCAGTGAAAGAAGCAGTACCAGTAACAGATAAATTACCGCCGACAAACACGTTACCGCCAATACCGGCTCCGCCTGTAATTTGAAGGGCCCCAGTAGAAGTGCTGGTAGACGCGGTTCCACCGACTACTCTTAGCGCGGAATTCATAGAAACATCCGCACTAAAAGTTTTACCACCGGTAATTGTTTCAGCGCCGGCCAAATGAACAACCGCAGCATCAGCAGTCTGTACAAAAGCAGTAGTAGCAATTTGCGTTGTACTAGTGCCTGCAGAAGCAGTTGGAGCAGTGGGAACACCAGTAAATGCAGCAGTACCAGTAACAGATAAATTACCACCGACAAACACGTTACCGCCAATACCGGCTCCGCCGGTAATTTGAAGGGCCCCGGTAGAAGTGCTGGTAGACGCGGTTCCACTAACTACTCTTAACATTGAATTCATAGAAACATCAGCAGCGAAAGTTTTACTACCGGTAATTGTTTCAGCACCGGCCAAATGAACAACCGTACTATCAAGTGCTCTATTTCCAATAGCAATTAAAATATTCGAATTATAACTAGGGTCATTATTAATGGCGTTTGCGATTTCATACAAGGTATCAAGAGCAGATCCGGCGCCGTTAACAAGATTGTTTATAGCACCGCGAACATAAGCAGTAGTAGCAAGTTGATTCGAACTATTATCGACTGATGTCGGTGCGGTGGGAATTGTTGTAAAAGAAGCACTACCAGTTACACTGAGACCACCGCCGACATACAAATTACCACCAATACCGGCTCCGCCTGTAATTTGAAGGGCCCCGGTAGAAGTGCTTGTAGACGCGGTTCCGCTCAAAATATTAATATTACCTCCAACATATACATCTTTTACAATCCCAACACCACCTCGAACTTGAAGAGAACCTGAATTAGTGCTTGAAGAATTAACGGTAGAGTTTGCAATAATTTCATCGTTAGAAGAAATAGTAGCATCAATAGTTCCAATAAGATTTCCATAAATAGTTCCACCGACATAAAGGTTCTTGGTTATTCCCGCTCCGCCTGACACTCTTAAAGCACCTGTAGAAATGCTGGTAGAGTCTAATGTGTTATATAAATAAACATTTCCATTCTGAACGGAAATATCGCCGCCACTAATATCTAGAAACCCTCTTAAATAGGTATCTACAAATTTATTAGTAGAAGAATTTGACCCCCAAGTAGACATTGTAAATATATATTTATTGATATATATTTGCTATAAAAGTCAAACTAATTCACCATTGCTGGATAAAGCCGTTTCTTATGTTAACGCTCCCCGAAATATCTAGCGAATAACCGGCAGTAATTGTTTTTTTTCCTAAAGCCATTTGTGACGCCGTTATATTTTGACTTATATCAAGATTTCCATTCATGGAAACGTCACCATTCAAGATAGAACGTCTAGTAACATACAAGTTTCGATTTACCGAAATGTCGTATAGGACAGCCAGATTGCCGTTGAAAGACGCGTCTTTGTCCAACCTCAGATTACCGTTCATCGAAACGTCGCCATTCAAGACAGTAAATTCTTTAACAAAGAGGTTCTGATTGATCGAAATGTCATATAATACCGCTAGATTACCGTTAACAAACGCGTCTCGATTAAACATCAGGTTACCGTTCAAGGTAACGTCACCATTCAAAACCGTACGTCCTTTAACAAAGAGGTTCTGATTGATAGAAACATCATATAAGACCGCCAAATTGCCGTTGAAAGACGCGTCTTTGTCCAGCCTCAGATTACCGTTCATGGAAACGTCACCGTTCAAAACGGCGCGTCCTTTAACAAAGAGGTTCTGATTGATAGAAACATCATATAAGACCGCCAAGTTGCCGTTGAAAGATGCGTCTTTATCAAGCCGCAGGTTACCGTTCATGGAAACGTCACCATTCAAAACGGTGCGTCCTTTAACAAAGAGGTTTTGATTGATAGAAACATCATATAAGACCGCCAAGTTGCCGTTGAAAGACGCGTCTTTGTCAAGCCTCAGATTACCATTCATAGAAACGTCGCCATTCAAAACCGTGCGTCCTTTAACAAAGAGGTTCTGATTGATCGAAACATCATATAAGACCGCCAAGTTGCCGTTGAAAGATGCGTCTTTATCAAGCCGCAGGTTACCGTTCATGAAAACGTCACCATTCAAAACGGTGCGTCCTTTAACAAAGAGGTTCTGATTAATAGAAACATCGTATAATACCGCCAAATTGCCGTTGAAAGACGCGTCTTTATCAAGCCGCAAATTGCCGTTCATAGAAACGTCACCATTTAAAAGAGTGCGTCCTGTAACAAACAGATTACGATTGATAGAAACATCGTATAAGACCGCCAAGTTGCCGTTGAAAGACGCGTCTTTATCAAGCCGCAAATTACCGTTCATAGAAACATCACCATTTAAAAGAGTACGTCCTGTAACAAACAGATTACGATTGATAGAAACATCGTATAAGACCGCCAAGTTGCCGTTAAAAGACGCGTCTTTATCCAACCTCAAATTGCCGTTCATGGAAACATCGCCATTCAAAACGGAGCGCCCTGTAACAAAAAAATTATGATTGATAGAAACATCACGAACGACCGATAAATTCCCATAAACGATCTCATTCCCACAAACATCCAAATTATTCAACACATTTGTTTTTCCTCCAACCGCGGTATTACCAATATAAATCTGGCTCGCATTTTCAGGCAACATATAAAAGCTGGTATTATTCGTCATCAATCGTCCTTCATCATTTATGCGCAAATCGCCCGACATAACCATATTCCCAGAAAGTTCCAAGACATTATATGCATTGTGATTAAAAAAATACGGAGAAAACAAATCAAACACATAGGATTTTCCTACTACTAAGTTGGAAACATAATTGGCGATTGTCCCCGTAATTATCAAATCGTTTGCGCCGCGGCTCCAAACATTCTTCAAATCCGTATTCCATAAACGAGAGGCATTCCCCATATAGTTCAATTCATCGTATGTAAATTTCCGCCACGTCGCGTATCCGTCTATCGAAAACATAATTGTCCCGTCGTCCCCAACCGCATATGCGCGCATCGCGTCCACGATATAGCCGCTTCTAATAATTCCACTTACAGACACCCCGGTCCAACTTCCAGCACTCACGTCGTGAGAATAATAAATGGAATTCGCACCTACAACAATGGAGTGATACGTAGACCCATCATAATAAAACTTAATCCCATAATAAGTCCCTGAACCGATGATACTCGTATTGGTATTATCAGTTATATTGAATTTCTGTATTCCGCCACCTCCAACAATGTAGGCATAAGTATTATCAAATCCATCGATCGCTGAAATAGGCGACAACCCGACATCTATTTGCGAACCTGATGATGTAGAAACATTTCCTAACCCACTGCTATTTAAAACCCGATAATTATTATTTGCCGAAACAAAGCACCCAATAATTAACCGTGATTTATTCGGCGACAAATAAACGGAAACCAAATTAACAGAAAATGTATTTACTACAGTAATGCCTGTCCAGTTAACTCCATAGTTATTTGAATAATAAAGGAAATTCTGTTCTCCACCAACCAAATATAGAGGTTCCGTCTTTGATGAATATCCAGCATTAAAAATAATATCAGATGTTTCCAAATTATCAGCAACTGTTTTTACAATTTTTGTTCTTGACCAAGTAAAGCCACCGTCGCTGGTTGTTAATATATATTGGTTGAATACCGACCCCTCTTTTATAGGCGTTCCAAATGCGAATCCCGAATTGTCGTAAAAACATTGCCCCAAAATCTCAAATGTGGTTTCAGCAGCGACGTTTATTTCCTGGTGACTTATTTTTACGGGACCATTGACTTCCATTGCATATTTGTTTATCCCTTCGGCTTCTTTCGCGACGCTGTGTTTATTCACACCGATTGATGTTCGAATTTGTTTATTTAAATTCCCGCTTATAATATTCATAGCCGAGTGCTTCACGTTGCTCGCATCCGTGAGCGCAAGTGAACCCATAATCATATTCCCCGGTAAATATCCGCCACCAACCGCCATACCAGCGCCCCCACGGTTCTGCAGCGTTAAAAACACATTGGACGAATAATCCGCAGACACAATATTCACCGCATCGCCTGAATTATAGCTTAGATCATTATAATAATAATATAAATATGGCGCGGTATTCTCGGATAAGTCATATATTGCAACCGCCTCTTTTCCCAGTGCTACGTCGGTCAACTTTCTTGAGAAAATTGCTGTCGGAATAACACGGAAAGCACTACTTGCGTCCATAGTTAAATAACCACCGGGTTCATACAAAATACGCGCATTCCGATTTTCCGTAGTCAAATTCATCGAATTATCCACATAGAAATCAATATATGCACGAGCTGGCTCTACATTCACGGTTATGCCTTGGTCACCGATATTTCGCGCGATAACATTTTTATTATTCGGAACGTAGGCGTGTATATCAATGGTTCGTTCTATATTCCCACTAATATCCAACGTAGCTTGTAGTGTGTTATTTGGTTTATTGATTCCAATCCTATTGTTTGTTCCCGAAATAACGGATTTAACTGCACTGTCTGGGCCAATATAAATATTTCGCTTGACTATAATATCCTCAGATATACCAATATTGCCTGATATATCTGTTCCCACTACAGTAAGACTTCCGTGTATAGTAACATTCCCCGAAAAATCTGAATCTCTGTAAACAAATAAATCTCTTCTGACTATGGCGTCGACGGATACATCCAAAGATCCTGTAAATTTCCAGTCACCAAAATACTGGTTTCGCATGACGAAATTCTCGCACACCAATGTATTTACAGTCAAATTATTCAAATTTTCGAATTTATCTTTTCCACCATATTTTTTCCATGACGTCATTTACAGTCGTATATGG
>Ga0247723_1002214_pt1 | contig 10579 bp, 21 predicted proteins | sample MSEWelMarce5H_FC_FD_189079 | JGI IMG/M metagenome (GOLD analysis project Ga0247723, IMG submission 189079) | Subsurface sediment microbial communities from gas well in West Virginia, United States - MSEEL Well Study Marcellus 5H_FC | ecosystem: Environmental > Terrestrial > Deep subsurface >...
GCTTTTGTTGAACCAGCAATTTGTACAGGATGGGTTCTCGTTTCTGAATGGATGGACAACGCCATGACTTAGGCGAGTTAGCCAAGTTGTTTGCTGGCGGTACTTTGACTGCCTTAGATACTTTGATTGATTTCAAAACTAAACTGGCTGTTCACTTTGCTGGTGCCAAGCATCATGCAATGCGTGACATCTCCAGCGGTTTTTGTATCTTCAATGATTTTGCCATCGCCGCTACCAAAGCCACCAACGAGTTTGAACAGCGTGTAGCAATCTTTGATTGCGATGCTCACCATGGTGATGGTACTGAGATGTTATTGCGTAGAAACAAAAATGTTATGACTTTCTCAGTTCATGAGTATGGAATTTTTCCAGGCACGGGTTTACTCAGCGATTGGAAAAATCGTGCTTACAACTTCCCGTTAGCATCAAAGTCAGGTGATGAGGCTCTGCTATCTGCAACCGAGGGATTCCTCAAGGCTTGCGATGAGTTCCAGCCCACGATGATTTTTATTGCTTGTGGCGCAGATGGTCTAGCCAATGACCCGCTCTCATCACTTCAATACACAAAGCAGGGTTACTTCGAATCCATGCGGATGATTAGAGAGCAATACTTTGACCATCCAATTTTGCTAGGTGGAGCAGGTGGCTACCAGCCCGATACGGAAACTCCCGACTTATGGGCGACAGTTGCGCTAGGACTCATGGCGGTTCCTACCGAGGTTGTATTACCCTAGGCGTTACGCTTGGAGCCTCAACACGATAAAAATTGGGGCTACAATCAATGGCACTTCATAATCATATTTTGCTGAACGGATATGTAAACAATCCACCTCAAAGCGAGGAACAAACTATTGAGTGGATGAAACAACTCGTTTTAGATATTGACATGAAAATCCTTCAAGGACCTTTCTCGTCTTATGTATCTAAAGAAGGTAATCGTGGACTTACCGCTACGGTAATGATTGAGACTTCTCATATTGCCCTTCATGTTTGGGACGAGGAACAACCCGCTCTATTGCAATTTGATTTATACACTTGCTCAACTCTGCCAGTAAAAACAGTAATCGAAAGCCTTAATGATTTTATGGGGCTTGAGAACTATTGGTACATGGTTATGGAAAGACGCAACGGTTTTAACATCTTAGAAACTCACACGGTATGACAACGATTATTGCGGTTCAATATGATGACAAAGCCGTAATCGGAGCAGACTCACAAACAACTGGAGCCACGGGACGCAAAGCCTCGCACTCGCAGATGGTCAAGATAACTCAGAGGGGCGATTTCATTATTGCTGGTTCGGGTGAATGTGCGCCTTGCGATATTGCTCAACATATTTGGGTTCCTCCAGTTCCAAGCGCTAAAGACTGGAACAACCTTTATCACTTCATGATTGCCAAAGTTGTCCCGTCTCTTAAGGCTTGCTTCAAAGAGAATGAATACAAATGGGATGTAGAAGATGAGGAAACTAAATTCGCTTTTCTTATGCTTATTGGCGGAGAGATATTTGAGATAGCAGATGACTTCTCTGTTTGCCTAGATGGAAAAGGTTACTACGGAGTAGGGTCAGGGTCAGATTTTGCAATAGGCGCACTCAGCGCTGGAGCCACAATTAAAGAGGCTCTTAAGATTGCTTCAGATAATGATGCCTTTACATCGCCACCGTTTATTTACCATACTCAACAAAAGCGTCAGAAGGTTGCAACTAAACCTAAGAAGTAGTATCCTCTACCCTAGTTGTATATTCTTACAACAAGAGAGGAATACATGAACGAACAAGAAGTAAATCAAAAGTTTGATGCTTTGGTACAACCAAAGATTATCAATCAAGTTGTTAAGCAAAAGAGAGAGCCAGCAAAGTTCCCTGAACTACGATACCTATGGGGTATTACTTTACTCGGAAGTTTTGTACTGGTCGTTATTACGACTTTGATTACCTCGATTATCGAAGCCCTGTAATCCGCAGACGCAGATTACTCGAGACTCAAAGTAAGTTGGATTAGGAACGGGAATCACTCGGTAGCAATCAGCCGAGTGGTTCCCGTTTTTCCATATATCGTTCGGGGTCATAAATAGTTATTGCCTTCGCTACTAGGTGCGGTTGTAAAGTCTTGGCATGATGTCCACAAAAATAAAGTTCACCATTTAGGAATGATGCTCCAACTTTTGCCTTGGCTCCGCATCTATCGCAACTCTCGAACACTTCAATAGGTGTGCGAACCATTGCGGTCATTTCTTATTCTTTTTCTCAGGCGGGTACTTTTCTACCCGTTCTTTAATTCGTCCATCTTTGTAAAGTCGAACTATCCATCCATCTTTAATTTGCATTGGATTAAACGGATGTTTAGTTTTGTACTTTCCGTTACTCATCGTCTTTTCCTCAACAATTCTTCAAAGTCTTTTTTCTTGGTGCCGCCGTCGTATGACCAAGCATAGCCTTTGTTCACTAATTCACTATTAAGTGAATCTGTTTGGCGATTGATAAATAACCATCCAAGAATTCTGCCGTACTTCTCTGAACTGTCTGCCTTCTCGGTACGAATGACAATATCGGTTGCACCTTCTAAAGTCTTTTTCAAATATTCTTTAACTTCTTGTCCTAGAATTTTTTCTCTCGCATCTGTTGTTCGAGATTCAGGGGTATCAATACCAGCAAGACGAACCCGAGAGGTAAAAGAAACATCAAAGCCTAAATCAATAACGACATCAATCGTGTCACCATCGACAACTTTTAGAACTTGCTTAACTCGATACTCATACATTATTTGAGGCGCCCTGCGTTTGAATCATTAACAGGACCACCCACAATCCAAGCCCGACAAGTACGAGCGCTCGCACATTTGAAGTCGAAAGCCTCACAATATCCCAACTCGCCAGCATCTATGACATCCCAAGCGGTCTCACGGTTATCACCTTGGGCTAGTCCGCCATCGATACATTGAAGCATGGCTGTGGTTTGGATAAAGGCGGCGCAGTTCCCGCACCGTTGCTTCTTGGCTTCTTCAGGGCTTACACCCCATTCAGAGGCGATTTCAGACCAGTAATCCTCGTTTGGCTCTTTAGGGTTAAGCGGACCGTATTTAGCGTCTTTAATCGCCTTTGCACGGTTCTCAAGGTTGGCTCTTACATCCTGAGTCGCAGGTGGGCAGGATGCCTTCAATAGTTTGGAGACTGCTGGTGTAAGAGACATGGGCTAAGGGTATCAGGCGAACACCTGTTCGAATTGTGCGTACATTGTGCGTACAAATTTAGGGTCAAATTTAGCCCTGTTTGGGGATGATTTCTAACCCCCGTTGTGTTATACTTAGTGTGTCCGAGAGGAGGACGGAATGAAGAAAGTCTACGAGGTCGAGTTCAAGGGTCAAAAACAAAAATACTATTTTGACAGCAAACAACAGGCTGAGGATTTTGCAACTATCCAAGCGGTTTTTGGTGGCAAGAAATACAGAATCCAAGCAATCTTTGTTAAGGAAGAGGTGACTCAATAATGAAAGATGAAATCTCAATCGCAGGGGTCAAGGCTCACACCATTGCCCGATTACTTGAAGAATACGCTAACTCAGAGGGCGAGGGTAAATTGCCATCCAGTAAGCGTCAGGCTTGGAACATTGCTCAAGATTTGAAAAAGGAGGCAGGAAATTGAGTACAACAATCGAAAAGGTAAAAGTTACGCCTAAAATTGGCGACATTCTTTACTCATCATGGGGCTACGACCAAACCAATATCGAGTTTTTCAAGGTGGTCAAGGTCAGCGATAAATCCGTATGGATTCAAAAACTTAATAGTGCCATTACTGAAGTGACAGGTTGGGCGCATCAAAATGTGGTGGCTACGGATTCTTCAACTTATGAGGTTCGTATCTCTGATTATGATGAACCTGCGGTCTATGAGACTCGTACTTATCCAGTCAGACGCCACAAAATTCAGTCTTACTCAGATGGCTACGGGGTCAGTCTAAATTCCTTTGCGAGCGCTTTCCTATGGGACGGCAAGCCAAAAGGTCAAAGTCAAACCTGTTAGATTATTAACCCCAGTTATGATATACTGGACTTGTTCTTAGAGAGGAGAACAAAATGGCTCAGAAAGCAATTAAGAAAATCGGTCAGTACAGACTTTACAAAGTCGAGGGTTACAGAGTTTATGAAATCTACTACGGCACTAAGGCAACTGGTGTTCATGTAGAAAATATCTCTGAGGTAGAAAACTTTGAGTGGGCTGTTGCAGAAATCAAAAGAGCAACTCAACAAGCAATCAGAGAAGAATTCGGGATTGGGGTGGGTGCGTAATGGGATGGGATGCAACTCCAGTAGGTACTAATTTCACAACTTACGCATTTATCAATTACTACATCCGCAGGACTTATGACGGAATCTATGAAGCCGTCAAAATCTTTGAGGGCAAAAATGTAGATGGTCAAAAGGCTTTCTATGTAGCCCTAAAGAAACTTGAGGACAACTCAATCTTTGCTTGCGTGATTTTAACCAAGCGTAAGAATGGTTGGGTTCATACCAAGGTGATTGGTGAGTCAGAGGGTCCTTGCTACTACGAGGCTCCTGAATCGTTTATCAATGTTTTAACTCCGCCTAAAACTCTTGAGGGTGCTTGGTGGAGAAACCGATGCTTAGAAAAGGAGAACGCATAAATGGGTTATACACATTATTGGGCTTTTCAAGAACAGCCAACTAAAGAAGAGTTTGCTGAATTTATTGAGGGCGTAAAGCAGATTGTTGCAACTGCTGAAGAAGCAGGAATTGAAATCGGTGAGCAAAAGTACGAATCCGATTATCTAAGTTTCAATGGCGTAGGAACTGGAGCGCATGAGACTTTCTATATCGAACTGCCTAGTTACGATGATGGATTCTGCAAGACTGCCGAAAAGCCATACGACATGGTGGTGACTGCCTCCCTTATCCTTGCTAAGAAAATCTTTGGTGATGGCATCAGTATTCGAAGCGATGGCAACTGGAAAGATTGGGAGAGCGGACAACTGCTCTACGAATCTGTTTACGACATCCAGCCACAGAATGTGTTGGCTAATGCGTAATTGGTTTATCTACCGCAAGCGTGGGAGAATCCGATTCTCAAGAGTTAGGATTCCCCATGATTGCATGGTTAGCGCTCGCTGTTAGTTTTATTGCCTTAGGTATTTCTATCAAGGCTTATATGAACTCAGGCTGGATTGATATTGACTGGAACTTTGAAGAGGACGAGGATGACACCCGAAAATCAAATTAGTAAACTTATGGAACAAATTCAGGAGCGAGAGCGTCTAACTGAACGAGCAAGAATTATTCGTGAGATTCAAGCCTTCGCTGGAGATTACGGTCATTTAATTGAGGGTAGAGACTGTGTAATCGTGGAGCAACTAATCGACTTTCTTTCACCGCCACAAGTCATGCAAAGTAACGGTATATCCCTTAGTTGAGTATTCAGGGCGATTCATTTCTCTCTTCAATCCGTGTTTAGCAATAGCCATCCGAACTCTCTCGGTTGGAACTATGACTACGGAATCCTCAAGAATGAAAGACCAATGAGTCGCCTTGGTTGTACTTATGCCCGATGCGTACCAGCATCCAAGAACATCTGACCAGCACTCGGTTTCAATGTAGAGATTGCCTGTTTCTTTCCAGCGTCTATCTCTTTTAACTTCGACTGTTTCAATAGGTGAAGTCAGAAAGTTATTAACTAGGACTTCGCCCTCTTGCCCAAACCTTAAATCTAAATCCCAATCAGAAAAACTCATAAAGTTCCCCATTGATTTGATTGACCGATTGAGATAGGTGCGATGCTTTGAATGACTGAACGGTTTTCATAGAGTGCTAAGAGTATTGCTTCAGCACGGTCAGGCGAGGCGACACCCCGTTTCTTCATATCAACTTTTGATTCAATAACAACTCGACCTGAAGCATCCGATGTATAGGTTGGTCCTGCCAACTGCGACAAGACGAACCTATCTACATTCAATCTAATATCCTGTTTACCATCTTTAGGTTGAATCATTTGACGGGCGTTCCACCACATCTCGGCTCTTTGATTCTTGAACTTGGCTTGGTCTTTAGGCTTTTCGGCTACATTGACTCCGATAATGTCAGCGGGTAGCGAGCGCTCTTTGACCCATCTATCAAGAAGAGATACAACTCCCCAACCTAAACCGATGGTATCGATTTTAACTCTGACCCTATCTCTAACTTCCCTATCTTGATGAATCTTGATGCAAGCCTCGACCTCTCGCATAACAACTCCAGCCACATCAACTGCGTTGGCATTTTGTTTACCTGATGAACGGTGAACGATGCTAACTGCTCCGCCATCTAATCGAGCAATAACAAACTCATCTCCGCCATCGGATGCAATATCAACTCCAAGTTTAATTATCTTAGATTCAATCGGCTCTTCGTTCTCTGTTGCCATCTCAGCCCAAGCAAACGGTATAACTTTGCCTGTACTTGATTTAGGAAACTGCGCCATAACACGGGCTTCAACGAATGGTGAATCTTCACCGAATTCAGAAACAACATCATTGACCCAAGTTTGGTCTACAAGGTGTGTTTTAACTTCGTGCTCTTCTATGTAGTCAGGGCATGAGCGACATCTGCCAGTTGGCTCACCCGTAAAGTTTGGTGTGTCGTATGCGCTGATTGGAATTATGTTGTAAAGCGGACTCGAGCAGATTCTTTCGAACCATGTCTGCTCTGTATCTGTTGGCGGGTTACCAAGGACAAGTAGTTTCGTATTGCCACCAGTCATAAGAGACTCAAGTGCTCCGCCGATTGTGTCTGATAAACCTCCAGCCTCATCGACTACTACGAGCAAGTTAGGTGCATGGATACCCTGAACCGCTGTTTCATCATGAGCGCTTGGACTAAATCCGTATCCAACTACGGTGCCGTTAATTTTCCATTGAACCGTATCGGCTTCCCCAGGCAAGTTATGTTTAGCGTGAACTCTTCTAATATGCGGCCACATAATGTTTCTAACCTGTCGGTGTGTAGTCGCTGTTGTAATTGCAACCGCTGTACCTGCGGGATGAACTGATAACCACCATGCAACTGCTCGTGCCGCTAGGTGAGATTTCCCAGGCGCATGGCAAGCAGGAACTACTGTTCTTTTATTTACCATCAAAGAATTTAGAATCTCTTTTTGTTTACTCCAAAGAGTTTCCCCTAGCCCTTGTTCAATAAATCCAACTGGGTCGTTTTGCCATCTAGCCCAAGGGTTATCTAATTCTGCATCAAGGATGACCAACAAGGCATGACGCTCTTCAGGTGTGAGCATTGCCAGCAACTCCGCTTGTTTAGTGGAATCGCTTTCGAGGAACTTGTCGAGAAGTCTCTCGGTCATAAGTTAAGCGCTTTTCGATTTACGGGACTCTAAGACTTTGGCTATCTTCTCTTGTAGTTCTCCCATGGTGACTGTAACTCTAACCTCTGACACGGAATGACTCAAGACCTCTTGCTTATCGACCTTGCCAAAATCTTCAGGGGCTTGGCGCTCTAACCACCAAGCGGATGCTTTCCAGTCTCCTTGACTTGCCGCACTTGAGATAACTGCAACTTTTTTAGCGATTGCCTCTGCTCTCGCCCGTGTGAGAGACTCCAAAAACTCTAAGTAGATTTTCTCCTCGGGTTTAGGTTTTGCATCAGGAATCGTTGCCAGCCTGTCTCGCTCTACCATTCCACGGCTCATCCAGTTATAGAAAGTGGACTCAGCAATGTTCACCATCGCTACCGCTTTGTTAATTGGCATACCAAGGACAATCAGGTTAATTAACTCTTCTCGCTTTGTATCATCAAGAAGCATCGGCAAGCGCCCACCAGTTTTAGGTCTAGGTTTAGCACTCTTTTTTACAACTGCGGTTGTCATTAAAATTCAACTCCTATAAACCAAAACCCTAAGTCAATATCGATTCCGTATGAACTGATACTGAAACCAATACCAAATCCCAATCTTCGTCCCCAAGCGAGCCAGTAGCGTCCAATCTTTTTCTCCATGGGTTTATTATACCTTTAACAGTTCATGCAGTAATTGGTAGTGCGGACATTCTCTTTTCGTATAACAATTCTGCGAGCGCAATGAAAGCAAGAAACCTCAATTACTTGTTTGCCATCCTCAACTCGTTTGATTTCTAGCCCTGCAATTTTCATTATTTTTCCTCCACAGTACAAGCCTCAACGGGGATAAATAATAACTCAGCCACATCTTTCCAGCCATTTATTGTGTTAGCCCATTCATTTAAGTCCTCGGTATGAACTCTCATATTGTGTTCGCCTACTCGGATGGTTGTGCGACCCACAGGAATATGCCCAGGCTTAGATTTTCCTCCTGCGAGAATCTCAGCCACTTCCTCAGCACTAAAGCCTGTTCCCCTCAAGCCCGTACTGGTTAGAAGTTTGTTCAACTCCTGTGGGTCGTATGTTGCCAAGTCAGAGGTGCGGTTATCGACGATAAGAATTTTAATTTCCTCAACATCATCGACATCAACCCAATGAACGGCAATCTTCTCCCATCCTAATTGAACCGCTCCTTGATAGGTGTGGTTCCCTGAGAGAATATGTTTGGTGCGCTTATTGACCACGATAGGTCGATACTGACCCATGTGTGTAAGAGACTCAATGATTGAACCGATGTCACCTTCTCTTGGATTAAGTGGATGAACCTTAATCTCGTTAATGGCAACTGTCTCTATATCTTCAGAGGTAACTTCAGAGCGCTCGCCGTTTGGCTCAGGCTCAACTGGTTTACGCTCAGGTAATCCTAATCGGGTTTTAATTTCCTTGATGGCTTTTTGTTTTGTTGGAGCCTCTACATAAAGTTGCTCTTTCCAAGCCTTGTAAGCCTCAAGTTCAACTGTAAACTTCCAAGCGCTAACCTTTACTTCAGGGTCGCTAGGTAAAGGCTTAGAACCGCTCACAGGGTCTTTATCTTTACCAGTCATCAACCTATCTAAAGTCTCAACCTCAGATTGAGTGAAGCCAGTTCCTTCAAGTTCAGGAAGTGCGGTCAATAAACTCTTAAGCAATGGCTCGTTGTAAGTGGCTAGGTCAGTCAGGCGATTATCAGCCAAAACAATCTTGCGAGCGCTCTCTTCATCTACCTCTACATAAGTTATCTTGATTTTTTTCCAGCCAAGTTTCTTTGCCGCTTTGTATGTGTGGTTACCCGCCAAGATAAAATTCGAGCCATACTGAACAACAATCGGTCTGTACTGCCCATGGGCTTTGAGAGATTGAGCAATCGCTTCAATATCGCCACGACGAGGATTCGTCGGATATGACTCAAGGGATGACAGAGGAACTGAAGCAACTTGTCCAACTTTTATTTTCGCTTTCATTTAATGTAAATCCATGCTTCGAAGTTAAAGAACTTCCAAAACATTGTGCCTACTGTAAACCCTGCGTTCTCTGCCAATATCTGATTTCGTACCGAGGAATTAACTTTCATGATGGGTCTCAAGTCCCGCTCTTTGTTTAGTATCTCCTCAGCGGTAAAGGCTTTGCGCTTAAAGTCATAGTGGGCGCCGTTGATTACCTGCTCTAGTTCACCCGATTCTTCTCTAACTTTCTCAGCCCATATAAAAGCCCCACCCTCAACTAGAGATTCATAGATGATGCTTAGGATGTTTGGTCTGTCCTCGTATGGAATGAACTGAAGAGTAAAGACTGAAAGAATCAAACTCGATTTACCAAAACCATTGAAGGCTCTTAAGTCTTTGCGAACATAAAGGGTTTCATCATGAGACTCAGGTAAAAGGTTGTCCGCTATATCAATACCGATTTTCTTACCACGGTGAGGAAGTCTTTCTAATAGTTTTCCAGTAGAACATCCAAGGTCAATAACCTGAGTATCTTCGGTCATAAAGTATGTACTCAAATCACAGATTGCCTCAGTTAGCGTGTGATAGTTTGGAATTGATTGAGCAATATGCTCATCGAAGTTATCGATGGTGTCAAAAGAAAATGGCTCAGTAGAACTCATGAAGCCTTCTACCAATCGCTTCCACAACAGGAATTGTGATTGTCCGTCCGCACCGTTCGTATCTTTCGGAATCTGAAACTCTTCGTCCATCTTCGTAAAACTCCGTCCATCCATCGGGTAGTCCTTGAAGTCTTTCACACTCCAAGGGAGTTAATTTTCTAAGAGCAAAACCATCATCATCGCCTGTTAGAACTCCGTGTCGGTCTTGCGCTGTAATTGTGTACATCGGGTCTCCATCATCTTTGATTAGTCGCCCGTTTGGTTTTTTATTTACTCGAGCAACATCCAAGACTGGTCTCACAAAAGGAACATTGTTACCACCAGTTCCCATGTGAGCGAGAAGTGTTGGAGCCACATTCTCAAAAGTTCTAAAACTATTTTCTCGGCGGATGAACTGCTCAACTACATATTGTCGGGAGTTTCCTCCTTTGTAATAATGGGCGTCAAGGGTCGGAGAAATGTGGGAGAAAAACCCCTGCCTTCCTTCTCGTTCTTCCTTGTCCGACTGAGCATTGCTTCTACTTGTTGCTCCGATAGGAAATACTTTTGGTCGGGGGTTTCCTCTAAGATGTCCGATAAGGAATACCCTTTCTCGGTGTTGCGG
>Ga0247723_1002215_pt1 | contig 10574 bp, 11 predicted proteins | sample MSEWelMarce5H_FC_FD_189079 | JGI IMG/M metagenome (GOLD analysis project Ga0247723, IMG submission 189079) | Subsurface sediment microbial communities from gas well in West Virginia, United States - MSEEL Well Study Marcellus 5H_FC | ecosystem: Environmental > Terrestrial > Deep subsurface >...
AGGATATACTAATGGCTGATATAAATATAAAAGCAAAGATAGAGGTTGAAACGGGTAGTGCAGAAAAGAATCTAGGAAATGCTCAACAAGGTCTTAAAGGTGCAAGTAAAAATGCTAATGATACTAGTTCTTCTTTTTCTAAATTAAAAGGTGAATTAGGAGCTTTGTCTCCAGCGCTTGGTCAAGCTGGTCAAGGAGTTGGTGCACTTACTCAAGCTTTTAATATCTTAAAAGCAAATCCAATTATAGGTGTTTTCGCTTTACTTGCTGGGTTAGTAGTTGCATTGTTTCAGAAGTTTAAGCAAATGGAAGGTGTTTCTGACTCATTAGGTAAAGCATTTGGTACATTGTCAGGAATATTTAACACATTTATCAATGGAATTTTAACTCCATTAATAGATGGTTTTGTTTGGTTAATTGAAAATATAACTGGTGGATTAATAGGTGCATTATCTGCTTTAGGAGTAACAACAGAACAAACAGCTCAACGTTTTGGTGAAATAACAGAAGCATTAGATGATCTAGAAGATGCACAAAAGAATAGTGCTATAGCTACTGCTGAAGCTAATAGAAGACTACAAGATGCAAGAGAAATTGCAGCAGATGCAAACTTACCTATTAAAGATCGTATTACAGCTTTAAAAGAAGCAGCTAGAATTGAAAAGGAGGAATCATTAAAGGTTATTGAAATTAACCGAATGAAAGCCAAGTTGACAATGGAAGCCATGGCAATGGAACTAGGAGCTCGTGGTGATTTAATTGCAAAGATTCGTGAAGGTTCATTAGAGCAATTAAAAGCTGCAAGGCTTGAATTGCAAAACATGAAAAATGTGGACAAAGAAAAACTGTCTGCAATTGATTCTATGATAATAGCTGCTGAAAACGAAGCGGCAGCAATGTCTAAAATTTCTAAAAGAACTCAAAGCCAGATTACTTCAATAGAGAAAGACGAAGCTGATAAAAGAAAAGCAATAAGAGATAAAACAGAGGCTGATAAAAAGAAAGCACATGAGGATGAATTAGCAAGGATAAAAAAAGAACGTGACGCATATTTAGATAGGATTATTGCAGGTAGGTTAGGAGAAGAAGAACAAACAGCAATCGACAACCGCCGAAAGGAATCAATCAAAAGTATTGATCCGGTTATCAAGGGAGCAAGCGAAGCAAGTTTACAGGCAATTGGCGCTGTTTCAAATGCCAACACCGAAGCGGCATTAAAGAAAAGTAAAGAGGATAAAGCGCAAGCGGATGGCGTTATGTTGTACGAACAACAAAAACGCGATACGTTAAAAATGACAGGTGATACAATGGGAGCGTTGGCTGATGTAGTCGGAAAGCAAACTATTGCAGGTAAAGCATTGGCAGTATCACAGGCGTTAATTAATACATATTTAGGTGTAACTGAAGTTTTAAAAAACAAAACAATCATCCCGGAACCATTTGGAACGATTCAAAAAGTTGCATCAGTTGCAACAATATTGGCCGCAGGATTTTCAGCAGTTAGAAACATTGGCAGAACTCAAGTTCCTGGTGGAGGAGGAGGTACTAGCGCGTCTATGCCAGCTATACAAACAAATGCTCCTGTTACCCCTATGGGAACTTCAACAAGTTTAAATGCAGCGTCTATACAAGGTATAGGTAATGCCGCTGCTGGTGGAGTTGGAAGAGCCTATGTATTAGATTCAGATATTAGAAACAGTGACGAGCGTCAAGTTCGTTTACAAAGAGCAGCTAGGTTAGGTTAAAATAAAAAAATATATAAAATGAAAAAGTTACCAGTTTATGAAATGCTTATATCAGATGATGTTGATTCTGATATGCAAGTGGATTTTATTGCACTAGTGGATAAGCCAGCAATCAAGAAGGACTTTATGAAATTTAGTGAAGACTTTGTAGAGCCATCATCCGGAGAACGTAAGGATGACTTTATTCCAAGGTGTATATCCTATATAACAAATGAAGGTAAGGATAATGAGCAAGCAGCAGCAATTTGTTATTCAATGTGGGATCAGCATTTTGCAGAAGAGTCTTATGATGATTATCCTGATTCAGTAAAGAATAATGCTAAATCAGCTTTAAAATGGGCAGAAGAAAATGGTTGGGGATCTTGTGGAACAGCTGTTGGAAAACAAAGAGCTAACCAATTAGCTAATGGAGAAAAAATAAGTATTGAGACAATAAAGAGAATGTATTCATACTTATCCAGGCATGAAGTTGATCTAGAAAGTAGTAAAGGTTATGGTGATGGTTGCGGCAAATTGATGTATGATTCATGGGGTGGAAAGTCTGCATTGTCTTGGGCAGAGAGTAAAATAAACCAAGTAGAACGTATGTCATTTAAAATCCAAGATGAAGAAAAGCGAATCATATCTGGACCATTGATGGTAGCAAACCAAAGGATCTATAGAAATGATCCTGAAATGGGTGAGTATGAAGTATTTTTCTCTCCAGAAACTATTAGGAAGATTGCTATAAAGATAGCTAAGAAAGGATTCCATAATAATATTAATTTGATGCATAGGGAAGATATGACTATTCCAGATGTTACACTATTTGAAGTATTTCAAAGTGATAAAGAAAGAGGAATAAGACCAATGAAAGGATTCGAAGATCTTGCTGATGGCACACTATTTGGATCAATGTATGTAGAAAATGATGTAGCATGGCAGATGGTAAAGGATGGTATGATCAAAGGTTTTTCAGTAGAAGGTCAGTTTGGAATGAAGAAAAAAGATAAATACGATGAAACATTTGAAAAAATTGTTTCAATCTTAAATGAAACAAACATCTAATAATTGCCATTTATAAAAAAATAGTCATTTTATGTCAACAAAAGAAGCAGTAGAAAAGATAAAATCAATGCTATTTGGTAATATGGTTCAACCAGAACCAGTACCAGCTCCAGCAGAAGCAGCAAAATTTATGGATTATAAGCTTAAAAGTGGTGCAGTTGTAGCAATTGACAAGCTTGATGTTGGTGGTTCAGTTACTCTTGATGGTCAACCAGCGCCAGACGGTGAGCATGAGTTTGAAGACGGAACTAAGATCATGGTAAGTGGTGGACTTATTACAGAAGTTAAACATTCAGAAGGTCCATCTGTTGAAGTAGAAGTTGAAGCGATGAAAAAGCTTCCTGGTAAGTTTAGTGCTATTGAACTTTGTTTTGCTGAACAAGCTGAAGAAGTTAAAGAACTGAAGAGAATTATCCAAAGGCAAGATCAAGCATTGAAGCAAATGTTTAGTCTTGTAGAAGAGATTGCAAACAACAGTATTGAAAAGCCAATTGAAAAAGTAAGATCATTTGAAGAAATGACTCCACTTGAGAAATTTAGGGCACAAAAATAAATTATGGCATTAAAAATTAAAGATGGTGTAGAAATATGGGCTTACGGTCCAGGTTCTAACCCATTCACATCTGAATCAAATCTTTCTCAGGAACAATTAGAGCATCTAAAATCTAGGTTTCCTGATGAGATTGAGGAAGTAGAACAAGCAGAAAAAAAATCGTTAAAATCTAAAAACAAATAACAATGGCAATTAGCGCAACAATCGTGGACATCCGGGGCAAAGCCTATGAACCAATTTTGGAGGAGCTTCTGTTTGAAAATAAAACAGTTTCAGAAAATCTAGTATCGTTTGAGACAGATGTTAAGAACGAAACTATCTTCACTGAAAACACCAATATTGTAAGCTTGCAAGCTTATGCGTCTGGTGCTCCAACTTCTGCTGGTACATTTACTCTTGTTGATACAGCAGTTACTCCTACAAAGGTTATGTTCTATCAAGAGTTTGATCCAAACGTTCTTCGTCCTTCACGTTTTAAAAGAAGTATGAAGCCTGGTGCTTGGGAAATCATGAGCACTGAGTTTGAGCGTACAGTAATGGCCGCTTATGGTAAAGAAGTTTCTCTTGATGCTGAAAGCAAATGGTGGACTGGTATTACTTCTGCTACTAAGACTGCTATCGCTGCTTTGACTCCTGGTACTGGCCAAACCGCAGTTGGTGCTGCAGAACAAACTTGGGCAGCTGCTCAAACTGCTACTCAGTTTGATGGTGTTGTTGCTAAGATGATCTACAATGGTGGCGCACTTGGTCTTCGTGTTAAAGTTGCTGGTACTACGATCTCTAGCACTAACGTAGCTACTGAATATGCTAAGGTTTATGCTGCAATCCCTGCGGTTGTTTTGGCACAAACTGAAAAGTCTTTCCTTTACGCTCCATACTCTCACAAGCAGTTTATCAACATCTTCAATGTTAGCGCAACCTACCGTGATCTGTTTAGCGTTGATATTAAGGCTGACAAGTATTTCTACAATGGAATTGAAATCAAATTTGTTCCACTTCCTGAAAACTGCATAATTTCAGCTCTTCCTTCAAACTTGATTTGGTGTACTGATTTAGTTGCCGACATTAACAAGATGGAGATCAACAAGGTTGCAAACAATCGTGAAGACATGTTTGTTAAGCACATCTTTACTATCGCTGCACATGTTGCAAGGCAAGCAAACAACGTGTTGTATCTTGGTTAATTGATTCAATAACAAGGGCAGGGTAAAACCTGCCCTTACTTAAAATATAATAATATGCCTTGTGCACTTACAACCGGATATAATTTAGACTGCCGCCTTAATTATGGCGGTGTAAAAGAAATATACGTTATTGAGTTCGAGAACGTAACTTCTTTTACCCAGACCGCCGGATTAGTAACAGCTATTACTAAGGCCGCTACTAAGACTTTTAAAAAGTATAACCTAATAGCGCATACTGCAGAAGGAGATGAAGCTCTAACAGCATCTCGTGAAATGGGTACTTTGAGCAATAAGCAGACTATTAAGTTCCCAATTAACAATATGACTACTGCCGTAAGGAACGAACTTTTCCTTCTTGCTCAGAATAGGTTGATATTTGTTATTGTGGATGAGAATAGTGTTAATTGGATGTACGGATCTGATTATGGCTTGACACTTACTACCGCCGCTGCTAAAACTGGTAAAGTTCTTGCAGATAGGAATGGTTATGAATTAGTATTTGAAGGAGATGAAAAGAATCTTGCTTACGAAGTTAATGATGCTACTCTTGCAACTTTGACTACATAGTTCATAATGTGGGTTTTTAATTACTATCACATGACCCCCTAATTATTTAGGGGGTTTTTTTTGAAACAAAAACCGCATTTTTGCCACTATATTGTGTATGATCGTTTATACAATAGGACAACAATCTGACACAGTGGTGACTTTAAACGAGTCTACGACATTGACTAGTCCTTATTATTTGTTTATTTTTACAAACGTATCTACAAAGGTCGTAATAACTAAAATAGTAAATTCCACGTCTGATACTTCTTCGTATCCTGATCGTGTTAATATATATCAATTCAATACTGTAACATTATTCGCAACAGCACAGGCTGGTCAATATAGTTATGAAGTGTATGAGCAAGCAAGTTCTACTAATACTAATCCTACTGGATTAAACTTAGTAGAATGTGGTAAGATGAAACTATTTCCAGCAGTTAATTTAATACAACAAGGATATGAGCCAACGACGACATACAAAGGATACGCTGGTTAAAAATGATGGTGACATCATAGAGATTCAGTCGCATCAATTTGCTGACTCTCGTATTCCATTAATGGAAGAAAAGCGTGGTTATGATTACATACCTTTTGGTGATCGCAATGATTATCCAAATTATTTATTGTGGCTTTATAATAAATCAGCAAAGCACAATGCTATCATTAATGGTAAGTGCGTTTATATTATTGGAAATGGTATAGATACTGAGGATCCTTTAGGTAAAATGTTTTTACAAAAAGCTAATGAGTCTCAGAGTTGGAACCAACTAATGAAGTTAGCTGCTTTAGATATTGAAAATTTTGGCGGTGTTTATTTTCAGGTTATTCCTAAATTATCTGGTGGCTATAATTATTATCACATAGCTTACGAAAGAATAAGATCTAACGAACAAAATTCAGAGTTTTACTACAAGAAGAAGTGGGAGATGAATCTCATTAAACCTGAAAAATGTTATCCAAAGTTTAGACCAGGTATTACTGAAACATCTATTTTTTACTTTAAAGAGTATAGGTGCGGAAAGAATGTTTATGCTTTACCATCTTGGGTTGCAGCTTGTAACTGGGTAGAATCAGATATTGAGGTGTCAAGACACACTTTGACAAATGCAAAGACTGGTTTTAGTGCTTCTAAGTTTATCAATTTCTATAATGGTGAACCAAATGAAGAAAAGAAGTTTAAGATACAAACTAGATTAGAGAATGCAGCAACAGGTGCAGAAGGTAAGAAGCTGTTGATTGCATTTAATAATTCAACTACGTCTAAGCCTACAATAGACGATCTTGGTCAATCTGATTTAACTAAGGAAGACTTTACTACAGTAGATAATTTGATCACAAATAACATGTTCAGTGGTCATAATATTACACATCCATTGCTTTTTGGAATCCAACAAGAAGGAAAACTTGGATCAGCTACTGAATTAAAAACTGCTTACGAAATATTTAAGAATACTTACATTACTCATAAGCAGAAACAGATCGAGGAAATAGTAGGTTATTTTTCTGGTGTAGCTGGTGTAGATGCTGATTATTATATAAAAGATGTTGAGCCAGTAGGAATAGAACTAGATCCAGTTCAGTTTAAAGAAATGCTTCCTAAAGCTTGGGTACTTGAAAAGCTTGGTATAGATCCATCAAAGTATGAAACAGTTGAAACTGCTACCACAGTAAATTCAAACATGAGCAATGATGCTCTTGTTAATATATCAGGAAGGCAACAACAAAACCTAATGCGTATCGTTAGGTTGTTTAGTCAAGGTAAGTTAACAAAAGGTCAAGCATCTATTCAGCTTCAAGCTTACGGTTTTACAGATGATCAAATAAAACAATATCTAGGTATAGATGATGATCCAAACACTAATGACCAATCATTTAGTGATGATGAGTTTGAAATAGATCTATCTGAGTTTGGTGAAGATAGAGATCTATACACAATAGTAAAATCTGTTGAGTATAATGGTGAAGATGACGACAGTTTAAGTTTTGCTTTTGCTGCTATAGATGAATATACAGAAAGAGAGCAAAATGTTTTAGAGTTACTCAAAAAGCAACCAGATCTATCTAATATACAAATAGCTGAAGCTTTAAAATATGAAGTAAAGGTTATTGACGATATTTTAGAGTCTTTGGTAAAACAAAAAGCTGTTGAAGCGGCTATAGTTAATGGAAAGTCTATAAGAAAAGTATTGGAGCGTATTCCAAAGAAATCGCTTCCAGAAATAAAAGTTGCTTACACTTACGAACTTAGACCAGGTGTTGATGGGCCAGTAATACTTCCAAATAATAGGACTAGACCATTTTGCAAAAGAATGGTAGAGATCTCACAAAGAAGAATGTTTAGTATTAAGGATATACAAAACATGTCAGCGAAACTAGGGTATAGCGTATTTAAAAGAGGTGGTGGATTTTGGAATAACAATGGAACTATTGAATATCATTGCCGTCACAATTGGTTTAAACATATAATTATCTTAAAGTAATGGCAACAGTAACATATTTAGTATTGCCTTCAGTAGTAAAAGAACGCATGTCACTTCACGACAACGTGGATGACAAACTTATATATCCAGAGATTTTAGCTGTACAGGATCTTTATATAATGCCTTTATTAGGTTCTACATTATTTAATAAGATCTTGTCTGATATTGATGCAGGAACTCTTACAGGTAACTACAAAGATCTTATGGATAATTATATAGTACAATGCATTTGTAACTACGTAATGAGTGAACTTCCTGAAGGATTGAATTATCAGTATTGGAACAAAGGAGTATCTCAGAAAACTGTTGATAATGCAACTCAGCCAACAATGAGCGAGATGTATCAGATAGTTGCAAAGTATAAGAGTAGGGCAGAGTTTTATGCTAGGAAAGCAAGATTATATTTGGTACAAAATAGTCCTGCTATGTTTCCTGAGTATAGAACTTTTGTATCTGGTGTTGATGTTGTTTATCCTGATTCTGAAAGTTATTCTTCACCAATATACCTTGGAGATATTAGTGAAGTTCCATCTGATGATTATTCGTTAAATAAACGACCACCAGCTGGATATAATAGTAATGATCCTTTCTATGTCTAAAAATGTAAGTAAAAAAAATGAAGCAAAGTTAAGGTTGTACTTAGCAGAGCAACAGAAAAAAAATGACATTAAAACAAGTCATACAAAGGTTAGAAGAGTTGGCATTAAGCCATCAGCAAATTAACCACTTTTTCATTGGCGGTGCCGATGAGTTTTTGGATAATGCTGATGTTGTATATCCAGCACTGTTTTGTGAATTAAAACAAGACTCAACTATTAGTCTAACTAATAGAGTGGCTAATTTTAATTTTACATTTTACTTCTTTGACTTGATGGATACAGCAGATAGATCTCTCCAAAATACTTGGGAAGTTACATCTGATATGGCTAGTGTTGCTCAAGATTATATAGCACTACTTTATGATGTAACTTATACAGATTGGGAAGTTGGTGATAACTATACTTTAAATATTAGAGATTATCAACTTCAAGATCTTACCTGTGGAGTTAGTATTGATTGTACTATAGGGGTAAAATTTGATGCTAATCGTTGTCAAGTTCCTACAGATTATTCTTTTAGTGAATATTCTAAAAGTACATTAACACTAAAACAAATATTGGATAGGTTACAGGGCTTAGCTCTTTCACATAAGCAGATAAATCATTATTTTTGTGGATCATTTAATGAGTTCTTAGATGGTTCAGATGTAGTGTATCCAGCTTGTTTTGCTGAGTTAAATCAAACTAGTTCAATAAGCTTAGTAGATAGAAGAGCCACTTATAGTTTTACTTTTTACTTCTTTGATCTAATGGATATAGCTGATAGATCATTACAAAATGAGTTTGAAGTAAAGAGTGACATGGCGAGTGTTGCAATGGATTTTTTAGCTATGTTAAATTATTTTGGATTTCAACATTCTTGGGAAATAGGAGAAGAATATCCAATGCAAATAAAGGATTATCAATTGCAAGATCTAACATGTGGAGTTAGTGTTACTGTTGATATATCTAGTAGGTTTGATGCAAACAAGTGTCAAGTACCTATTGCTGATACTGGTAATTTCTTACTATGGGATGATGGTCAGTATTTCCTAATTAATAACACAGACAAACTAATATATGCCGAATAAAAAAATTAATCAGTTAGATGTTAAGGTAGCTGTATCGACTGATTTAGTATTGGTTGGTGATCCTGCAACTGGAACTTCTTATAAGTCAACAGTAGCAACATTGCCTTTAGTTCCTTACACTGGAGCAAGTGGTAATGTAAATTTAGGTGAGCATGGTTTAACCGCAGGTCAATTAACTTTAGACACAACCCCAACAGGTACGGCTGCGGTTGGTACAACAAGGTGGAACGATACAATAGGAAGCAGTGAGACTACTCTGAAGGGTGGTAGTGTAATATTGAAGAATGGTGTTGACTTGGTGGCAAGGGTGGTTAACAAGGTATCACCTAACACTACACTAACCAAGGCATCCTACCAAGCTGTAAGGGTAAGCGGTGCGCAAGGACAAAGATTAGCAGTTGCACTTGCTCAAGCAAACAACGATGCGAATAGTGCTGACACGATTGGACTTGTTATCGAGACAATAGCTACGAACCAAGAAGGGTTCATAATGACTGTCGGGCAACTTGAGAACATCAACACAACGGGAAGTCTACAAGGTGAAACTTGGGCAGATGGTGATGTGCTTTATCTTAGTCCTACAACGGCAGGTGCAATTACAAAGGTCAAACCAACGGGTAATGGTCATATTGTAGTGATTGGGTATGTTGAGTATGCCCATCAGAACAATGGAAAAATATACGTCAAGGTAATGAACGGGTGGGAGTTGGATGAACTCCATGACGTATCAATAGTTAGTCCTGCAAACAATGAGGCACTAATCTACGAATCAGCTACCTCACTTTGGAAGAACAAGACAATAGCAACTGCGTTGGGTTACACACCTATAAGCGGCAGCGGTGCATCGGGACAGGTTGCGTATTGGAATGGAACGAGTTCGCAGACGGGTTCAAATAATTTGTTTTGGGATGCTGCGAATAGTAGGTTGGGAATTGGGTTAACTAATCCTGCGTATGGATTAGATGTTAGTAGCACAGTAAGGTTTTCAACAACTGCAATGTCAACTGGTTATTCATTTGCAGTTCAAAGATTGCAATTTAATAATGGAGTTGCAGGTGGTAATATTGGAGTAATTAGAGCACAAACAAACGGAATAATTATTTTAAATGATGCTGCTGAAACAAATTTTACAAGATTATGTTTTGGCGCAGCATCAACATCATTCCCAGGTTTACAAAGAAGCGGTCTTGCTTTATGCGTGGTTGATGGTGCAGGCGGTACATTGGGCAATTTAATCGTAGGCGGAACCACCGATGGCGGTCAGCGTTTGCAGGTCATGGGTGATGCGTTTATTAAAGGGAGTGGAGCAACGAGTGCGACTAATGCTTTGTTAGTGCAGAATAGTGC
>Ga0247723_1002216_pt1 | contig 10571 bp, 15 predicted proteins | sample MSEWelMarce5H_FC_FD_189079 | JGI IMG/M metagenome (GOLD analysis project Ga0247723, IMG submission 189079) | Subsurface sediment microbial communities from gas well in West Virginia, United States - MSEEL Well Study Marcellus 5H_FC | ecosystem: Environmental > Terrestrial > Deep subsurface >...
ATCCACCGAGAAGAGATCTAATTAAGACAACTACAGAATCTTCTTTTTCACTATCAGCAACATATAATTTCTAAACAAAAACAAAAACAATGAAAAAAATCAAATTACTTCTGTTAACTGCACTAGTTGCAATTACATTCTCTAGCTGTGAGCCAGATCCAATTGAGCCAGATCCAACACCACAAGGAAGAACACTCCAGGGAACTCTAACTGCGGATTTAACCATTCCAGCAGGAAGCACCTGGACATTAAAAGGGTATGTTTATGTTCCAGATGGTATCACACTTACAATCGGAGAAGGAGTTACAATCAAGAGTGATCTTGCAGAAAAAGGTGCACTTTGTATTGAAAGAGGAGGAAAGATCTTCGCTCAAGGATCTTCTGACAAACCGATTGTCTTTACTTCGGGAAGACCAGATGGGGATAAAGCTCCTGGCGACTGGGGAGGAATAATTATTCTCGGTAAGGCAACGACAAATAAAGTTAACCCAACTATCGAAGGTGGAGTCGGTAGAACTTATGGAGGAACGGATGATAATGACAATAGCGGAATTTTAAGATATGTTAGAGTTGAGTATGCTGGAATTGCAGCTTTCCCTAGCTCCGAGATCAATTCGTTTACATTTGGTGGGGTTGGAAGAGGAACAATAGTTGAATATTGCGAATCTTATTATGGAAATGACGATGCTTTCGAATTCTTCGGAGGAACAGTAAATTGTAAATATCTAGTAGCAGTTGGAACTGCAGATGATGACTATGACTTTGACTTTGGATATACCGGAACAGTTCAATATGCTATTTCAAAAAGAAATCCACAATTCGTAGACGGTGTGGATGCAGGTAACGGTATTGAGTGCGACAACGATGCAACTGGATCTACTGCAACTCCAACAACGAAGCCAGTTTTGATAAACTTCACTCTGATTGGCCCAGCATCGTCTTCTGCCCTTCCAAACCACAACCTGGCAATGAGATGGAGAAGAGGAACAAACTTTCAAGTATCTAATTCCATTTTCTATGGCTACATGAAGGGCGGGTTTAGTATAGAGTCTGATGCAACAGCACAGTCTTTTATTTCAGGAGTTAGCACGATGAGTAATTCTTATATCTCTTCTTACGACACAATGAATCTAGTAAAAACCAATTCTACTCTTCTTCCAAAAGTAGATATGGCTCTTAGGGTTATTTCACAGGGATCTATTCTTTCACCATCTCAAGAGAAGCCATTCGACATGAACTTCCAAACTATCGGAACCTTGGTAAACGGACAGTGGGGAGCGATCCCTTCGGGTTCCTCAAATTGGACCATAGGTTGGACAAGATTTTAATCTCAAATAAAAAACATTTAAATTCCCCGAAAGGGGAATTTTTGTGTATAGTGACCGTATATTTAGGTGATGATAAATAAAGTAAACATAGATGTTCAGATCTACGTCGAGAAACTGATGTCAGGAATTAACCAGATGGGAATGATCGAAACCATTGCAGAAGAATGGGAAATTAGAGACCAAGATCAGTTTAAAGATCTTCTGGTTGAGAATTTGACTCTGCAGGCTTCAATGAACTTTGAGGAAAATGGAGACCCCATTCTAGGGGAAAAACAGTTTGAAGACCTTATAGTTCGAAGTGCAACAGAATACACGGTGGAAGAGATGGTAGAGGATGGAATTTTAATCAAAGGACTGGACAAAGATGGAGTAGAAAATTCATATAGAATAAACCCAGAGATAGAACTAGATGGCGAAGAAGACGACAACGAATAAGAGAGTACCAAAGACAACAGTTTGTACATTTTGTCTTAATGATTTTACACAGGATAAAATTTGGTGGGTGGATATGCTTATGCACAGAACAGACCCAAACTGCACTTCAAAATATGCAGTTCCCTCCTGTGAAAAATGCAAGGATCATAAAGACAACTCGTGGATGATTGTTGGAATCCACGAAGGGCCAAAACTACCTAAGGAGAAAAAGACAAAAATTAAAGAATAAGTAACGTAAATGTTACCGACCTGTCCGAAATTTATTACAGTTTCGGATATATTACTTTGGATAAAAAGATAAAAAACAATGAAAGAGATTAAAGATCAAGACATTTTAGAGGCATTCAAACTAGGGGACAAAGACTCCGATGATAAAATTTTTCACGGGGTAATGAGACAGGAGGGAAAGATAGTGGTAGTATTCGAGAGAAAATCGGATCAAGGGTATAGCGGATTTTTGAGCAAAACAAATTTCGACCTTTCTAATTTAAACCAATCTCAACTAACTTATCTCAAGAGTAGAGGATATTCTACAGAAAAATGAATCTCAAGGACAGGATCTCGGTTTTCTTTCTAAGTCTAATTCCCGGTATAATCTTCTGGACTATATTCAAGAGGAAAGACTGGGAAGAATGGTATCTATAGGGATATATAAGACACTATGAGTAGTGTCCACGTATTAACTTTCCACGACTGGGGAAGAATTCAGGAATCAGAAAAAATGTATTTAGGTCTAGATCTTAATGAGGCCTGGACAGCATCTGATATTCTCCATACAATAGGTGACGTTGTTTCTGCTGCTTCTGATTGTGTTTGGCCTGGTAGCGGAGCAGTGGTTGACATTATACAAGCAATTACATATTTCTTAGAATCTGCAAACACAGAAAACTATGTGGAGTCTGCTAGTTCAGCAATTGCAGGGATCGTTTCAGTAGCATCTCTTGCATTAGTAGGACCTATGCAAGCTATAGCAACAGAAGCTAAAGGACTATTAAAGATAGTTAAGGAGGGGGTTTCTAAAGGAGCATCAAAAGTTCAAATATCAGCAGCAAAGTCCGCTTCGACAAAACTTGTAAAATTCCTACAGGGATTGGTTTCTTCTGCTTCTTCAATATCCGCAAAGATTGTCAGTTTGGTTAAGGATGCAGCAGAAACAAAACTTGGATCCTGGGTTATCCAGAAATTCGGAACAACAGAATCTTTCACCTCCTGGATCAATAAGTTCTTTAAAGAAAATGTTATCAACAATCTAAACAAATTTATAGGTTATCTTGGTAAACTAAATCCAGCTTCAGCTGCAGGATCTATCGATGATGTCACTATCCAAAAGTTTGGAAAACAATACGGAAGTGGAGCAGCTCAAGATACAGTGGGAATTAAGATACTAGACAAGGGAAAGAACGCAGTGAAAACATCAGGTATTTCACCGTCTATTAAATACACAAAGAGAAGGTTTGATTCGCCTGAGCAGGAATTTCAGAGAGATACTACTCACGATCTAAAACCAACTGGTCCTCTACAAATAAAGAAAAAAGCATGAAAGTTCCAAAAAAGTATTTAACTACAAACCCTCGAATAATGAAGAGGGAGATCAAAAAGCACGCTGGAAAATCTGACAGGGATTCTTCAGCCTATAAAGAATGGGATGCAGACTACAAATCAGGAAAGGCTGGAAAGGGTAAACCAGTTCCAACTAAAACTAGCAAATATACTAAAAAATTTAAGGAGCTTTACGACTCCGAAGAAACAGAATCTATGGGAAACAATATTGTTAATTATGATGCTTTCGATGAAGCAATAGAGCAGGCAGCCTATGAGGTATTTTTAGAAACCAACGGAGAAGAACTGCCAGAAGAAGGAACTATCGAGGAGGGTAAATCCAACTCTGAAACTGCTTTAAAAAATAAGGCAAAGAAAACTGGAATGCCTCTTGGGATTCTTAGACAAGTCTATAGAAGAGGGGTTGCAGCATGGAAGATTGGGCACATACCGGGAACTACTCCTCAGCAGTGGGGAATGGCTAGAGTTAATTCTTTTGCAACAGGGGGTAAAACAACCACTATGTCGGACAAGGCACTCTATCAGCAGGCTAAGAAAGCAAAGGCTAAAAGAAAGAAGTAAAAACAATCAATTTTGATATTAAAGGGGAACTTTTGTTCCCCTTTGTCGTATATTTAATAAATGAGAACCATTAGAATATACCTAGATGACGTCAGAACACCTCACAGTCCCAACAACGAATGGATTGACGGAATTGAAGAATGGACTGTAGTTAGATCTTATGACGAGTTTGTTGAAAAGATTAAAGAGGTAGGTCTAGAAAACATAGAAGTAATTACTCTGGATCATGATCTAGGGGATACTGCAATGAAAGAATATTTTGAGAACGTTAGTCCAAACTACACTTTAGACTACAATAACATCCACGAAAAAACCGGATATGATTGTGCAAAGTGGTTGGTTGATCATTACTACGACAACTACTCTACTCAAGAATCTAGATCCGAAAAGAAGCAAAGTGGGATTATTTTTCCTCGAGTTTACACTCATTCTGCAAACCCAATCGGTTCTGCAAATATCATGGGTTACATCAACAATTTCTTTATGAATGAAGGGCAACCTCAAACTTGCACTAGAGTTAATATTCCCCACACAGTAGAAAAAATTTAAGAAAATGGAAAATAAAATTAAATGGACTTTGTTACTATTTCTTACTTTGGCTAATCTTTTCTTTTTAGTGAGATACTTCCAAACAAGAGAGTATACAGTTGCAGAAGAAACCCGAGTTACTTTCTATGTAGATTCCGTGTGGACTAAAAGTCCAGGAGAAATCAATACCCTTCAGACTGATGTGATTTACTTCGGTAGAACTAAAGGAGGAGAGATCCACTCGTCAAGATCTAAAATATCTCTTGGAGACTCCTTCGTCTACATTTACAGAAGACTTCGTTAATCTGGCATAATTTTTTCATATTCAGGGTTATGAAGAAAATTATTCTATCTATGATTATCTCCTGCTTATCCATTGCAGGATTTTCACAAACTACAACGGAAGATTCCGGTATTCAGTGGGAAACTGTAACCAAAGATTTTAATAGGATTAAAACTGGAACTGTAGCAGAGTTTACTTTTAAGGTAAAGAACATTTCAAAATCACCTCTTTTCATCTCTTCTGCAAATCCATCTTGCGGATGCACAGCTTCTAGCTACACAAAGACTTCAATTAAGCCAGGTGAGTTTGGATCTGTTACTGCTTCTTACAATACAGAAGGAAGACCTGGATTTTTCTATAAGACTATTAGAGTTACTTTTAGCAATGGGACGATCTCGGATCTAGCAATCACCGGAACTGCTTCCTATGACTTCTCTCTGAAATGATATATAGGGTAAATCGACCTATATTTTGAAACACCTAAAACCATACAAACTATTCGAGAACGGGGAAGAAACTTACTCGTTTGAAGAACTAAGTCCAGAGGCCCAAGAGAATGCTCTAGACAACAATAGAGACATAAACGTGGACTATGATGGTTGGGAAGATGGAGTGACTGAAGACTTCAAGGAGGACATGAAAAATATCGGGATAGATGACATCACGATTTCTTATACTGGTTTTAATTCTCAAGGAGATGGAGCTTCCTTTACCTCGGACGATATTGACACCAGAAAACTCTTTGATGCAATCGGGATTAAGTCCAACAAAGCACTAAACATGGAAGTTGACGACGAGAGATCAAGTGGGGAGAATAAGGAGTTCTATGATCTGCTAGACACGATGGAAGACGTCGGACAGGTGGACAGAAATAGAATTAAGCCGGAGGAACTTCGGGTCTGGATAGAAAGAACAGACAGCAGATACTATCACTACAATACAGTAAGGGCAAACGTAGAAATCTGGGACGAACCAGATGGATGGGAAGAACCATACGGGTTCTTGAATGAACTCGAGGACAAAGTCACCGAATATGTGAGAGGTCTCTGTAAAGATCTATATAGAAAATTAGAGTCTGAATATGATAATCTAACTTCAGACGAATCTGTGAAGAGCACTATAATTGACAACGACTACGAATTTGACGAGGAAGGAAATTTAGTATGAAAAATATAACAGATTTTAAAGCATTCGAATCCGAAGAGATTTTAGATATTCCACCAGGGTGGGCTGGGTCTGACAGATACATCTTCAGAGAATTTGAATTTAAAGACTTTTTAACAGCCATGGGATTTCTCAATGGAGTTGCAGAAATTGCGAATCGAATGGATCACCATCCTAAGATGACTATTGATTTTAATCGTGTTTTAGTCGGAACTTCTACCCATGATGTCGGGAGAGTTACTCATAAAGATTTAGATCTTGCTTCAGCAGCTAATATGCTCTATCATCCCTGAGAGCTAGAAACTATGTCCGCCAGAGTTTTAGCTCTGTCCCCAACCTGTTTAGACCAGTTTGACTTAAGCATTTCTTTAGCTGCATTCGTGTAGTTCTTAGCCTTAACTGCGCTCAGAAAATTCTTGAATTCAGAAAGACCACTTGCACCCAGATTAAAAGCCATCTCAACCAGAACTCCCTGAACACCTGCTGGATGTTGAGTTAGATTTCCTACTATTCTGTTAGCTGCTTCCTTGGAGGATTTTAAATCACCGACTAGAAGAGTTTCTATTTGATTATTATTTAGAGCCTGCTTACCCTGCTTTACCTTAACTGGGTTTGCACCAACTGCTTTTAGTTTTTGGTCTGCATCTGATCTCTTGAGGTTAAATCCAACCCCTACTGTTGGTATTCCTCTAGAGTCAATGTATTTTTTAGGCTTAACCCCTTCGTGTTTTTTAACTCTCGGAATGATCTGTTTAATAATATCTCCAGCCGGAAGTACCGGAGGAACTATAGAAGTAATATACTTCTGAGCTCCGATCTTTTTAATGTGATCCTCAATTAGACTTTTATAGTATCCATCTAAAAAACCAAGTTCCCCATTAATCATATCACCAACACTCTTGTAGCTGTATTTAGAATCACCGGAGAGAACTTGATTGACCTTCACTAACGTGAGGACATCTGGGATTGCAGCAATTGCATCAGATAAAATTCCCTCGTCTGTCCCCGGACCTCCTGCACCTTTCTGTATCAAATCTGCTATAAACTGGGCATCATTGTCAGATTCAAATAAAAATTCCTGGAAGTGTTTAATTCTTTTCATTCCCATATATATTCTAAAATATATAGAGAGAATTGGAATTATTCGCTAAAAGTGAAATAAAACATATAGGATGGAAATCTTTACACTAACACCGAAGGCAAAAGAGAAAATTGTTCAGCTAATGACTGAAGAGGGGATTTCCCCAGAGACTCATTTTCTGAGGGCTGGGGTTAAAGGAGGAGGATGTTCAGGTCTTTCCTATGATCTTGGATTTGATAATCTAGAGCAAGAGGGAGACAATTTTTCAGTCACAGAAGAAATAAGAGTTGCAGTAGATAAGAAGTCTTTTTTGTATCTTTTTGGAACTGAATTAGACTTCACCGATGGCCTTAACGGTAAAGGATTTAACTTTATTAACCCAAATGCATCCAGAACCTGTGGATGTGGAGAATCCTTTTCAATCTGATATGTACGGCAACATTCTAAACATCGATAAAAATGTAATCTCTTTGGAAGAGGAAGATCCAATTAAGCTTCGAGAGTTCGAATCCAGGATATTGTCCGGGGATAAAATAGAAGCAAAAGATTGGATGCCCTCCCTCTATAGAAAACAACTCATTCGAATGATCGAGCAACATGCTCATTCAGAAATAATTGGTGCACTTCCAGAAGGAACTTGGATTACTAGGGCTCCTGGATTTAGAAGAAAACTTGCTCTTGCTGCAAAAGTTCAAGACGAAGTTGGACATGCACAGCTTCTTTATTCTGCAGCAGAAACACTGGGCAAATCTAGAGTAGAAATGACCAATGATCTTTTGTCTGGTAAATCTAAATACTCCAATGTTTTTAACTATCCAGCAAAGACCTGGGCAGATGTTGCAGTGATTGGATTTCTGATTGACGGTGCAGCAATTGTTAACCAATTAGCAAACTCCAAAGGAAGCTATGCTCCATACTGTAGAGCACTCGAAAGAATCTGCTACGAAGAGTCATTTCATCTAAAACAAGGACACGACAACTTTGTTTATCTAGCAACAGGAACTCAACAACAGAGAGACATGCTGCAAGATGCAGTTAATAGATGGTGGCCACACGTTCTAACTTTCTTTGGCCCACCGGAGAAACTATCCAAAAATTCAGAAATCCTTATGAGATGGAAAGTGAAGATGGATTCTAACGAGAACATGAGACAAAGATTTATCTCCCAGTATGTTCCAAAGATTTTTGAAGTTGGAATTACTCTCCCAGATCCCAATCTAAAATATAATCAGGAATCAGGACTTTGGGAATACACTGAGCCCAACTGGGACGAGTTCTTCGAGGTTATCAGTGGAAATGGTCCATGTAACAAGGAGAGACTTGCAGTTAGATGGTGGGCAGAAGATCATGGCGGTTGGGTGAGAAAAGCAATCTCCGGGAATATATTTTAACCGTATATTTGAGGGATGAAAGAACCCTCTTACGTCTCGTTCAATTCCAAAAAGTATCCATATAGTAGAGAAATAGATTACTCTAAGCAACCCCTCTTGTACGAAATAGGAAGAGGACAGCAAGGTGTTCTAATCTGCGAACCCTATAAATCACATCTTTACCCAATCTGGAGGTTCAGAACCGAGGAGATTGCAAAAGAATCCGCAGAAAAGATATTTCAAAGATTCAAAGAATACCTTCAGAATGGAGACTTTGTTGGTGCAGATATGGCAAAGAAATATCTCCATATGGGATTTACCCGTAGCAGAAGATATGCTAATCACAAATCGGGAAAGAAATGGTCAAAAGAATCAGGAGATTGGAAAATACTTCCACAAGAGGAAGACTGGGAAACCAGCGAAAAAGCTAAATCTGCCAGAGTCTTTTATTCTTACTGGAAGATGGCAAGAGAAGATAAAGATTATCTTCTACAAAAAGACAGATTTATCCGCCTGAAGGCGAAATAAAAGTCTTCTTCTCCGATATAATGGAGCAGAATGACAAACTATATTCCCTATAAAGTAAAAGACATCTCCCTTGCAGAATGGGGAAGAAAAGAAATTAAAATGGCCGAGGCTGAAATGCCAGGTCTAATGGCTCTCAGAAAAGAATTTGGAGAATCTAAACCCTTATCTGGAGCAAGAATTGCAGGATGCCTTCATATGACAATTCAGACAGCAGTTCTAATCGAAACTCTGGCACACCTAGGAGCAGAAGTTACTTGGTCTTCTTGTAACATCTTCTCAACACAAGACCACGCAGCAGCAGCTATTGCAGCAGCAGGAATTCCAGTTTATGCTTGGAAGGGTCAAAACGAAGAAGAATTTGACTGGTGTATCGAGCAGACTCTTTTCTTTGGTGAAGATAGAAAACCTTTGAATATGATCTTGGATGATGGTGGAGATCTAACCAACATGGTTCTAGATAGATATCCACACTTGGTAGAGGGGATCGGTGGAATCTCAGAAGAAACTACAACAGGTGTTCATAGACTTTACGAAAGAATGGCCAAAGGAACACTACCCCTTCCAGCAATTAATGTCAACGATTCAGTTACGAAGTCAAAGTTCGACAACAAGTATGGATGTAAAGAATCCCTAGTTGATTCAATTAGAAGAGCAACTGATGTTATGATGGCGGGTAAGGTAGCAGTTGTCTGTGGATATGGTGATGTTGGAAAAGGTTCTGCTGATTCACTCAGAGGAGCAGGTGCAAGAGTTATCGTAACTGAGATCGATCCAATCTGTGCTCTTCAGGCTGCGATGGATGGATACCAGGTGATGAATCTGAATAAGGCAGTTGCTTTAGCAAACATCATTGTAACTGCAACGGGTAACGTCAATATAGTTAGCGGTAGACACTTTAGGTCTATGAAAGACAAGACGATCGTCTGCAACATTGGTCACTTTGACAATGAGATTGACATGGCTTGGTTGAATCAGTTCTACGGATCTTCCAAATATACCATTAAACCTCAGGTTGATGTTTATAACGTCGATGGAAATGAAGTTATAATTCTTGCAGAAGGAAGACTAGTTAATCTAGGATGTGCAATGGGTCACCCATCTTTTGTAATGTCTAACTCATTTACCAACCAAACATTGGCTCAAATTGAATTATTCACAAATCCAGGAAAATATGAGAACAAAGTTTACGTTCTTCCGAAGCATCTGGACGAGAAGGTTGCTAGACTTCACCTAGATCATATTGGAGCAGAGTTAACCAAACTAACACCTGAGCAGGCCGAATACATTGGCGTATCAGTAGAAGGACCATTCAAGAAAGAAGAATACCGTTATTAATCATATGTCATATTATTTTACATCAGAGTCTGTGTCCGAAGGACACCCAGACAAAATAGCAGATCAAATTTCAGATGCTATTCTTGACGAATATCTAGCTCAGGATCCAGACTCTAAAGTTGCCTGTGAAGTTCTAGTTACTACAGGTCAGGTCATTATTGCAGGAGAGGTAAAATCTAAAGCAATCGTAGACGTTCAAAAGGTAGCTAGAGAAGTCATCAACAGTATCGGATACACTAAAGGAGAATATATGTTCACTGGAGATTCTTGTGGTATCCTTAATGCTCTTCACGAGCAATCTCCTGACATTAATCAAGGAGTTGACAGAGAGAATCCAGAGCTTCAGGGAGCGGGGGATCAAGGGATGATGTTTGGTTATGCTTCAATAGAGACATCAA
>Ga0247723_1002217_pt1 | contig 10565 bp, 11 predicted proteins | sample MSEWelMarce5H_FC_FD_189079 | JGI IMG/M metagenome (GOLD analysis project Ga0247723, IMG submission 189079) | Subsurface sediment microbial communities from gas well in West Virginia, United States - MSEEL Well Study Marcellus 5H_FC | ecosystem: Environmental > Terrestrial > Deep subsurface >...
ATAATTTAGCAGTTAATAGATTAAACTTTGGTGATACATTGGATACTGATTATGTTAGTCAGCAATTTAGTAAAGAAGCAAATAGAGAATATGGTAAATCATATTATACGGATACCACTAACTTCTTTTCACAAGGTGAGTTTAATGTTAAAACTACTTTTGCATCAAGTCCATTACTTAGAATTGCAGGAACTGGATTATCAGGTAGTGCACTAAATCCAACTGAAAATACATTCTATGCAGGAACTGTACAACTTACAAATTCTTCAAGACCTGATACTGCATGTACTGCAGCAAGTTCGTTTGATGTATATACAACAACGGGTACATTGGCACAAGGTTTAATAATGTATTTTGATAGATATGCATCGGTACCTGTGACTGGATATTATAACTTTGTTGCAGGACCTGGACAAGAAGTAACTGAAATAAATAGATTTACAGGAGAAATCGGATACGGAACTGGTTTCTTCTGTTAAAATAGAATATATGTCACAAATTATACCAATATACATACCAACTTACATAGGTGACCAAAACTATAATCCAAATAGAGTTTTGCCTCGTCTATTTTTTTATAATGGCTTAGTTGATTGTGAGGAATATTATATTGAGAGTGGTAGCTTAACAAATTCAGGTATACCTAAACTACAAACTGCATTTCCTTATTTTGACAATTATAATGTAGTAACTGGTAGTTTTCCAACATTAAATAGTGATAGTTTACTTTTTAATAATGAAGCTGCATCTTATGGACAAATACCAACAGGTAGTCTTTATACACAATATTGGGAAACATATGTAAACTTACTTTATAATCCTAGAACTCGTTTATTTAATTGTGAAGCAATTATTCCTCTTGCAGAATACTATAAGATGGAATTGAACGATATAGTTGAATGGAGAGGAAACTATTATCACCTTCGTGCAATCAATGAATATAACTTAAAGAATGGTGAATGTAAGATACAATTATTAGGCCCATTAGAACCTCCTGTAATTACTAATTTATTGCCTATAAAAGATTGTGGATTTAATTTTACATCTTCTCTTTTTACAACAACAACTACAACTACAACTACAGCAGCTCCAACGGTATTTTATCAAGCAACAATTGGAAGTGGCCTAACTAGAACTGTTTCTTATACGGATTATAATAATGCATCTAGAAGTGCAACATTTGACCCATCAAGAAGTTTTAGATTTGCAGCAATAAGTGGCAGTGTATCATTTAACAATCCGTTAGGTTGTACTCTTACAGTTTTACAACAACCATTTACACCAGTTTTTGAACAATATCAGCTTTTCTTTGGCCCAACACAACTACCTACATATTATATAAATTGGCAAGATAGTGGTGGAGCCATATCAAAATATACAAATTATACTTATCCTACCACTCCATCAACTGTTTGTGTAGTTAGTGGAAGTTTTAGTGGTACTGGTGGACTGAATTGGCCAGTAGGATTTTGGAGAATTACAAATACAGGAGCATGTTAATCAACTACTATTACATTATAATCAATTGTTAAAGATAAGATGCCAAACTACAATAGACAAATAACACTAAATTCAAAAGGAGCTGACTCAGGTCCTCTTTATGATGTATACTATTCAACGGATTGTATAAATTACACAATTTGTATTGATGGTAGTTCTGTTAGTTTGCCTTCTATTGGGTCTACTGTAATTATAACATTGCCTGACAATGCTACTTGCATTAAATTAGTCAATTTAACATTCGGATGTTTTTCAAATGAGGTAGTTGAAAATATTCAGCCGTTTACAACAACTACAACTTCAACAACAAGTACTACAAGTACAACATCTACTACGTCTACGACTTCAACTACGTCTACAACAAGTACTACGAGCACAACGTCTACGACTTCTACAACTAGTACTACGTCTACGACTTCTACGACAACTCAATGTCCTTGTGTTGAATTTATTACATTGGAAGTTACAACTGCTGGAAATGTAACTTGGAATGATTGTTATGGTCAGCCTGAGTCATTAGGTGTTTCTATTGGGCCTAATGTAATAGGAAGTTTTGGTGATGGTTGCGTGAATATAAATAGTTTAGGTGGTACTGCGGTATTTACGATAGACTCTTATGGCCCTTGTTGTACAGTTCCTGCTACGACTACAACAACGACTAGTACAACTTCTACAACATCAACAACAAGTACTACGAGCACAACGTCTACAACTACAAATGCTCCGTTTACGGCATATATAAGTGATATTAGCGCTGGAGATGCTTGTTTAGGTGGGTTCGGTGAATATAGTTTCTTTGGAAGTGGAGCAACATTATGTACTAGTGTAACAGTAAGTCAAGCAATCATAGCAGCAGAAATTGTACTAAATGGTGATTTTTGGTTAAGTGATGGAACTAATAGTAGATATTATAAGCGCAATGGTTCACCTATCAATACACAAATAGGTACAGCACAAAGTGCATGTGAAGCTTGTCCAACTACAACAACTACTACGAGCACAACTTCTACAACTACCAGTACTACAAGTACAACTTCTACAACTACAAGTACAACTTCTACAACTACAAGTACAACTTCTACAACTACATTACCACCGTGTGTGACATCGGTAAGTTTTGAAGTAGATAGTGCAGGTGATGTTAGATATGTTGATTGTTGTGGAAATACAATTTACTTAACATTCGCAATAGGGCCACAAGTAATAAATGATTGTTTACAAACTTATTCTTTGTTTGCTTTAGGTGCAACTATATCCTTCATAACATATAATTCAACTGCATGTAATTGTACTTCAACAACAACTACAACATCGACTACGTCTACTACAAGTACTACTTCTACAACATCTACTACAAGTACTACTTCAACTACTTCTACAACAAGCACAACAAGTACTACTACATTAGCGTGTGAGTGTTGGGCAATTTATAACGAAGGTGGTACAACAGGAAATTATGATATAGTTAATTGTAACGGAACAGAACAAAATCTAAATTTAGCATCTGGTGCAAGTAGGATACATTGCTTAAAAGGTGGAACTGCACCACAAATCAATTCAGGCTTATTAACTGATGTTCAATGTGGTAATTCTTGTAATGTAGCAGCTGATTGTACATATTGTGGGCCAACAACAACAACGACTAGCACTACATCAACTACATCAACAACAAGTACTACATCAACAACAAGTACTACATCAACAACAAGTACTACATCAACAACAAGTACTACAACAGCAGCACCTGATTGTGTATGTATGACAATACTTAATGAAGGTGGAACGACTGGTAACTACACAATTACAAATTGTAATGGTACAGAACAATCACCGAACTTAATAGCAGGTGCAAGTAGAACACATTGTATACAAGCAGGAAGTTCAGTTATAATTAACTCTGGACTTTTAACAGATACTTTATGTGGAACAGCTTGTAATGTATCAGCGGATTGTACACCGTGTTAAATAATATTGATGGTTGTCCATAGTTAGACAAATATTTTTTTTAGTGTTAGAATAATGAACTAAATAAAAAAGTATGGCAGAAATTTACGTTGGAAAACAATTAAGGTATGTATGTGCACAACCAGCAAGTGAGTATTACGCTTGGCAAGTTGATGTAATGTTAAACAATTTTAGAAAACAAGGTATTAACTTAAATCAGGTAGACATTGTATGTTGGAAACAAAATGGTACAATCCCTGAAAGTTGGTTGAAGTTAGCAAGACACTACCCAGCACGTTTCTTTTTCTATGACGATACAAGAGAAACTAAACATTACATTTCGTCAATCAGACCTAACATATTAAAACAGCATTTCAAAAAGTATCCTGAAATTTGCAGTGATACTATTTTCTATCATGATTGTGATATCGTATTTACAAAACCACCATCAGAGTGGATTACCGATATTATGATTAACGATAAGAGATGGTATGGTAGTGATACACGTTGGTATATCGGACATGACTATGTAAAGTCAAAAGGAGACGATATTTTAGAGGCAATGTGTGATATAGTAGGTATATCCAAACACGAAGTTGAAAGGAATGAATTAGCTGCCATAGGGGCACAATACCTAATGAAAAATATTGACCATGAGTTTTGGGATAAAGTTGAAAGAGATAGTGAAAGACTATTCAAAGAAATTACAGAATTAAGTGATAAGAAATCAATTGGTAGACCCGAATATCATCCATTACAAATATGGTGTGCAGATATGTGGGCAGTATTATGGAATGCTTGGTTAAGAGAAAATCATACAGTGTGTCATAAAAACTTTCAATTTACATGGGCAACTGAAAGAATAGAAAGTTGGGATGAAAATAACATATATCATAATGCAGGTGTAACTAATAATACTAGCAATTTATTTTATAAAGCAGATTATATGAACAAATATCCATATAATGTTACATTAGAATTAAAAACTGATATGTCGTCTTACAACTATTGGTTAGAGATATGTGATACTGCAAGACAAACACCATTGGCATGATAGAGGAATTATATAAAAATAAGCCTGACTCTATTCACGATATTATACCCTCCGAATTTTTTACTAAATATGACTCATACGATTATGTGTGGAGTGGTAATTGTTTTGAATGGTATTACGCATTAGGTAAAACAATACAACCAAAAACATTTTTAGAAATAGGAGTTAGATTTGGTTTCAGTTTTTTACCAACAATGCTAGCATCTGATAATTTAGAGTATGCATTAGGATGGGATTTAGAGACATATGGCAACAATGAGATGGCAAGAGTAAACATTCATAATCACTATAATGGTAGTGCAAAATGGAGTATTGAGCATGTAGACTCACAAATCCAGAGAGAATTACCAGGTTTTTTTGACTTAATTTCAATTGATGGATGTCATGAGTATGATTGTAAAGTGCATGACTTAAAGTTGTGTATCAATAAATGCAACTATGTTATATTAGATGACTACGATTATCATGCAGATGTAAAAAACTCAACCGATTTCTTTTTGCAAGAGTATAGTAAACATATTGAGTGGGCTCACTATATTCCAACATTCAGAGGTAGCATGTTAATAAAGTATAAAAATGAAAGTAAATAAAGCATTGTGGGGTGATGTTGATGTCACTAATAAAGTGTGTGAATTATTTGTAACAGATAATAAGTTGACACTAAATGCTTCCAATCATTACTTAACAGATACTAAACCAGGTGTAGAAAAGAAACTGCATATTTGGATTGAGGATAATGGAGTAGAACATTTCTTTGAAGTTAACGAAGGTGCAAATCTAAAATATCCACAGACTAAATATTGTGATGAGAATGCATTGATAATGACATCTTGCAATAGAGTTGAACAATCATTACTTGCATTAGCTGTCAATAGTAGAATTATACAGCAACCATTTAATTTAGTTATTGCAGATTGTTCTACACCTGACTTAAAAAATGAGGATGGTATTAAATTACATAGTGGTGATGACCCATACAATCAAATTAAAGACCATAATTATAACTCTGATTGGAGTTTATTTAAGCAGTGGATACCTACATTCGCAAACATAAAGAACTACGAAATTATCCATGTTTCTCCTCGTTTACCAAAACAGAGAGGTGAGGCAACTTTAATGGCTTTAGGTAGTATGATGGCAACAATGATGGGTTGCAAATACGGATTAAAACTTACAGGCGTCTGTCACTTAAAACAGGATTGGGTTAGTAACCTAAATAACCTAGTTGCAGACTATGATATCACTACAATTAAGAGAGGTAGTGGTAGAGAAAGCTCTACAAGAGTGACTGCATTTCAAAATGATAAGTTTTCTGCAATGTTATCAAACGAAGGATATAGTGGTTGGATTGACGAATATGATTTTATTGAGAAAAAGTTGGATAAGATATGTGATAAATACAACAGAAAAAGATTTGAAGGTGATGAAAGAAGTTTTATAGTTGATGAAGGATTAGGCAGACATGACCACAGAGAAATTATAATGGCAAATTTAGAAAAACATAATCTATTAGATTGTGATGATTATTTTATTAAAAAGTTTATAAAAGGAAAAATATGGTAAATAAGAAAGTTAGTTTTGTATGCACTTCATATAGAAGGTTTTATTGTGTAAAAAGAATAGTTGCACAATATCATGCACAAACATATGAAAACAAAGAGTTGATTATATTCAATACAGATATGGAACACCCATATGAGTTAGGTTTTGACGACCCAAGTATTATTATAGTAAATAACGATACAAACTATTTGACAGGCGAAAAATATAAAAACAGAGGTGAGATTTGTAGAGATGCAGTAACTCATACAACTGGTGAATATTTTATGCTAGCAGATGACGATGATATTTATTTACCTTATCATATTGAACAGGCAGTACATGGTATTATTGAAAATGGTAAAGATGCATGGAAACCACAAAAAAGTTTATTTGCAACAGGAGATAGAGTAGAGTTTTGTCAAAATACTTTGGAAGCAAGTGTGATTGTAAAGATGGATAGAATTAAAGAGATTGGATTTAGAGAGGATATTACAGGATATGAAGGTTTAAGTTGGTATACAAGATTAAGAGATGAAGGTCAATTAAAAGAAATTCACGACAAATATATTCCATCATACTGCTTTAATTGGTCAGACCCAGCAGAAGTTGCAGGACATAAACAAAGTGGAGACATAAATAATCCAAATAACTTTGAAAACCATAAGCAAAATAGTGGTGATTATTGCACAGGCCCTTTATTTCCGTTAGATAAAATTGAATTGGATATAGTATATCAAAAATATTATGACTTCCTTAAATCACAGGAAAATAACATTAACGAAGAACACTACAAAAAATATTTGCATCCACTATTAAAGTGATAACTGGTGTTAAAAGGTTATGATAAAGAATACAATTGACCTTTTGTCTCAAAAAGATTATTACAAAGTATCGGATAGAATTGATACTGCTAAAGGAAAATATGAATTGCCTACATCTATAAAATCATTTTTCAAATGGTTAAAACGCAATAAATTATGGCAGAAGTAGTTGAAATCGAAGTTGATATAAACACCAATGCTCCTGAAGCTGAAGGTGCGTTAGGTTCTCTTAAATCACAAATTAGAGAAACTACAACGGCTATGCAGAAATTAGAACTGCAAGGTAAAGCAACTGGGTCTGAATATGAAAAGTTGCGTTCCAAATTAGATAACTTGAATGATGCACAAGATAGAGCAAAGTTTAAGGCAGGACAATTTGAAGATAGACTTGCATCCCTACCTGGCCCATTAGGTCAATTAGGTAGTGGTATTAAAACTGCCGGTGATTCATTTGCAACATTTGGTAAAACACTTACAATATCATTAGGTATAGTGGGTTTATTAGTTGCAGCATTCTTTGCAATTAAAGAAGCATTATCTAAAACAAAAGAAGGACAAGAGGGATTGTCAAAAGCAATGTCTGCATTCAACTCAGTTGTTGCACCTTTGTTTGCAATATTAGAGAAAGTTGGAAACATAGTCTTACCTATCATAACCAAAGGTTTTGAAGCATTAGGTAGTGTGATGAATAAAGTTGCTAAATTCTTTGGAGTATCAGATGGTAAGATACAAGAAGTGACAGGGTCATTGGAACAGAATAATGAAATGGCTAAGAAGCTTGCAGAAGATGAAAAGAAAAGAGTAGAGGAGGGAAAGAAACTACAAGATGAAAAAGATAAAAAAGCAAAAGAGTCTGCAGATAAAGCTGCAGCAAGAGCAAAAGAAGCAAAAGCAAAAAGAGACGCTGACTTAAAGGAAATAGAGGCTGGACAAAAAGAGGCAATGATATCTCTTATGAAAGAGCAAGACCAAGAGGTATTCAAAGCAAATGAAAAGTATTCTAAACTTTTATTTCTTGCAACTAAGTATGGTGAAGATACCACTACATTAAAAGAAGCACAGGCAAAAGAAATTGCTGCAATTGATAAGAAATATGCAGATGCTGAAAAGGAAAGACAAGACAAAGCTAGAAAAGAAAAAGAAGATGCTGATAAAAAGGTAACAGAGGATTTAGCAAAGATAGCAGAAGAAAGAGATAAAAAAGCAGAGGAAGATGCACAAAAGAAATTTGATGCAGAATCACAAGCTAGAGTAGATGCTGCCAATCTTGTAATGGCTGATTACAATTACAAAAAAGCATTAGGTGATGCAACATTCCAAGATGAGATAGCTGCGTTTGATAAAACACGTCAGTTAGAAAGAGAGGACATGGTTGCAAGAAAGGCTTCAGGAGATGCATTACTTGCATTTGATAAAGAAACTGCAGCTGCAAGAACTCAAATAGAACAAGCACAACAAGAAGCTAAGTTAGGTATTATAAGTAATGCATTAGGAACTATTGCACAAGCAGTAGGTGAAAACACAGTTGCAGGTAAAGCATTAGCAGTTGCACAGGCAACAATTGATACATATATGGGTGCGAATAAAGCATTAGGAACATATCCTCCTCCATTCGGTGCAATTGCTGCAGGTACTGTTATTCTTGCAGGTTTATTAAATGTTAAGAAAATTGTATCTACAAAGATACCAAAAGTACCTGGTCAAAAGGGAGGTGGTGGTGATTCGGTTTCTGCACCATCTATAACTCCACCAACTATACCAACAATCGCTGCACCACAAATCAATACAACAGGTGGAATGAATCCAACTACACAAATTGCACAAACTATAAATGCATCACAAAATCGTCCAGTGCGTGCTTATGTTGTATCACAAGAAATTCAATCACAAACTGCATTAGATAGAAGAACTAATAGAGCAGCAACATTTGTTGGTGGATAAAAAAAATAAACTATGTTAAAAGATAATATGGAAGAATTATATGAACTGATATTACAAGATGAAGAAGATGGTGTATTTGCCAACTCATTCGTAGCTGCAGGAGCAATAGAAAGAGATTTTGTATACTTTTCAAACGAAGTCCTTTTTGCAGAAGTATCTGACGAAAAGAGATTAGTTGCCGGCCCTATGTTAATTCCTAATAAGAAGATATTAAGAATGAGTGAAGATGGTGAAAGATACTATGTATATTTTAGTGAGCAGACAATTGAGAATGTTGCTAGAAAGTTTATGAAGAATGGATTTGGTGCAGAGGTAACCGAAGAACATGGTAAGAAAGTATCAGGTGTTTACTTAACCGAATTGTGGCTTGTAGAACAACCAACAAAAGATAAATCAAACTTATACGGATTTACTTTACCAAAAGGAACATTATTTGCAGTATACAAAGTAGAGAATGATGATGTTTGGAAAAAAGTAAAAGACGGAACATTTAATGGATATAGTATAGAAGGTTTATTTGAACATAGAAAATCGGATTTGAAATTATCATTAGAGAAAGCAATAGATGAATTAACGGAACATGAAGCTGAAATCCTATTAGGACAAATCAAAGCAATCATTAAGAAAGATAAGAGATACGGAAAAGGACAAAGAATAGAAATGGAATCATACGCTGACTATGGTAGTGGTGTATCTAATAATGCAAAAAGAGGAATAGAGTTAAACGAAAAAAATAATAATAAATGTGCAACTCAGGTAGGTAAAGTAAGAGCACAACAATTAGCTAAAGGTGAACCGATTTCAGTCGAGACTTTGAAAAGAATGCATTCCTATTTAAGTAGAGCAGAAGTATACTATGATGAGAGTGATATGAATTCGTGTGGCACAATTTCATTTTTATTATGGGGTGGTAAAGCAGGACTTGGATATAGTAGAAATAAATTAAGAGAGTTAGGATTACTAACTGAAACTGAAGCACAACCATCAATACCTAATTCATCATATGCAGGAGAACCTGCTAAAAAGAAAAAGAAAGATGACAAGTAATTCTGTAAGCAAAAAGTTAGTCGAATTTATATCACAAGAAATCAGTTATGCTGAATTTGAAGATATACTTTTGAATCAAGCAACTGCGTCTAATCCTGCAAGAGTAGGTTGGATAACCGAAACAGGTCGTAAAAGATATTACGATATGTATTGGATTGACGGGCCTATTGGTAATGGAATTGCAGGTGGTAGTGATACAAAGGCTGAAGTGGATATGTATAATATTCCAGTAGTAGGTTTAGATGGTGATTGGAGAACATTGGACTTTAATACAGTCTATAAAGTAAGATTTAATAATAAAACATACAAAGTAAATAATTAAGATATGCCGTTAGACCCACCAAAATCAGGAGAAAGTAAATCAGATTACTTAAACTATTGCATACCAATAGAAATTGCATCTGGTAAAGAACAAGACCAAGCAACTGCAATATGCATTTCATATTACGACAAAGATAAGATGTCTAAAATAACTGACACTAAATCTAAGGTAATGGCTGCAGTTTCATACAATACAAAGTTTAGAGGAATTAACTTAAAGGATGAAAACGACCCATGCACTGCGGGTTATGAACAATACGGAATGAAGGATATGGATGGTAGACAAGTCCCTAACTGTATTCCTATTTCTGACTAAAATTAAAAAATATGATGCACTTATTTCGTAAACAAAAATTCAATACAAATCTTTATGATTTAGAATTGAAAGTAGAGGA
>Ga0247723_1002218_pt1 | contig 10559 bp, 30 predicted proteins | sample MSEWelMarce5H_FC_FD_189079 | JGI IMG/M metagenome (GOLD analysis project Ga0247723, IMG submission 189079) | Subsurface sediment microbial communities from gas well in West Virginia, United States - MSEEL Well Study Marcellus 5H_FC | ecosystem: Environmental > Terrestrial > Deep subsurface >...
TTTCATAATGTGGAATGATGTGCCATATGTCGGCATATGCGGGTGATGCACCATCTTGGGGAATCAAGTAGATATTTCACATTATGAAATTATGAAAACCTTACAGTTATTTCACGATGTGAAAAATCGACTGGGTTTATTTATAGGTAGGGAAAACACTGAGTCCCGCCGAATAAGGGTTTCAAGAGGTTGGCACGATTCTTTCACCTATATATATGTAAGCAGCGCAAAATCGAGGCTTACACAATTCAACACACATTTGAGAGGCGTTCAGAATGACACACACACAAACCCGAGAGCAGTGGCTCTCACAAGCAACCACAGAGCTTCGTGGCCTGTTTAAACAGCATGGGGTCACCTTACCCTTAGAAGTCCGTTCATCGTGCGGCTTCCCATCAAAATCAGCCCTCAGCGCAAAGAATCGCCGAATTGGTGAATGCTGGTCTGCTCGGGCTTCGGCTGACAAGCACGCAGAGATTTTTATCTCGCCGACAATCAGCGACAGCTTGCGGGTTTTGGACATCTTGGCTCATGAGTTAGTCCATGCCTGTCACCCAAATGACGGCCACGGCAAAGCATTTGGAAAGACAGCCCGAGCCATTGGTTTAGAGGGAAAATTGACCGCCACATATGCGGGCGATGCGTTTAAACAATGGGCTGAGCCTGTGCTGGCTCGCCTTGGTTCTTACCCTCACGCCGACCTCATCCCTTCAAATGCTCAAAAGAAACAAAGCACCCGAATGCTCAAATGTGTCTGCCGTGACTGCGGTTATACAGTTCGGGTTGCTGGCAAGTGGCTCGCTGACATGGGCGCACCTCACTGCCCTGAACATGGCGAGATGTCCACAGACTGACAGCTTAGAGCGAAGCCCGAAAGGGCTTCCCTGTGCGCTGTTGCACTATCCCGAAAGGCGTGAACCATGATGTTAACTGACCCTAATCAAATCGAGCACTATCGTCTCATCGTTTTGTGGCGTGGCCTTGGCCTAGAACTGCAAGGCCTGAAGATGAGCCGAGGCGCATCCTGTTACAAAATCCTCAAAGGGATGGGCATGACAGGCACAAAGAAGCAAGTCCATAATGAGTTGGGCAAGCTGTTGGGCAAAGTCCCTGAGACCGTTTAAACAGTTCAGAGGGAAGCCCGAGAGGGTTTTCCTGTGCGCTGTTGCACTATTTTGAGAGGTGTTGAGATGCTGAAATATAACCCTGACAACAGAGGCGAATTCCAAGAACGTGACCGTGAGCACTGGTTCACCTATCGAACAACCGACAATCCTTGGGCGCTTGCTCATGGCCTCACTCATGAGGTTGACGTACTGGATGGCGTGAGGTTCGCCATTGTCAAAAAAACCCGTGCTCTTATGTGCTTGGCTGAGGGTGATTCGGGTGAGCCACTATTGGAAACTTGGCTGTTCAAAAAACACACTGTGTTCCACTGACAGTCCAACTTACAACCTTCGTGCATGAGGGTTGTGGGGTGCGCTGTTGCATCGTTTAAACAATTTGAGAGGTGTTAATCATGGATAAATCTGAAATTCTCTGGGCTGTTGCCTGTGTGTTTGTGTTTGCCTTTATTGGCGTTTTGTTTGGTTTGGGAGTCTGAGCATGACCACCGACACCAACACCGACCTCGAAATTCAAGTGACCACCATCGGCACAGTTGATAACGGTTGCGATGGCTCTCAGCAATATATCCTTCTGAAGTGTTTAAACGACTACCTGACAGAAGATGAGGCGTGGGCATATTTGCATCCACTGGTCTACCGTGACACCAACACGGCTGGCGCATATTTCTGCCACATTGTCGAGACAATCCAAAAGTCTGACGATTCGGTTATCTGCATCGTTCACCATCAGTTCAATAACTGAGAGCGTTTAAACAGAGTCTAGACCATTGGGGATGTTGTCCCCTTTGGCCTGTACTTTTGCAGGGTTTGAAAGGTGTTAATCATGACTGAAAAAACTTACAACGGCTGGACAAATTACGCCACTTGGCGGGTCAACCTTGAAATCTTTGATGGCCTTTATGACAGCGACATATTCGACCTGAGCCTTGAGCCTTGGGAATTGGGCAATGTTTTGCAAGATTATGTTCAAAACCATATCCATGAAAGTGGCGGCGGCGAGGGTAATTTAGCCGTTGATTATGCCCTTGCCTTTATTCACGATGTGAATTGGTATGAAATTGCAAAGAATTTAATTGCTGAATATGCCGATAAAGAGGTGGACGCATGAAAACATTCAAAGTTATTGCATCGTCAATCACTTATTACAAAATCGAAATCGAAGCCGAAACTGAAGACGAAGCCTACAAAATTGCCAAATATGATGCAGATGGTTCGGATTTTAGGGAAATTGGGCTTGGTGATTGGGAAATCTGCGACATTCAAGAAATTCAAGAGGTGACAGCATGACACAAACCCAAGCACTGACCCAAGCCCTTGTTTTGGCAATAACTGCACCTGACGACCAAAAAGCACAGATGGCAATAGATTTATCTATTGAGCTTGCAATGCGTTTAAACGCTGCGGACGTTGAAAAGTGCAAAGCCAATGCGCTGTTAATTTTGGGGACAAAATGATATATGCAACCGTTGCCCTAATTTTGAGGATAATTTTCAGAAAATAAGTTAGTGAGCACTTTCCAATTTTAAGCCCTTCGGGGCTTTTTTCTTGTCTATCCTTGCCTTACCCTTCCCAAGCCAAAAAACCCGCTAAAAAGCCCTTATAAATCGTCTGCAAGGTCATCGTCAACAAAAAGACAGATGCCAACATGGTTAAGGTCAAAATCTGGACGCAAACCAACACGCCAGAAATGAGCCGCCCATCGCACTGCAATCCGTGTGCCTTCAGCCACTGACCCACCACCAATGTGCGCCAGTGCCTTCTTTTCCTGTTCAGAATAAAAGACAACCTGCCCTTTTTTACCCTGTGGGGTAGGACTAGGCCGCTTTTTTGGCTTCGATTCCATTTATTGTGTGCCTGAGATATTCTGCAATTAGTAGGGCTTCGGCTTTGTTTATGTCCTTTTTGAGCTTTAATTTGGCTTCAGGCCATAGATAACGTGCCATGTCCAATGATTCGTTTTTGTCTGCGGTTAGGTGAAAGTGTTTTTTCCACTTTTGCGGTGTTACTAGGTGAACTGGATAACGTGTTAATTCACACACTGCTGAAATAACGCCCACAGCCCTTGCAAAATTCCACGTGCTTGAAAGTCCTTGGTTCGGCATACTGTGTACCCTCTCCATACAAATTTGCGCCCCTTCTTTTGGGTCGATTATTGAAAGCAGTCTAGATTTGAAAACAAGGGCAAGAATGTGTTTGTCTTGGTGTTCAATGTCGAAACAGGCTGAAAAATTGCCGTGGTCATCTACTGCGCCTATTGCGCCGCTTGCCATGCCAGGGTCGCAACCCACCCACAGAGTCATGATTTTTCCTTTATTTTGTCCAAAAACTCATCTTGGATGCCCTTGTAAAACCCATAAACGTCATTCTCCAACTGTTTCACCCTGTGCCATGTGTGCTGTTTGAAACCCTGTGTTTTCGCCATCCTGACAAGATGCAATAAGGTCTGGTATCGGTGTTCCTCGAAGGTCGCCGCAAACCCACAATGCTCTCGTGACTGCGAGATTGGAATAATTGTTGATTCCATTCTTGATTTCATCCAACAACAGATTGGCTTCGACTCTGTCCATAAATCCTCCTTGGTAAACCTAAATTGAAAACGCTGTTGCTTGTCAACCGCTTGCGCTTGTTTGCGTTATATCGTCTGACATTATCTATCCGACTAGGTTTAGGTTTTGGTTTATCGGGAAAGTCACCCAAGGCATAAATAGCCCTTGGATAGCGTCTATCGTGTGTTTCGTGCTCGAAGGTATAGCCAACCACATAAATGCGCTTAGGCATCGTTTTAGAGGCTTTGTTCATGCGGGAAACCACTGCTGAGAGTTCTGGTTTGTCAACGCCAAGCTCTTGGCACAGTTCTGCACCTGTCATAGCACCCAAGTCGGAAAGTGCTTTTTCGATTTGTTGGACAAGACTGCCGTACTTTCTCATGTGTTCTTTTCCCTGAGTTTGGATTCAATCAATCGCACTTCAATAGGCTCAGTTCCAACTGAAAGACACAAATTCTTAACTTCCTCATCCGTCAGCCCTACCCATGCGTGACTCTTGTCTTTGGTCAACAGATGAATGTCTGCGGCTCTTATCCACAGTTCACCATCAAATTCTTTTGCTGGAATCATGTTCGACCCCTTAAAGCCGCCAATTTAGCCCTGATGTCATCTGGCATAGGCACTGATGACTTGCGGCTCTGTTCAATAGCTTCTAGGGCTGTTTCTGTGCGTTTAATCTCAGGAATCTCAGCACCATCCCATCGTTGTTGGTTCAAGTACACCAAGGGTGCAGGGATGAACGCACCATTTGACTTTAGCCATTGCTCTGTTGTCTTTAGCCACTGAACGTGCTTGATGATTTGGTCTGCTTGTGTATCGCAATAAGACTTTATCCACACCTGTTTGCATTTGGACTTAGCCCCTTTTCTTGGGTTGCTAGGCCATACTTTCCAGAAGTCTTCAAACATTGAATTCCCTTTAGACATAGGTTCTCCAAGGGTGGATAGACAAGAATCTATCCTCTCCTCTCCAGACAGTTTAGTGTTCATTCATTCACTCCTATTAACATTGAAAAACCAAAAAGCCCCAAGTGCGCTTGACGGATTTGTTCGCTTATACAACTGGCCTTGTTTACCACCGATGTACCAGTTGCTTTACCAGTCGCCAAATCAACGCTGGTCACGTTTTGCACAAGGGGTGTACTTGTGTGCGGTGTTTTCTTCCAAGCAGTCCATGCAGACTCACTACTATCGTGTGGAGTACGGAAACTGTGGAGACATAAAAAAAGCCACTTAGCTCTACCCTCGGTGGAAACCCTACGGATTAGACCAAGGGCGAGAGTAGAATTAAGTGGCCTTACTTCATTGCTTTCCACGGCAACGACTTGATGATACATCAAAAACAGTTGGTGCTGCAATTACTTCCATAACAGCAGGTCGTACAAGTCACATATTTACCATTTATATAGTAAGTGTGTGTTGAACAAGCCGCCCAAACTGTCAGGCTAGACACCGCTAAGTACGCACCAATAATGGCTTTTTTCATGATTTCTCCTTTAAACAAAACTGTTGCTGAACCGACTCTGACACTTCAAAAAGTCTAAAGCACCCCTACGATGCACAAGGTCTTTCCAGTTCCCTTGGACATAGGTTTCATGGGTTGTCCCATTGGCATGGCGAGGTGTATTCTCTGATTTAGTCTCAATCAACTTCATCCGACCCGCATTGGTTAAATGCCACATCTCGTCAATCTCCACCACAAAACCATTCATTTCAAGGTTTTTCAGGTGGGTCAAAGAGTGGTAAGAGCCAGATAGATGAGTCTCGCTAGTGGTGAACGAGACGCTACTTCTAGGGCCGTTTGTCAGACGCTTGAGTGTTTGCATCTGAGGAATTGATAGTTTCATTGTTTTTCCGATTGTTGATTGACTGAGCCAAGAGTTTGCGTAACCAAACGGCTCCTCCAAGGTTTTTGAACTCGTTTTTGAGGCTTGTAGTGACTCGTACAGCAATTTGAATGCTTGAGCCTGTGATTTCTGAGGGTGGTCTTGGCATAGTGCTAGGATTGTATAGCGTCATACAGTTTGACAATAAGGGAAAGTCCCTATACCATCACAATCGTATTGTTTGACAATACAGATTCCAACAACTTGAGAGGTGTCAACATGGAAATCATTGAAAAATATTACAGCGAGACATTAGAGAAAGAAGTCACTGTTGTTCTGACTTGGTACGACTATGACGTAGCCACACTTTACCTAGACTTTGAATGGGAAGTACAGGACGAGACTGGCAAGGATGTTCAAGACGATTTGTCTGGGCAAGAACAAGACGAGTGCGAGCGCATTGCTCGTAGATACGCCAAGTCACTATGACCTACGCACAAGCCTTTATCAGGATAGTGCTAATGATGGGCTTGTCCATTAGCATCTATGCCCATACTGAGCCTCGTACAGAGCCTTTAAGCCCTCAAGAGATACGAGAGAAGGGTAAGGCTAGGTCGGCAGAGAAAGCCTGTTTAAACATGAAGAAAGCCAAAAGGAAAAAGCATGAACGATTCTGCTCAAAGTTTGTGGCGTAAACGTCAGATTGAATCTAGGGTTGAAGTTGTTGAACAAGAGGTAGGCCAGTTGAAGCAGCGGGTGGAATCCTTGAACCCTTATCGAGACACAGTGCTAGATGAAGTGGCTGATGCCATTTTGAAGATGGAAGGGTTTGGCAAGGACACGTTGCACAGCTTTGCTATTTACATCAGGGGCTTGAAATGACTGAAGATGACGTTATTGAGATGGCAAGATTTGCTGGCATAACAATTGACAGCTTTGGATTTCAAAGCGGTTATATAGAAGAATTTGTAGCCTTTGCCAACCTTGTAGCCGCCAAAGTCACACAACAAGAGCAAGACCGATGCTGTGCCATTGTTTTTGGTCAGTGTGAAAGTGACAACGTGGCACAAAGAACTGTTAATGCAATAAGGGGTAAAGCATGACACAAGATGAAATCATTGAGATGGCAAGAGAGGCTGGCTTTGAAATTGATTGCTGTTCTCTTGATTGGCATAAGCGAATAACAGCCTTTGCCAACCTTGTAGCCGCCAAGAAGCAAGAGCGCATTATTGAAGTGGTTGAGCGTTTGGGTACATGGGCGCACATAACTGAAGTGGTAGCTGAAATCAGAGGTGAAGCATGACACAAGAAGCATTTAAAGCATGGTGGTATAGCGAAGGCAGTCAAGCCCCATATACACATCATGACTGCGAAGAACACACTATGCGTATGTGTGAGATTGCATGGGCAAATGGGGCTTACAAAGCAACAGAAGAAGCCAATGCAAAAGCCAACGCATCATGGACATTGATGTGCAAGAAGATGGTTGCCATTGAAAGAGAAGCCTGTGCAAGGGTGTGTGATGAGCTATCTGACAAGCACACGTGGGAAGGAAGCTATGCAGATGAATGCGCCCAAGCCATCAGAGCCAGAGGAGAACAAGCATGACACAAGAAGCATTGAAGCTGGCGCTTGACTACTTAGAAAGTCGAGGCCTTGCTTGGAATGTACAGATTGCTTTGCGTGAAGCCTTGAGAGAACACGCCATGCGTGAAGTGCAGAGGCTTGGGCAAGAGATTGAGCAAGAGCCTGTGGCATTAGAGAGTTTGTTGGGGGCTATTGCCCGTGGTTGGTGTCATGAAAAAAATGCGAGCAAAGAAATGGATTCTGACCTTGCAATGGCAATTGCAACAGAAGTTAAAACTCTTTACGCCACCCCACCACAGCTAGAAGAACGCAACTTCTGCCCACGATGCGGAAAACGCACAAAAGAAATCCATACTTGCACACCACCACAAGGAATCTATTACACCCCACCACAGCGCACATGGGTAGGGCTTGAATGGAATGACATGGTAGACGTACTTAATGAGGCAAATGGTAAAAGCATGGAATTATGGGAAATGTTTAAAGCATTAGAAGCCAAAATTAAGGAGCGCAATACATGAATCCAAGAGTAGCAGATATGGCCTCCAAGGTTGGATTTGATGCGGCCAAATACACATGGTTTGACTTCTTTGATGTGCCAAACAGCATTGAGGAAGAATTAAAAAATGTTGCTCACGAAAGTGGTTGGGACAATAAAGCGCTTGCGTTAAATGAATTTTATACACCATCAGAAAACATGGCTGTTTTACATCCTAGTATTGATAATGCAATTTTCACTTATGATAAATCAATAACTATTGGTAAATATACAGGCGCAGCAGTAATGATGTGGGGTTGTGATGGAGATGAAGTTCCATTAGCTGTATTAACTGCTTATCCAATTCAAGTGGTTGAAAATAAACCTTTGTTAAAAACAAATACTTTTATGAAAAAGCATTTTCTAAAATCGTTTTTAGATAAAGGCGACACACAAGAATATGCCATGCAACAAATCACAAAACTTTGTATTAGTGCAGTTAACTTTGCTTGTTTAATAAATTTACGAGCGCATAAAACAGATGAAGTTCTATTGGCTCACAACGCAAAAGGTTTGGACTTCATCAATCGAAAAAGAAAAGCAAAACATCAGCCATTGCTTTATTCATGGAACACTATTGAACTTAAGCCAAGCGCACAAGTAAAGCAGGAACATAAGGGTGGTACTCATGCCAGTCCAGCAAGACATAAGCGTAGGGCGCACATAAGAAAAAAAAGAGATGGCAGTTTTATATGGATACCTGAGATGTGGGTGGGTAGCATAGAAAACGGATTGATCGTGCATGACTATGTAGCAGACAAACAATTAACCAAAGAAAGCATCAAATGAACAAAGAAGTATTTAAAAATCAATCAGAAAACCTTGAATTAACTGAAAAAGAAAAATTTGATGTAGAAAATGCGTTAGACATTATGGAAAAAGTTTCAAAAGCAGAACTTGAGTTTGCTGGCAATGTTATTCAACAATTAAAGATAAAAACTATCCATGCCACTATGGGCAAAGAGTGGGAGATGAAATATCCTAGTCTTGAAGAAGTCAAAAAGCTCCATGCGCTTGACAAGATATTTGAGATTACAAAACATTGAAGTCAAAATCAAGGAACGCAACACATGACTGACAGCCCCTGTATAGCAGTCTGTACGACCTTGTATGACGAGGTATGCAAGGGGTGTGGCAGAACTTACATTGAGGTTGCCAAGTGGAACGCTATGTCAGAGGAAGAAAAGCAAGGCATCTGGACACGCATCGATGCTGAGGCAACAGCATGGAGATACAACATTTACAAAGACAGAGTAAAGACATGATTCAACAAATCCGCACTTTTTATGGTCGTACAAAAGGACTCCACGGCAACAGACAAACCACTGTTGACCAAGGAATTGCATGGCTGTGCTTGAAATGCGGAAAAGTGTTCACTAACAAACGACTGTCTGAAATACACAACTGCACTAGGGAAATCCCTATGGTCAATTATAATAATGTCTGACAGAATACACGCATTGATAGGTTTTTAACAGGAGTGAATGATGATTGATATTAAGCACGAGACATGGGCAGCACTTCAGGATTTCACACCTGATGATGTAGCAGATGCTATTTGCGATAGCAAAGCTATCCTTGAAGCCATCCTTTGTAACGCATGGGCAGATGTTGCAGACATGGTACGAGCCAGAGTCGAACTCAAAGCCTTGCGTATGGCTGAAATCTCCCTAGAACTGCCAACAACACCTTGGGTTGATGACGAGGAAGAACTCAATTTGTGGCGCTTCTACCGCATGGAACGACTGCAAGAACAACTCAAACGAGAACAAGGTGCAATACCTACAATCAATCCCTACAACAAGCAAGGCCAGCAATGAAAACCAAGCTCAACCTAGACCGAATAATTGAGGAACACTCAAATGAAGAATACTGTGCTTATTGCATTGAGCCACGCATGGGAGTCGTGTCTTGTTGCGGTGAAAACCACTTTGTCCTATTTTCAGATTTGGACACCGATAGTCAACATGAAATCGCAGCGGAAATTGCGAGAAAAGAAGGCTAAAAAGATGGCATACGTAGGCAAATACCAAAGTGTTGCAGTGCCATCTAAACCGATCACCGACCCAGAATTTGGGTATGTGAATGCCGCACAAACAGATGTGGCGCAAACGTGGAAGAAGTTTCAACAAACAGGAGTTAATGATGATCGACTATGCACCTCTGCTGATACGAATCGAGCAGAACACCAAGAAGTTGTCGGACAAGTGCCTTCACAAAAAATACGAAGGATACAGTAACGACATAGCCCAAATCCATGCCGACCTGACACATCTAGCAATGTGGATGGTTGCTCAAGAAACAAAAGACATTTTAGATGGCGTATATAGGAGTGAATGATGATGGTTTTAGATGAAAAAGGTTTTTTGTTTGAGCGTAGCAAAATGATTGCTCAAATGCTTTCAACCAATGTAAATAATCACACAGAGAAAAAGAATAATCTGACATATCTCTCTTGGGCATGGGCATGGGCTGAAGCATTGAAAGCTGATGCCAGTGCTACTTACAAAGTAGAGATGTTTGATGGCAAGTGCTTCATGGACATCAACGGCACAGCAATGGTGTTTGTCACAGTCACTATGTTTGGCAAATCAATGACTTGCCAGTTACCAGTGATGGACTTTCGCAACAAAGCAATCCTCAACCCTGACGCATTTGCTGTCAACACTGCCATCATGCGGTGCATGACTAAGGCTTTGTCTCTGCATGGCTTGGGCTTGTATATCTATGCTGGAGAAGACTTGCCTGAAGGTGACTCTGCTTCAGATGTGGATGTAGGCGCAATGATTGACCACTTGGCGGCTATTGATGCTGCTTCAACAATGGATGAACTTAAAGATGTCTACACTGCTGCTTACTCTGCTTGCGGCTCTGATAAGAGTTGGCAGAAAAAAGTGATTGATGCCAAGGAAAAGCGTAAAGGAGCGTTGAAATGA
>Ga0247723_1002219_pt1 | contig 10556 bp, 10 predicted proteins | sample MSEWelMarce5H_FC_FD_189079 | JGI IMG/M metagenome (GOLD analysis project Ga0247723, IMG submission 189079) | Subsurface sediment microbial communities from gas well in West Virginia, United States - MSEEL Well Study Marcellus 5H_FC | ecosystem: Environmental > Terrestrial > Deep subsurface >...
TGTTAACTAATGGGTGTGTTAACTAATGGGTGTGTTAACTAATGGGTGTGTTAACTAATGGGTGTGTTAACTAATGGGTGTGTTAACTAATGGGTGTGTTAACTAATGGGTGTGTTAACTAATGGGTCGCCGAATCCGTATATCTTCGCCAGTATAATTATAAATATGTCGAGTACTAGCGATTCGCACAAACTCCAGCAATATGTCCAGCATATTAATTCAGTTCCTTCTTTGAACACATATTCCCCCGATTCCGTGAAAATGATGAAAACAATCTATGACCAGGCAGTCGCAGCTAGTAAACAACCAGTTTCCGCGCAAATAACTGGCGAACGATTCAGCAGCGAATCTTCAACTGGGTCGCTTTACAACAGCGTCGAACACACTATTCGCGCCTCTATTCAGGCTTCCAATAAATACTCCATCAATGCAGTTCTAACCATTGGCAAACGAACATACAATATGTTTTTTGTTTTTCCGGTGCGGAGCACCACAATTTCAAATACCGTTCGTGGAAAACATTTTGCCGAGGTGCGCGATTTTCTAAAACGCGCCCATATATGGTTGTTGGTTGCCTCTCATTATGCGAGCCCCCAATGTTCAAGCGAAGTCGATGTTTATTTATACATGACCCCGCATAAAAAGGTTTTGCCAACATTGGATGAAGGCGCAGTTAGCCAAGTCCACATAAATACGGCACTAACCACTCAGTGTAGCCAAAAGACCGAAATCGTATTGTATAGAAGAGAGGAAGTATTCAAGGTATTCATCCATGAATCGTGTCATAATTTGGGGCTGGATTTTTCTGGGTTTTATGAGGCAAATGAGATGGCTAAACAAGTGGTCGCCGGTATTTTTCCCATACAATCGGAATTGTGTATATACGAATCTTATTGCGAAATGTGGGCAGAGATCGTGAATATTGTGATTGTTGATGTTGTGGCGCATCCTCGTCGCCGAGGTTTTGAAACGGCGTGGCCCGCCATTGTGCGCAATATTAATGTTGAGAGGCGATTCACGATTTTTCAAGTCGCTAAATTGCTTACCCACAATAATATGGGATACGTGGATTTGATGAAACCAGACAATTCGTATCGCGAGAAAACAGAGGCGTTTTGTTATTTTGTGCTGAAGTCGATTATGTTGTTTTATTGTGATGATTTTTTAGCGTGGTGTTTTCGGAATAACGTTTCGGGGCACGGCGTAAGCTTACAGTTCAACCAAGCAAATGCCAAGAAATATGTTGTTGATTTAGTTGTATCGCGTTATAAATCCCCCGAATATGTAGAGGCACTTAACAAAACACACGAGCATTTTGTGAAGAACCGAGCGCGGCTACCTGCGTTAATTCGCAATACGATGCGAATGTCGATTATAGAATAGTTCGGACACTTTGGGTCTCGGTGTCTGGAAAAGGCCCCGGTCTGAGTCCCATCATGTCTACATACTTTTGCCAAGTTGCGGATACGTGATGATTCTCTATACCATTCATTATAATAGTGGCAGATGGAGCCGCGAGACGAAGAGCCGATACAATAACGCGTTCAATATGTTCGTGCTCATCACATATGATTGTGTCAAACTTGCGGCCTTGGGACAACAGCTCGTCAATAGATGATAATTCAATATGTTCATTCAATATTTGATGACTAGTTGCTTGAGTAGCATGTTCCACAATGGTGGTTTTTATTTGATTGTTGCTATTTATTGCGATAGCAGATGGGATGGCGGTGTCTCCGCAGAGGAAACATATGTTTTTACTTGTTGTGGCGGCTGCTACTAGATTGGCGCGTTTTGAACTGTCGTGAAAATAGTAGCCGGGATTGGTGCTTTGTATATGTGCGAGTAAACGAGCCTCGTCGATTAATTGTGGAGGCGATGACTCGTCGATTGAAAATATGACAGGTTCTTCCGATGATTGTTGGTCTTCGGTGGACATAGGGTCTTCGGTGGACATAGGGTCTTCGGTGGACATAGGGTCTTCCTTAATCGGCCACACATATTTGGCTTTAAATTCAGCAAACAAATCCAACTTGATTTGCGCATGTCCCGGGCATCCCGCAAAATGAACCGCCACAAGACCCGTCGCATTCTCTGGTGCTGGTCTGCTCAGCACATGTCTTTTAAAATCCGTTTTATTCACCATATTGTTTGTGATTAAAATCATATTGAAATACGGCTGGTCATAGAACGCCAGTTTGTTCTGGTACATATCAAGATAAAACGCCTGTTTAATCTTCGAAAAAAGTTTCTTGATTTCGGGCAGATTCTTGAATCCCATACAAGATACGGAAAACCCCTCTTGGTCGGGATAATTCGCATCGTTTTTCAGAAAAAGATAGCGGCCCCAGTAATTCCCTTCATACAAGATGTTGCCTTCGCCGCTGGCATACACTACATCATCCGAAATAGTATCAAATAGAGGCGTAGGGTCGCTCAAAAATATGGTATCGGCATCAATATATACGATTTTGTCATAGTTGGCAATTTCGGGATAATCAAAAATATCCACCTTGGAAATACGGGCGTGATTCATTGTTTTCACGAAATTCTTCTCGAAAAACTTCACGGGTTTTCCGGGGAGATGTGATTCGATGGTTGCGCGATACTCGGTGGTCGTATATACGAGGAAATCGACGGTGGCGCCTGTGTCAAAATAACTATTCAACATATTGACAACAATATCTATATATTGCTTTTGATGGAAGCACGAAGTGTATAATAAATACGATGACATATATGTAGTTATTATACGTGGGGTTTATGTTGTTTTTGGGGAAGAAATATTATTTGGGTGATTTTGTACGTGATCGTCGTCGTCGTGTTTTTCCGAATGTGTTTTCGATTGTTTTATCACCAGGTCTCGGATTTTCGGCTTGATATCTTCTAAAATTATAATCGGTAAGCCACTCAATATTAAGTATTGGCGGGGGTTTTGACGAGCGTTCGGCATCTTCATTTATTTTTATCCATTCTTCCAATGTTAGTGTGTGCGAATATTTAAAAATTATCGGATTGCTGTTGTATTGGTGGGTTATATTTTCTATTTTTTCCATAAAACTGGCGTCAAATGCGGTTATTTTATTTTGGTCGAGTAGCCATTGCTTGAAGTTTGGTTTTTCAATGTTGGCATCTTTGACTATTTGTACCCATTCTTTATATGATGGAATAACAATTCGTTTTGAATAATTTTTGAGCTTTGAAATAGTTTCGTCATAATCTGATTTGATAATAAATGCCATTTGCTCGTCAAGTCGTCTTTTCACTGCGTTTTCGCGTTCAACTTTTTCCGATTCTGTTAATTCTTTTTGACTTTTTAGAAGAAGAGCCCTCTCCGTGATTTTCTTTTTTTCTTCTTCTGTAATACATGCGATTTCTCTTTCTGACAATTTATATTTTTTATTATTTGGATATAATAATATTCGTAAAAACTCTTGTTTAAGGTATAACAGTAAAGATGTGCGAAACTTATTACATAAGTGAATTAATATTTTATCTGTTTCATTTAATGAATACAATTGTGTCAAATTACTTTTACCATCAATACCATCTTTAAAATTACTATTTATTTTACCTAGTACTGAATTGTATGTTGCCATTTCTTCTTCTGTTATTGATTTGCCCAATTCAAAATGATTTAATACTTTAAGTGCAGTTCTTATTTCATCCAGTTTTTGTTGATCAGCCGCAGCTTCTTCTTCCATTAATTGGGCAAATGTTTTTTTTGATTGACATTTGGAACCAGTACACGTATTGCCTCCTCCATTTTTACGTTTGCGCGTTTGGTGTCGTCTGGGCATTATACTATATATAGCGAAAAAATTGATAATGGATTCAATCCATTTAAAACCAGCTATAGTATACAAACTACCCTATGGGCATAAAATATTTAAATCGCATATTTAATTCGAATTGTAATGATACATCCATATACAAAATCCATTTACAACACTTTGCGGGAAAACGGATTGCAGTTGATGCCAGTATTTTCTTGTATCGGTTTATCGGTGAAGAAAAACTCATAGATCAAATGTATTTGATGGTGTCGATTTTTCGCAATTACGGTATTATTCCCATTTTCGTATTTGACGGCGTCGCGCCTCCCGAAAAAAAAGATGTTATTAATGAACGCAAAGAAAATAAGCGCAAGGCAGAAGAACGATATGTTCAAATGAAAAATGCTGTCGAACAGGGCGGCATGGATTCCGACGAAAAACACGAGGCCGAGATTGAGATGGAACAGCTCAAGAAACAATTCATCCATATCAAAGACGCAGACACATACCGGGTAAAAACCCTGCTAAATAGTTGCGGTATTAGTTGGGTTGTCGCACAAGGCGAAGCCGACGAATATTGCGCTCATCTGATGTTGACAGGACAAGTATATGCTTGTATGAGCGAAGACATGGATTTGTTTGCGTATGGTTGTTGCCGGATTTTGCGGCATTTCAGTCTGGTAAAACACAGCGTCTTGATGTATGATTTGGTGGAAATACTCAAACAACTGGGGATGAATATACGCGAGTTTCGGCAAATCCTGGTTTTATCGGGGACAGATTACAACAAGGACAACTCGGTGTGTATATTTGATTTGTTGAAACGGTTCAAAACATACAAATCCGCAATGATTTTGTCGGAAGTAGATATGACATTTTATGAATGGTTAATGCGGAATAGCGACATAGTGAAGTCGCTGGATACACTTAACCAGACGTACAATATGTTTGTTATGAGTGATGAGTCACCAAGGGTCCAAACTACGAATCGACCCATCGTGGATGGCATTTTGAAAATCGAAAATGAAGATATTGTGCGCAAATCTTTGGTGGATATGTTGGGAGAGGAGGGGTTTTTGTTTGTATAAGTGTTACGACAAAGTAAAACAAAGCAAAACATAATAAACATTTGCCTATTATGTTGTATAATGATTCATCCATCCCTCCACGATTTGGCTAATTTTTTACCTACTGATACAAGCGAAAATATTATTGTGAATGAATCGGTCGTGGCCGAGTATATGGCAATCACAAAGTCGTCATGGTCAAATGGAGGATATTGGCTTGGCGGACATTTGAAGTTGAACCCAAATGACAAACTGACGCCCGAGTTGTTTAATAAAGCTTACAAAATGATGAAAGATGTGGGTGATTATGGATGTAATAGTTGGGAAAATGAAAGTATTAAAGATGGTAAGCGGCTGTTTAATGAAATAGAGGCGATTGTGAAAAGGTACCGCAAGGTTATGCGGACACGTATATTGGCTGAATTGGCAAAAACTCCGCTAAATGAGGATGTTAATGAGATGATTGTTTCTATGGTTTAGTGTTACACTCTAGGTCGGTGTAATCAATCTGGCGCATCGTCATTCTAATATGTATCCGCAAAAACACACCATTTATTACCATATATATCTTCACATTTAAACCCGAGTTTCTCATAAAAAGATTTACTCGTGGGTGTATAGTTTAATACAATTTGAGCTTTTTCTAATACATATTCATTGTCAATACCAACGATAAATATTGTTTTCAACTTGGTCATTAGTTTTCTTCCATATCCGCGTTCTTTACTGCAAAATGTTAATATTCTAATTTTTGCAATTGACCATAGGATTTCTTCGTCTTCGGCACCTTCGGCACCTTCGGCATCTGAGATATTTTCAAAAAACCTGTCTTCTGATGTATAAAAATAATTTTGAATTGTTGTTGCGGCTTTAATATCACCATCTTTTTCAACGTACAGAATAATATTATTGCCAGTTTGCGTTTTTAAACAACTAGTTATTCATTGTTCATCTTTACATATATTATTTAATTGTTTGACATTAAAATCTGGTTTACGTGAAAACCCGTTTCTATCTAAATCATCAATAAACTTTTGTTTTATTTTGGATTCTTCTGGATTTTTAGCCTCATTGATATAATTATCTGGAATATGATAACAATAGGTATCTTGTATAAAATCGAAGATAAATGGTTTCTTATTTTTCTTTGATTCTGTACGTGGTGTTGTTCTAATACGCCTGCCCTTCGTGGATTGTCTTGTATAATTACTTTTTGTTTTATTGGGATTATTATATTTGGATTTTCCCATGTGTGTATACATTCATATAATAATAATTATTGTTAAGAACGACAATAATTATTCCAATACGCGTTTATCGGCGCTTCTTGTGGCTTTTTTTATTATGCTGATGCTTTCTTTTACTTTTTTTCTTGTTGTTTTTACTGCGTTTACCACCTTTGTAAATTCCTGCTAATTCTCCTGGTCTTGGTTTATTTAGTTTATGAGCTCTTAGATATTCTTCTGCACTTTCATGGTCTGGTCGAACAGTAGCATCTTCAGGAATCCCTTGTATAATAATTTTCAAATCTTCATCGTTAAACTTTTCTGTACTCGAATTATATTTAAGAATAGACTGGTCTTCTATTATTTTTTCAAGGACATCAGACATCATGTTATCCACAATTACATGTTTTGACTTTTTATCAATGATTGTATTAATTTTCATATACATTGATTCACGATTCGATTGTAGAATATCAATTATTCTTTCACGTAAATACTTAAATAGGTTTGCTGTATAAATAGTATCCCACATAAGTGTACCAATTAGATATTGGTATAGGTCGCTTAAGGTTGGTGATTTTAGTATATGTGGAATCTTAGTGTGTATTATCCCGGGGTCCATCTTTTATATATTATATTCAGACAATAATTATTCCAAACACATATAAACCCAAAGCCTCTATTATTCTAGATGTCAAAAGCAAAAAGGAATCCAATGGCCGCACTCGTTGCGTCTATTCGGTCGGAAGAATCGGCTTCCGTCAATCAAACCATCTACGAAAAATATCTGGAACACACGCGGAATTACAAGGCACAATATGGACCGCGCACTATTGTGCTGATGATGGTCGGGTCATTTTTCGAAGTCTATGGTCTGAAAGACGGGTCTACTACGGTAAGTGATATCGCGGAGTTTGCCAAGATTTGCCAGATGAATATCAGCGAGAAAAAGAAGGTGAGTGTGGACGGGAAAACCGTATTGATGGCCGGATTCCCCGAATATACTCTCGACCGATACTTGAACAAGCTGAGTGATTCTGGCTATACAAGTGTGGTATTTGTCCAGGACGAGGAAAATAGTGTTCACGGTGACAAGAAGAAACACCGACTTCACTCGATACACTCGGCAGGGACCTATATCCCCTACGAAACCGAACAGCCCAAGCTTTCCAACAATATTATGTGTGTTTGGCTAAAAACGTACAATTCGGTGTACAAAAAACGGCCGCAAATTGTCTATGGAATCGCCATCATCAATATATTCACGGGTAAATCCGCAATTTTTGAACATACGACGACGTTTGAGAACGCACCGTCTACGTTTGATGAGCTGGAGCGCAATGTTAGCATCTATGCTCCATGTGAGGTGATTTTTTTGTATGATTTTGAGTCATTTATTGCGGGAACCCAAGGTCCTAAGACCCAAGGTCTTATTTATTCCATCGCCGCCTCTATTAAATCCTTCTGCGGGCTTCAGTGCGAATCCGTCCACGATGTGTACGTCTGCGATAATGAAAAAGCGTTGCGGTGTCAGCGACAGCAATATACGGTCCAAATACTCGATACATTTTTCGGGTCGGATAGCTACAACACGTGCGAGGAATTTTCCAGATACCAGATTGCTACCCAGGCCCTCTGTTATTTGCTCAATTTTGTCCAGGAACACAACCCCGATCTCGTGAAGAAGATTGCGGTGCCTGCGTTTTCAAATACAGGGACGAATGCCGTACTTGCGAATCATACCCTGAAACAACTGAATATTATCGAGGACAATTCAGCAGATAGTGTTCGCAGCGGTCGCCTCTCTTCGGTCCTCAACTTTTTGAATCGCGCGGTTACGTCTATCGGCAAACGACGTATCAAGGAGATTCTGACGTGTCCTGTTTTTGATGAAACGTGGCTAAATGCCGAATATGCCATCACGGCACATATGCTAGAGGCGGACAATTACCATTATATTGAGCTATTCCGGAATCATTTGGCCAATGTGATGGACCTGGAACGCGCGATGCGGCAAATCATGGTGCGGCGTATTGCTCCCGCTACTATTTGGCGCATCCACGAATCGGCGGTCGTCATCCAGCAAATCCATGTTTGTCTCGCGGAACAACCGCGACTCTTGGAATATTTAGCGCATTCTGCCGAAATCGACGCTTGTTGTCGCGTCGTCGCCGACAATATTGGACGCGTCTTGAACCTTGACCTCTGTAAAAACATCAATGGGGCATCATTTAGCGAACATATTGTGCGCCCTGGAATCAATGCCGAACTGGATGCTATGATGGCCGAATATGCAACCGCGACCGCGACGCTAGATGCTGTACAGCGGTTCTTCAATATGATTATGCAGTCCTCGGCAACGGGCCAAGATGGGACCGAATATGTGAAAGTAAATACGACAGAGAAGTCTGGGTCGTCAATCCAAATAACCAAGACTCGCGGTAAACTGTTGAAACAATTGCTGGACCGCGGAGATTACAAGTCCGCACCATGTTTTCGCGGAATCTTGACCATGACGGGACCTGGGCATGTGGTATTTAGCGGAACCGAGATAAAATTTTCGGACTTGAAGTTCAAGACTGCCACCACGGCAAATGACGAAATTGTGTTTGACCAACTGACGCGGATAACTGGGCAAATCTTACGGTTGGAGAATGCTATTCAAGAGAAGACTGCCGCCATTTATGCGGAGTTTGTTGTGAATACTTTGGAACCCATTTGTTGCGAGCCCTTGGAAAAGATGGCGGAATATGTGATGATGGCGGATGTCCTTCAATGTAGGGCCGTCGTTGCCCGAGAGAACCGATATTGTAGACCAGTCATAGAATTGACAGTTGGATCCAACGATTTGGTGTCTAACGATTTGGACTCTTTCGTTAAAGCCCGCGGTCTTCGCCACGTCCTCATTGAACACATCCAGAAAAACGAGACCTATGTCCCCAATGATATTGAATTGTGCGGAACGGGGATTCTCCTCTATGGTACAAACGCCGTGGGAAAAACAAGTATGATTCGCGCAGTCGGTATTGCGACAATTATGGCACAGTGTGGATTCTTCGTCCCATGTTCCCAATTCGTGTACAAACCATACCGGTCATTTTATACGCGTATTTTGGGGAATGATAATTTGTACAAGGGCCTCTCTACGTTCGGCGTGGAAATGAGCGAACTCCAAGTTATTTTGAAGAATGCCGACGCGGGGTCAATGATTCTCGGAGATGAGCTTTGTTCAGGCACTGAAACCCAGAGCGCGCTGAGTATTTTTGTTGCCGGGTTAATGGACCTACACGCCAAGGGGTCGTCGTTCATTTTTGCCACGCATTTCCACGAGATTGTGAAATACGATGAGATAGTGGCGCTAGACCGACTTGCGCTCAAACATATGGCGGTTCATTATGATAGGGAACAAGATTGTTTGGTATACGACCGCGTGATGCGTGATGGACCTGGCGACAATATGTATGGTCTCGAAGTATGTAAATCGCTCCATTTGCCCACGGCATTTTTAGACCAGGCGTTTGCCATTCGCAACAAGTATTTCCCGGAAAAAGAAGGGACGCTGGGAATGAAAGTGTCAAAATACAATGCGCAGAAGATTCGCGGAATGTGCGAGCGATGTGGCACTGAGCTGAGCACGGAGACACATCATTTGGCGGAACAGGCGAATGCTGATGGGAATGGGTTTATTGTGGGAACGGCGGTCCATAAGAACCATGCGGCCAATTTGATGGCGCTTTGCGAGAAATGTCATTTGGAAATCCACCGAACCGTGAAAAAAGTAGTGAAGAAAAAAACGACTAAGGGCTATGTTGCGATTGTGGAGAAATAGAGGCGCTATTTCTCATATACACCCTAATATTCGTACATCATATTGTATATTTGTTCCGTGGTCTTATTCACAAGTAGCATTTCACTTATACACTCTTTCTTACAAAATGCTGCCAACATATCTTGTTGTTTCTTGATGGCTGCCATTCGCGCATTGCGATTTTTGGCAACATTTTCTACCCATTTGTCGCTACAACCATCACACACACATTGGAATCGATTGTTTTCATCCAAATAATATGGCGGCGATTCTTGTCCTTTATTCACCAACTCGTAACATTCGTCGCACGCATCGTAGCGCTCATCCCAGCAACTTTCGCAGTAAAATTTTTCATATTCGCCCATTTGTAGATTTTCTTTGGTAAGCATCATACTACACTCGTAGCAAGGGGATTTGGGTTCATTTGTATCTTCATCTTTTTCGTATTCGCCACAAACCCCGCAATACTTCTTATCGTCAATTGTTATTTTGTATTTTTCCAAAACAACTCCGCAGCCGCATTCGCAACATATATGTTCATTCACAATCTCATTACTTAGTACGGCAAATTGTTGTTCGGGGGTCTGGTTCATTTTATTGTTATTCGGTTTGTTTATACAATTTGTACAAATTGTATAAATTATTTCAATTTTGTAGAGTAGGTAAAATAACATTTCAA
>Ga0247723_1002220_pt1 | contig 10553 bp, 12 predicted proteins | sample MSEWelMarce5H_FC_FD_189079 | JGI IMG/M metagenome (GOLD analysis project Ga0247723, IMG submission 189079) | Subsurface sediment microbial communities from gas well in West Virginia, United States - MSEEL Well Study Marcellus 5H_FC | ecosystem: Environmental > Terrestrial > Deep subsurface >...
AGCTGTACAGTCAAAGGCACGTACCCAGCCTTGAGCATCTGGATTGTGGTCAGACTTAGAACCGCGCTTCTGGTGCTTAGAGTCACCAATCGTCCCATCTGAAACTCTAGAACGAGAAGGGAAGCTATCGTCAATGGCTTCTCTTAACGCAATAACAGACTTAGATAACTTAGGTTTCATTATCCAAGAATTGTTTTTAGTTCATCTTCGGTTAAACCAAGTCGAGCCAATAGTGCAGCCTTTTGAGCAGCCTGTTCAGCCTTAGCGGCTTCATAAGCGGCTTGCATTGCTTTATCTGTTTCCCACGCTGCAAATTCTTCGTCATTCATTTCGCGGTCAATTACTTCATTTGTTTCCATATTGTGGATTCTTACCATTGGACGAGATTTTTTAGTCATTATTTAACTCCGTAAACGTACATTGTTCCGCCTGTAAATGATGCGGTTCCTGCGGTTGTGGTCATTGTTAATGATGTAATTGCTGAAGTTGTATTCAAAACACCACCAGTTATGAATGCCGTTCCGCTAGAAACACTTGAAGCACCACTCATAAAAAGGTATTTATTTTGAGTTGCAGAAGCATAATTGTTAATTGTTAAAACTAAATTATTTGCTGAAGTTGTAGAAAAAGCCGTTCCGCTTGTCGCGGACTGTGCGCTAGTGGCTACGTCAAAAATACCAGCACCACCACAAAAATAAATTCCTTGACCAGCAGTTCCATTCGGATTTATTCTTGGATAATAAGTTGCGCCAGCAGTTATGCCTGTAATAAATACATAAAGATTTGTGTAAGTTTGATTTATTGACGACACGACTGTGCTAGTTCCGCTTAAAGTAGTTGTGCTGAGTAAAGTCATTCCACCGCTTGCTGAAGTTGCCCACGCTGGCAGTCCACCTGAAACCGTTAAAACTTGTCCAGTAGTTCCAATGCCTAAACGCGCTGGGGTAGATGCTCCGCTTGCATAATAAATATCACCTGTAGTTGTAAGGGTTGCTTTCTGTGTAGCTGCATCAGCGTTTGTTTTCATCTGAGTGTCTACAGCTTGACCAAAAACCTCAAAGTCCGCAGGTAAATCTTTTACAAGGTCACTATTCGTAGGCATGGCAAAAGAATAGTTAGTAGTTGGGTTAGCCATTATGTGCTCCTTATCAAGAAACTAGTATAGCGTTTAACCAGTCCAAAGTAGGACTAATTGTCTGCCATTGTTCGGTAATTGGTACGTCCATCCACTTAAAAGCTTGTAGGCTATAAGCTGTAGGTGAAAGATTAAGTGTAATATTCAAAGCGCCTTTAGAAGCTGAAAATGTCCAGCCTTCTACAAAGCCTTGGAAACCAGCCGGAAGCATATTTGCAGGTAAGTCAGTAATGTCTAAAGGTAAGCCCATAAATACATTAAGTAAGGTATCTCTGTCAGTATTGTCAATTTCGCTAGAAGCTAAAGGGAAAGTAATAGACCTGAACATAAATTGCGGATAAGCACGTAAAGCTAAATAAAAGGCAGCTTGAGTATTAGCATCAGTTGTAGTTTCCAAGCTGGTGGTTATGTTCTGTCCTAGCTCACCATAAATAGCTATTGAAGCTGCGTCTGTAGCTGTGACAGTTTGATTGTTCTTATAAGTAATGTTAACTTCATTTCGGACGTCTCCAGAGCGTTTAGCTATCCTAAGTCCAGAACCAATAGCATGATGCCCGGTAAGCTCTACATAGCCATTATCTGCTAGATACTGACCTCTGTGTGTACTGTCAGCATAAAATATACGTCCGCTTGAGTCTTCCCCAATAGTGCCAAGTCCAGACCTAGCTAAGTCTGAAACAAGGTCATAAGCTGTAGTTGGACTGGAAGAACGAGCTGTAAGCTCATAATCTCCGGGACGGTCAATCTCACCAAGCCCTGAATTTTCAGCATTAGCCCAAGTAGTTGTAGCTGTGTAATTAGACCATGTAAGAGCAGCTGGTACTTGAGTCCAAGTGTTATACAACAAAGGTTCAAGAATTGAATAAATCTGGTCTCCGTCAAAATCCTTTGAAAGCACACCATCCGTAAGAACTTTGGTCAGCTTAGCTAAAGCTCCCAAGGCTTTAATGTTAATAACTTCTACCATGCCTTTTGAGCCTGATTTATCCACGCTTATATCTAAGTCTGTAATAGTGCCACCAAATAGGTTAACAAAGCTGCCAGAGCTGTTTTTAACCTGTATCAGCACACTATTGTTTATGTCTAAAGGGATTGAGCTACCGTCTGTGTTAATTATTGTTACTGAGCAGTAACCTGCTACAGCTTGTGAATAAATGTCTGTTCTACCTGATGTAATGGTCAGGTTGGTTAAAGTTAAGTTTGTGTAGTCAAGATTATTATTTATGGTTATCTTCCACTCAGGCGTCCAGTCTGACACTATTAGTCTCTCCTGAAATTAAAGACAGTACCAGCTCCGCCGCGAGCCGCTGAATCTGTTGCAGCATCCGCAAGGCTGCGAACTACTGACTCACCATCTCCTACAATTCCATTAAAGTTAACAGTAAGAGTTGCAGCTTCGCCCCTACGGAAAGAACCAACATTAAATGAGCTAGTAGACTCAATAGCTCCTACTGACTGAGCTTGACGTTCTAAGACAGCTATTTGAGCTTGGTATTCAGCTAACTTAGCTGCTCCGGCTTTCTTACTTATGCCGCCGGTTTCAACCTGAAAGACCGTCTCTCCAATACTTTCATTAAGGTTTGTAAGCTTGTCAACTAAATCATTCAAGCTAGTTGCAGCTTGTGGCGTAAATAGTGAGCCACCACCACCGCCGCCAGCTCCACCACCGCCGCCAGCTCCACCGCCTGCAAAACCACCGCCGCCAGCTCCACCGCCAAGGTATGTACCAGATTGAATTGGATTTGACCCGGTTGTAGTGCCATCTCCAAGGTCAATGTTTGCATTAGAATTATTAGCCAAAGCATTAGCGGCTGAAAGAACACCAGCTGCAAGAGCCGCAGCTCCTACGCCAAGTAAAGGATTAAGAGCAAAGGCAGAAGCTACACCTGTGACAATAGCTGACGCCTTCAAAGCGTTGTAAGCCATGATAAGGCTCTTAATTAAAGCAATAGTAGCTGTGACCGCAGCTGAAATTTTACTGACCACAAAAACAGTACCTACTACACCAGCTGTAATTATCAGAAGCTCTTTGAAGTCATAAACGGTCTTGGCTACCTTCTTGACCATTTCTCCAAATTCATAAGCTCCTTCAGTAGCCGCTCCTGACTCATTTTTAGCACCAGTCAAGCCGGCAATAAACGCGTTCATATTTGGCACAAAAGTAGTTAAAATGAAAGTAGCTAGTCTTTCAACAATAGGTAGTAACGCAGCTCCTATAGCTTCTTTAGCTTCATCTGTTGCAATTTGAATACGCTCAAATTTCTTAGCTGTAGTCTCAGCTTCATTTTCCGCAAAAGTCCCAAAGGTTCTTTTGAGAGTATTCATAATTGCGTCTGTGTCTTTTGACTTGAGAAGATTTGCGTCAAGTCCAAGACCCAAGCGTCCTAGTGAAGCGGCGTTGCCATCATAAGCTTTACCTAAAGCATTTGAGACAGCTTCAAGTGGCTTACCTGTAGCAGCTGAAATATCAAGAGCTAAATTGAGAAGGTCTTGAGCTTCCGTAACTGAGTTTGTACTTCTGGCTAGTCTCGCTAAAGATGGACGAAGCTCATCATCAGTAACGCCAATAGCTACAGAAGTTTGAGAAATCCAAGTCTCTACAGCTCTGGTTTGTTCAAGAGTTGCACCTGTTGAAACCTTGAGAGTTTCCGCGAGCTTACGCTGAGCAGCTTCATCAGCTAAAGCGTTTTTAATCGCAGCTGTAGCAAATACGCCAATAGCTGCGGCAGCTGCGCCAAATGCAACAGTAGCTTTTTTAGCTATGTTATTTATATTGCCTGAAAAAGTCTGTGTGTCTTTACTAGCTTGTGAAAGACCTTTAGTTAGGTTATCTATGTCTCCAAGAATGGAAAGCTTGAGCGTTCTGGATTTCTCAGCCATTACCAAGGACTCACAATTCTCTTAAAGGCGGTTTCCCAGCGAGCAATAATGTCAGGTTGAATAGCTCGCATAGTAGGAAAAATAAAATAGCCTGTGTTGCCGCGCTGACCGTAGCGTGGTGTGCGAGCGGCAAATTGCGGATAATTTTTAGAACCAAATTCAAGACCAGCTAAAAGACCGTTACCGCCTTCTCTGGCATAATTAAACTGAGTAGTAGCTCCACCGCTAAACCTTTGAGAAGCAAAGCCAAAAGCCAATTCACCAATCTTAGAAGTCTTAGAAACCTTGACTCCTTGAGCTACGCGTACCGCAGCTTTAGAATTTGGTGCGCTTTGTGCAGCTGTCTGAATTTTTCCAGCTGCATACTCAGCCAAAGCGTTTGACTCTTGCTTGGCTTCTTCAACAGCGTAATCAGCCATTTTTCCAAATGAGCGGATAATTGCTTTGATTTCATCTGGGTCATAGCTTACGGAGCGTACAGGCTCAATGACTTCTGCCATGTTCTGTACGCTCCTTCACTATCTCAAATGCGGTTAAAACGTCTTCTGCGGTTTTGAATTCGCTTGGACTTATTTTGTACTCATAAGCCAAAAGCCAAAGTATCCGGCTTATGCTTCCGGCTGGGTAACTTTTGGGTCTGCATCTGTGACCGTAACTTCCGCTACTGTCTCCATCCAGACTTCAAAAGCTTTTACAGGCTTTCCGGCAGCTTCACGCTTGTGAGCGTTGTACGCCAAAAACATTAAGTCCCAAATGCCAATTGACTCTTGAGCCTTACTAATTGTGTTGCCTGTTGCCTTTTCCCATTTAGCCCACTCAGGTGGTTGAGCTGTGTAAACAGCTTTTTGACCGTCTGTGTATTCGATACTGATTGGCAGTTTCATCTTGTTCTCCCGTTTCTATTTGTTAAGCGAAGTTTTCCGCTGGTGTACCAATTACCTGAAATGACAATGATACTGTTTGTGCGTCTGGTGCAGTACCGCCGGCTGATGGGAAGTCTGGCAGAATTTGGAAAGTAAATACTGCGCCTGATGCAGCTGTGAATACTGTGTTAATTCCTGTGTTTGGTGCTGACTCTGATGCGTTCCACAAGCCTTCGCAAAGTGAACCGGCTGCGCCCCAATCTGCAAGCATTTCAACCGCAAAAGTGAAATCATTGTCAATCACTTTGAAAACTTTGCCATCCAAAGTTTCGTAAGCTTGACGGTTTGTTGTGCCTGTCAAAACTGCGCTTGTTGCTTGAGCGTCGTAATTATTGCCACCAATAGTAAAGGTGACGTCGCGCCCAGTTATTACTGTTGTTGGCATTTTTTACTCCTTAGTTAGTTTGTTCATAATAAGTGCTGACGTTTATATCTGCTACTAGCAAATTGCTTACGCCAACTTGAGTTACGGTAGGTCTTTCAACCGCTCCAATAACCCATCCAGCTGGAATAACAGCCAGAATTTGAAGTATTAGCTTCTCTATATTATCAAGAGAGCCTGTGTTATTGTTGTATGCAACTCCAACTGTAATTGTGTAATTTAATTTAGCCTTTATTGCCGCTTTGTTAATTAAAGTCAATTCCATGTATGGAGATGAAGGTACAAAAGTTGCAAAAGGGACTACAGGATTTTCGGGCACATTAGGGTAGACGTTAGCTGTGACAGAAGCTAAAGCTGTGGCTAAAGGCTGACGGACGTTAACTTCAATTGAAGATGGCACTATTGGCAAATACTTTCTACGTCCATGCTCGAACCTAAAAGCCCGGACACTCTATTGAATAAACTTCTACCGAGACGGAAAGGCGCAGGGCTAAAATCAACGCCTTCTGTCTGTCCACCCGGAGCGTTGCGAGAAGCAAAAATTTCTACAGATACAGCTAAGACCGCAGCTTCTACATTTGCGTTTCCAACGTAAGTAGAAGCTCCTGAAAGAGTAGCTAAGCCAGAAGGAATTACGTTTCTTTCTAAAACATTTGCATTTGTAAGATTCGCGCTAAAAGTATATTCAGAAAGGTCATCTTCTAAAACTGTAACTGTTGTAGTAAAAGGCGAACCACAGCCTGTAATTACTACGCTTTGACCTTCTGTAAATTCATGTATTCCAACTGTGTGAAAGGTTGCGACATTATCAGTCAGCGAAACCTTGTCAACCGGTGTTGAGTATTTAACCAACATAGGCAAAATAATGCCTTCTGCGGCGTCAATCTGGTCTGTCAAAATTGCATCTGAATAAAGTGAACTGGAAACGCCAAGAACAGCGCGCAGCTCTGAAGCTGTGATAATTGTTGCCATTTCCAGTTCCTCTCTATACAGCTGGGGGAGCGAGCGGGAGCACCCGCCCCCCCATGATTAGTTTGTGACTATGCCACCATGAAACGGTATGCGCCAGCGCCAAGCTTTGTAGCGATTGCACCATAACCGTAGTAACCAACTTGAATTTGACCTGTTGAGATGATGTTTGTTTGTAGCTGTAGACGTGGTGATTCGTACCATGTGTAAGCTTCTGGATTGACAATAATTGCTGTGTTATCGCCAAGTCCTGAACCATCTGTCAATGCAGTTGAGACGCGAAGGTTTAGACCAAGAAGGTTTCCGCGAATTGCAGTAGCAGTCAAATCTCCGCCAGCGTTCTGTGGGTTGATTGTCTGTTGGAAAATTGGACGGTTTGAACCATCTACAAGTCCCATCAAAGCGCCCCATTGTTCAGGAGATACGATGATGTTTTGTGCGAAGCCAAGTGTTCCCTTGTAAATAGAAACAGCTGCATCAGAAACGAAATCTGCAACAAGAGCACCTGTTGTAAATGCTGCGCGGTTTCCGCCATCTGTACCACCTGCGATTAGTGCAGTACCAACTGCAATATCTGTTGCCTTTGCGTAAGCGAACTCCATTTGACGTACAAGTTCAGCAAAAAACGCAGGAGATGACCTGTCAAGAATTTCTAAACTGAATGTCTGTTGTCCCATGAACTTCTGAACATTTACAGAAATGAAGCTTGAGTTCATATCTGTTTCTGATGGTGTTCCCGCTTGTGATGTTACTGCAACTGTTGGAGCAACAGTAACCTTTGGAATTTCAAAAGTCATACCTGCATCAGGTAGAGCACCGCGAGAGATTGAGTCAATAATTGGACGGTCTGCGTTTGAGATTCCGTTAATTACTTCTGTGAGCTGACGTGTAGGGACAAGTCCTGCGTTATCTGTTGTGTCTGCCGCAGCTGCAACAAACATACGTGATTCTTCAGAGCCTAGCTTTGCGCGTACTGAGTGCTCCAAATATGAAGCCTTGTCAACAATTGGGTTACGAACTGTTGTTTGAATAAATGGAGCTGTTGAAGCTTTCACTTCAACCTTTGCAGCTTCTACCGTTTCTGCGGCAGGAGCTTCATGAACGGTAGTGTCTGACACTTGTTCTCCTTCTGTTTCGGTTTGTGTTTCTTCCTGAGATGTCTCAGAAATCTCTGTTTCAACTGCGGCTACCTTTTGAACTTCTGCTCCCGGAATTGCTCCAGAAGTAACCAAGCTGACTTCTACAAGCTTGGATGAAGTAATAATTAAAGTACCGTCTTGGTTATCCCAAGCGTCAACTTCTACGCCTACTGAAAAATCAGAACGTAATCCGGTTGCAGCTTCTTCTAACATATCTGACGCAAATTGTGTTTTAACTAATTGAAAGCTAGCTGTGATACCTGTTTCATCTTGTGACCACTCTTTAAGCTTTCCAATTGGCTTTGTAATTTGGTGCTCAACTACCAGCTTAATATCTTTGCTAAAAGTAATTGAATTTGGTGCAAATTGAGTACGTCCAGCTGATGTATTGCCAGCTGCGTCCCATTGAACTATTCGTCCTGCAATTACGCGAGACTCTGTGTCTGCCGCTGTAACTGTAATTGGCATTGTTATTTTCATCGGATTAAATCCTCTTCTTCTTGAATTTGTTCAACTGACATAGCACCAATACGGTTTAAGATTTCATAAACCTGAGCTCTTTCATACGCTGAACCGCGTAAGAAATCATCCAAGTCAAACCGTACTTCTTGATTAGCTGGCACAAAGTCATTTTGTGAAAGTCTTTGCTCCAAGCTTGTTAAAAGGCTTCTAAGACTGAAATCCAAAAGTGAGCGGCGCTCCGATTGTGTGTTGGAATAAGTCATAGAAGTAGACTCAGCATTTACGAAGTAGCTCGGAAGATTGCAAGCCCGGGCAAGCTCAAGCGCCACGTACTGCCTCGCTTGATTTAGCTGTAATTTTTCAGGGTCTATACCAAGAACTTGTAAATCCACGTCAGCATTGAGAAAAGCCGTACTCTTACTTAATTTGGATGAACGCCAAGCTTCAAGAAGTTTTGTAATGCGTTCAGCTGGAAGGTTTGTGCCATTTGATTTGAGAACTTGTAAAGGTACAGGTTCTTTAGCAAAAGTTTCTGCGGCTTGTTCTAAAGCGTGAGCTGCGCGAATTGTTCGTCCTGCGCGGTGTAATAATCCTGTTGAGTCAAGACCATAAAAGACAACAAGAGAGCCTACGCCTTGATTGGGTACAACTGCACCATCTACTTGGTATCCGATAACTTCTGTCTGTAAATGATTAAGTTTTGGTGTAACTCTGTCTGGTGCAATACGTGTCCACGCTGCAACTCTTCCATCTTCAGCATAAACTTCTAAAACTTGACCATAGGCGATATTGTCAAGCCATAAATCTCCAACAATAGGAGCATAAATAGCTGAACCCGGGACGCGTGGGTCTGGTTGATTTATTACGCGCTTTGGTTCAATGTGTGCGCCTGTTAATTTGTTGTATTGCTCAATTGGCAAACTGGCGATGCTGCCAACTATAATTCCATAAGCTCTAGCTATTGTAGGTACAGCGAAAGCTTGAGCGCGTGTTGCATTTGACGCAGTACCAAAAAAATTAGCTGTGATATTGCCGCCAGCATTAAAAGGCGCAGGTGTAGAAGCTGCGTCAACCGTAAGTAGGTTATTCTCAGCTGGTTTTGCTAAAAAGTCAAAGAGTCCCATTGAATAAATGATAGCACAAACGCGCTAACACTAACCCACTTGAATGTCAATCTCAGTCTCAGCGCGTGTTGCAAAGTGGCTTACCATTGAAGCGGCTACAGCTGCGCAAATAATCCCAGAAGCTTTACGTCCCATGACCCAGCCACCATCACCGCGATTAAGTCTAACCGCAGCTAAGACTTGTTTAGTGAGCTCTTCCTGATTTGAGTGAACAAGCCTTTGAGCTGAAATAGCTGAAAGGTATTCGTCACAGCTTTGTTGATATTCCGGCGTGTTAATTTCGTGAATGGGTATACCGGCTGGCACTAAACGAGAAGCTACAGAAGCGCTTGTCAAAGATGAATAAGCTACAAGGTTGGTTGGAAACTTTCTAACCCAAGGAGCTATCTCATTTGCCAAAAGCTTGTCATCTAGGTAAGTGGGGTTGTACCAAGTCTGCAAGAGCGAAATCATAAACTTATTCTTGTCAAGTCTTTGGCTGGCAACAAGAGCTGCGTGTTTTCTATCTGGTGAAAGGTCTATAGCTAGCCATGTTTCTTTTTCTGGGTCAAGCTTGACACTTTCGTCTTTACATTTCTCAAATTCTGACGGAAGCACTACAGGATTTATCATGTCAACGAATTGGCACAAAACTTCCGTCCTAAATATATCTTCCCGGTCTGACAAAGCTTCCCGGATATTTTCTATATTGACTGTATAACCAAGGGACGGGTTACTGTGTTTCCAAGCTTCTATGTCATCTATAGCCGCGCCTTGTTCAGCTGACCATTCAAACCAGCCTATGTTATCCGCAGCTCCAGAAGCGGCAGCTATTCCGCGCTCTCGCATTTTTATTAAAAGCTCTGATTGGGCGTGTCCAGCATTTGAATATAGCCAAGCTTGTGGATTTGGAGAGCTCATCTGGGTATATCTCATAGAAGCCCAAAGCTCTTGACCTGACTCTCCTGCAAATTCTCGCGCTTCGTCAATGTGAATTGTAGAAGGAGCTGCAATACCACGCGCAGCTGAGTTACCAGCTCTAATTAGGTATCTAGCTCCGTTAAGCCGGATTTCCTGAGAGCCTTTGCTTTCAAATTTTTTTTCAAATTTAGCTAACAGCTTTGGGTTATCTTCAATAATTTGCAAAACCTTGTAAAAGATTTCTGAAGATGTGGTCAGCTTGTGAGCTGTAGCTAATTGAAGCTTTTCATCCCAAAGCATCATGCCTGTCAAAATCCTGAGAGCCATGAACGTACTCTTACCTTGTTGCCGGGCTATCATCAAGCCTACGATTGGATGAGCCCAGCGTCCGGTTTCCGGATGGTAGCGGTGAGCTTGAATAGCTAGCCATTTTTGCCAAGGCAACAGCTCAAAACCGATTTCTTTACAAAAGTCAATCATTTCTTGACCCTTTGAAGGTAAATCTAAGACCGGAGAGTGAATACGGGGCTCTGTGTAACCCTTAATAACCTCTGTGAGCCGATTTGAGCCACTTTGAGCGGTAACAGGTTCAATCATCACCTAAACGTCCTTGTTGTGGATTTGTGAGACTGTTTCAGG
>Ga0247723_1002221_pt1 | contig 10551 bp, 11 predicted proteins | sample MSEWelMarce5H_FC_FD_189079 | JGI IMG/M metagenome (GOLD analysis project Ga0247723, IMG submission 189079) | Subsurface sediment microbial communities from gas well in West Virginia, United States - MSEEL Well Study Marcellus 5H_FC | ecosystem: Environmental > Terrestrial > Deep subsurface >...
ATTGCAGTATTTCCAGATACAGAAATATCTACAAGTTTACCAGTTGTAAGAGAATTACTATTTATATATGCACCGGTACCAGTAGTTAATGAATTGGCACTGAAAACGAATCCAGAAGACGTTGTTGCACTGGATATATTATTAGAATTTATATTCGCGCCATTACCAACATACAATGAGCCAGATGCACCAATGCCACCAGTAACAATCAATGCTCCTGTTGTGCTAGAACTTGCATTTGTATTATTTAATACTCTGGTTATGCCAGAAACCTGCAAGGTTGATCTTAAAATTGTTGCAGCTGTCACGCCCAGCCCGCCAGAAATGTTAACACTGCTACTTACACCCACAGCAGAAGTTAAATTAGTTGAACCACTGACATTCAAATCTGATTGTGCAATTATATTATTATCAAATGTTTTCTCACCAGCGAAAGATTGAGACGTAGTAGTTACAATTCCAGATGATCCAGAACCAGCCTCTGGTAAATTAAAGGTATGAGTGGAACCAGATGATTCAATATTAAAATCTGTACCAGAAGAACCTACTGCAAATATTTGCTCTGGATAATTTATATAAGATATACCATTTAATGATGATATACCACCACCTGAAATTACTCCTGTGACACCAGTTCCACCAGTAGATTCTAATATTATTTCAGATCCACTAAAATTAAATGTGATACCAGTTCCAGCAATTAATTTTTTATATTCTAAAGCATTTCCAGCATTATTTACAGATAAAAATGTATTTGATTCTCCAATATTTGAAAGTCCTGTGCCTCCAAATGTAGTACCAAGTGCATTATTTAATATTAAATTATTACCAACAAGAACATTTCCACCGACATAAATTGATTCACCTACCCCAACACCACCGTTTATAATTATAGCTCCAGTAGTAGTTGATGTAGTAACAGAAGTGTTGTTAAAAGTTTTGACACCAGCAAAAGTTTGATTTGTTAAAGTTACTAATCCCCTATTACTTGCAGATGCATTTGGAATGTTGAAAGTATGAGTATCAATTACAGATGTAATATTAAAATCTGTACCGCCAGAACCAACAACCATGGTTTGTAATTGAGCAGCCAATGAATTTATAGAAGTAATTCCAGCATTTGTGCCATTGTACGGGTTGCCAGCTGTACCTTCAACTTGAACAGTCCATTGTTGAGCACCAGTGCCAATAGAATCAATATTTAATCTAAGTCTTTCTCCACTGTAAATCTTAAAAAAAGGTCCATTTGATGAAACTTGATACGACCCCGATGACAATGTTAAAGTTTCAATTGTATTCCCCAATGTCATTGGGTCATCGAACTCTTGACCATTAAGAGCTCTCTCAATAGTAACTTGAGATGAAGTACTGCCTGCTATTTCAGTTTGTAAAACAATTCTAGTAATTGTGTACTCTAAAATCGTAGTTCCATCCGATGGCTCATATGGAACAGTAGCAACTTCTATATCAATTCCTGTTTGCGAAGGAGTATAGCCATTTAAAAATCTTATAATTATATTATGATCAGATAATGGAATTGGTGAATTTACCCAGTTTGTTCCATTGTATTTTAAAAAGTTGCCACTTGCTGGTAAATTTAATAAAACATTGGACAAATCTCCAATTCCTGAATTACCACTTACAACTCCAGATGATGCTTTTAATACACCACTTAATGAACCTATTTTTAAATTTCCAGTGATAACGTTAGTTAAATTAACACCACCAGTCCATCCAATACCACCACCGAATGATTGCAATACTTGATTATTTGATCCAACTGCTAATCTTGACCAAGAAGTGCCACTGTAATAAAATAAATCACCGGCAGTTTGCCCAGGTGTTGATATTAATGTGCTATTAATTACTTGACTGCCGGAAAATACTATAGGCTGAGTAAATGTATGTATGCCTGTCCAAGTTGGAGAATAAGTGGTATCTAGCCTTAAAGCACCTACGCCTGTAATCGCAGCCCCACCAGGGTTTGTTGTAATAACACCCAGTGTGCCGCTAATACTTATCCCATTATCGCCTAATTGTGTTTTTCTAGGTGGTACAATATAAAATGATGTCATAATTCAATTTTTATTTTTCAGGAGCAGTAAATATTAATAATTTACATCTAACTTCGATATTAAAATATATTTAATTCTTATTACATAGTAGCCTGTTTCCCTGTGCTTGTAAGAAAGGTTTTGATATTACACTGGGAAAATAATAAAGTATAGAATTGTTAAAAAAAGGAAAAAATTATGCCAATTACATTAAGAGAAGCTTTGAAATTTACTCTAAAATGGGAGGGTGGCTTTACTAATGACCCTGTAGATCCAGGCGGAGCCACCAACAGAGGTATCATACAATCAGTTTATAATAGATACCGTCGCAGAAAAGGCTTGGATGTAAGAACAGTAAGAAACCTCACCGAAGAAGAAATGCTTGAAATCTACGAAAAAGATTATTGGGATCTTGTAAGGGCAAAATATTTAAAATCACCACTTGGTTTAGTCATGTTTGACACATGTGTAAACATGGGTCCAAGCGGTAGTATAAGCAGACTACAAATGGCATTAGGATTAAATGTCACAGGATCTTGGACTAAAGAAATTAGCGATGTAATACATTCTTGCGATGCTGGAGCTATAGCATTACAAATATGCAGATTAAGAGTTGCTAAAAGATATGCCAGAATAAAAGAAGACGAAAGACAAAAGAGATTTCTAAAAGGCTGGCTAAATAGAGATAATGATTTAGCTAAAGAAGTAAAGAAAATGATTGGTGCAAATATCATGGAAATAGAAGAAGATGATGAAGATATTTCGCCCGACCTAATAGATAATTCTTTAGACGCTGATACAATAAAAATGCTAGAATCTTTTGATATTAAATGACAGGGAAAATGATACTATAAATTTAATTTATAATATGGTAATAACATGAAAAATTTAAATTATTTTAAAAAATTGATTAAAGTTGCATCAAAATTAGAGGCTGCAAAGCAATATAGTTTTGCTGATAAAATTTTAATTAAAATCGCACAAGAAACTCCTGAAGTTTTTAAACAAGGCACAGAAATGAAGCCCGGAACATCTTATGAGGTTCAGGGACAAAAAAGTCAATTGGATATTATTTCACAAGTAGCGACAAGTGGAATTCCTGCAAGGGCTAGTATCGACGGCGTTGACACATTGGTAACACATGGCTCATCTGATGGAAATTTTTGGTTATTACCAGATTCTCAAGCTCAATTATTTTATTCTAATAACCCAGACTTTAAAACAAGTAATTTGATAGCAGATATGGACAAAAATGCAGGCATTCAAGCTGTTATTGACAATGGAAAACTTTGGATAAGCGCACAAGGCATGAGTAAATATGCTGGGGCTAAGTGGATTGCTTGTAACAATTTAAATAATGGTGCAAACTTTGGACAAATTGGCGGAGCTAAAGGTATTATAAATGTTGGCACACAAGAAACACCTGAAGGCGAAAAATTATATCTTAGCACAGATAAGTAAGAGAACTAACATGAATAGATTATCAGAACTACAAACAATAGTAAAAGTTTCAAAAATTTGCAACAATAATGGGTTAACTAAAGAAGCAGATCAATTATTAAATATTTTTACAAAATTAGCACAAGAAAATCCTGATTTGCAAAATAAGACTGAAGGAATGGATGATCCGCAAGAAGCACCAACTGTAACTCAGCCGATCAGTCAACCTGCAGAGCCTGAAAATCTTCCCGAAGAAAACACAGATATCATCAATGATATAAATGATTATAATTTATCAGCTGAAATACTAGTTCAAAATCTCAACACGATTACAGATCCTAAAGCAGTTAAGCAACTTTTACCTGAATTAAATAGAGTCATAGATTTGATTCGTACCATCCTTAATTATCCTGAACTAGATGAATCAAATAAAAAAACTTTATCACAAGATCTTCCACTATATCTTGATATTCAGGAAGCTCTTAAACAGTAATTAAACGTATTTAATTAAATCAAAATTTTAAAAAAATAAAAATGGTTTTGATTTTTTCTCACACTGGAGGAAAAATTCATGATCAACCATTTGAAGCCTTTCATAAAATATTGCCCTGCACTATTATTAATATTTATTATATTAATTTCTCCTTATAAGATAATAATGGTGCGGGGCATATCTATGTCTCCAACTTTTCATAATAATCAATTATTATTTGCAAAATCAATTAATAATTATAAAGATATTCATGTAAATGATATAGTTATATGCGAAATAGAAGAAAATACTATAGTCAAAAGAGTTAAATATATTGAAAATCAATATGTTTGTTATTATTTTGATAGTAATTCTTCTGAAATAAAAATAATTGATGAAAGTACTTATCATTATTTATCAACTCATCCTATTGCAAGAAATAAATCTTTAATTCAAAAAATAATTGTGCCAAAAAATGCTATTTATTTGATTGGAGATAATTTAAAAAATTCAGATGACTCAAGGAGATTTGGTCCTATCCCATTTAATAATATTAAATATAAGATAATTCACCTGTGAATAAGGGACTTTAAATTATGGAAAAAAATGAAAAAAATATAAATTCAAATCAAATTGCAAAAAATGATTTTAATATTTTGCAAGTAGAGCAAGGGCAATTCAACGCATCGCTAGATACAAATATAAAAATGGCTTCGAATGATGCTTTTGGAAGACTAAGAGTTTCGGAGCCATACACATTATTTGATAGCCAACAAAGATATCGTGATAATGAAAAATTTAGCACATCTCTTACAGGTACAGGATCTACAGCAGTCCATATGCCTAACGAGAGTGTTGTTAATTTGACAGTAGGAATTGGTGCAAGCGCTGAAGTGATTAGAGAAACAAAAAAAGTTTTCCCTTATCAGCCAGGAAAATCTTTGTTAGTTATGAACTCATTTGCTATGGAAGCACCAAAGGCCAACCTCAGACAAAGAATTGGATATTTTAGTGTCCAGAATGGTGTTTTCTTTGAGCAAGATGGATTAAATAAATATATAGTATTAAGAAGTTTTACATCTGGATCTGTTCAAGAACTAAGAGTAAACCAGACACAATGGAATGGTCACAAATTTGATGGCACAGATTTTTATCAAAGAAATTTAGATCCTTCAAAAGGAAATATATTTTGGATAGATGTAGAATGGCTTGGAGTTGGAGATGTCCGTTGTGGGTTCGTAATAGATGGTGTTACTATAACAGCTCATACATTCCATAATGACAATATAAATCCAACTACTTACATGACTACTGCTACTCTGCCAATAAGGTGCGAAATAACAAATACAGCTGCGACAGGTTCTTCTAGTACAATGAAACAAATTTGTTCAACTGTCTTATCTGAAGGTGGATATCAGGGTAAAAGTTATTTAAATTCAGCAACAACTTCAATTGTGAATGCTTCAATGGTCAGCACAGGCTCGGAGGGCACTAGAACCCCATTAATTTCTATAAGATTAAAATCCACCAACCTTGACTCAGTAATATTGCCAGTAAAAATTGATTTAATTTGTACCAATAATGATCTAATTAAATATGAATTAGTGTTGAATGGAACATTTCCAGGAACACCAGCTTTTACCTCTTATGCCTCTAATTCCAACGTTGAAACTAGTATAGGTGGCACAACAATATCTGGAGGTACAATTTTGCAAAGTGGATTTATTTACCAAAAAGACAATATATCTTTAGGCGGAGTTGATAATTTCAATTTTCAGCTAGGAAGAACTCTCCAAGGAGTAAGCGACATAGTTACAATTGTTGCAACATCAAGTGGAGCAAATACCAAGCTAGCTGCGGGTATTGGATGGTATGAATTAGTATAAATCACCAATTAATAGACTTATCAAACTCTATGATTCTCATCATAGAGTTTTTTTCTTGATGCAAAAATTTATTTTCTTTTTTAAGCTTAATTATTCTATAAATTAAAAATAAAATTATCAAAGCTTGATTTATAAATAAAAATATTATTACTGACATATTAAATACACTTATAGGTTTTATAAAATATATTATATAAAAATTAAATAATTGTTCCCATAGAGTTGATAATTATGATAAATAAACTTATTAAAATTGCTAATAACCTTGACGCCAGAGGCTACTTTGTAGAAGCTGATAAATTAACTTCAATTATTATTAAAGTTGCTGGCATTGCAAATGAGGGTGGATTAAATGACCCTGAAACTCCTCAGCCAACTGCTATTATAGAACAAATTAATCAAACAGATAATAATCTGCCAATTTATAATAAAGTTGCAAATGATTTAGCACAATTTTTCAATTCATTTCACGAGCATGATGAATTTCAAAACATAAATTTAAATAATTTCAAAAATTATAGAAGAATGCCAGAAGCTGAACTAGATGAGCAGAATCCTCAAGTTGTTAAAGTTTTACAAGGCACTAATGATATTCTTGATGACATTTTAATCCACTCTTTAGAGCAAGAACAAATTATATCTAATATAGCCAAAAACAATGGCATTGATGAAGAAATTATAGTTGACGCAATCTATCACATGATTGGCTCTCATAATCCTCTCAATGCTAATCAAATTCAAGCAGCTTTGTATGAGGTTAATTCTTGAAGAATTTAATATCTCAGACTACTAAAAGTCCGAATGAAGATATTAAATTATTGATTAAAGATGTTAATAAAAATATTATTACAATTTATAAATTTGTAAATGATAAAATTATTGAAAAACAAAAAGAATTAAAAAATAAATTAGATTTTTTAGATAAAAAAATATCAAGTATACCAGTTGCAGGACCATTATTATCTAAGCAGCTTAAGCCGTATTTAACTTTAGCTCTTGGGCTTGCCAATGATGATCCTGTAACTTTAGCTTTAAAAATTAATAATATACCAATATTACAAATATATGATTTGCTTGATAATGCAGGTTTGATTCCAGACATTAATTCCACAGTTTCTTTAATAACAAATGTATATGACTGGCTTCAGGTATTTGCAGATATAATTCCTATATACAAATCTGCGACTACTCCAGATGAAATTGATCATTACCACGTCATAGAGCTTGGCAATGATTTATATAATGCCATAAGAGAAAATCCAGCAACTTCAAACCAAATAGATATTTCAACTCTTATTTCAAGTATAGTCACATTATTTTCAAAAATTGGTGCTCCTACAACAAGATATTATGCGAATCCAAATAGCGGATTAAATATACTTGGCTATGAACTTATCACTAACAAAAATGACAAAACAGTTAATTTTGATAACTATAAAAAAATAATAGAATCTGATATAATTTCTTTGATTAAAAATAATAAAACTACATCAGCTTTAATTTTTACAGAATTAGAATCTAAATATCCATGGCTTAAATCTAAAATCAATCCATCAGCAAATGATGAATTTCTAAAAGAGAAAACAGTTGATTTGATTATAGAAAAACAAAAAATTTACTCAAAAATCAAATCTATTTTTAATACATTTAAGAGGCCAAAAATTGATTATAAATGGTCAATTATAAAATCACAATTAAACTGGAATACATTACCAGAAACCGATAGAAGATTTGTAGCAGATTTAGTTCAACGATTTTTAACTAATTAAAATTAATTACTATATAGATTAATCTTTAACTTTACTATATAATTTATTTAATTCAGCCTTAGCCTTAGCATCATTTGGAAACTTCTTCAAGCAAAATTCAATAATTGATAGAGCCTTTGCAGGTTTATTATTAATTTCGTAACATTTTGCTAAAATATGAAAAGGAATATTTGTGGTATCTTTTTTAGTAATAGCTTGTTCAAAATAAGGAATTGCTGAATTATAATCTTTGGCACTATTTAAATAAAATTTACCAATTTCATCGTATATATAATAAGAATCCTTATTATGAGTCAAACCATCTAATAATACAGACAAAGCCTTTTTAGCAAAATATTCTTTTTTTGCTTTTTCATTTACAGACATAGACCAGTAATAATAAGAAATATCAGCCCAGGTTTGAAGATCCTGCTTATCATATTTTAATTTTTCTGTAAGATGATAAATCATTTCTGGATAATTACCCTTGTGGAAATAAATATCAGCCATCTTATTGTGATAAATTATTGAACTTTTCTGGTCTTTTATTGAACAATTCAATGATAAAACTAAAAACATGCAGGTGAAAAAATACATACTAAAATTCCTGAAAATTATTTTTCAAAATACCAATTAACTAAATTTATATTTTAATAATATTATACTAAATTGTTACTGATGATATTCCTGAATTTAGGGCGCCGATCCATTTTTGTTTTTGTCTCGCCCAAATTTCAGGAATTATACATCGTGTTCTGCGCCGTTAGAAACATCAAAAGTGTAAATACCCCTGTTAATAAACATATTTACACAGTCTTTCCGGTCTTCGACAGATAAAAATATTTTATTGCCTTCGGCCTCAATTAAATCACAAACACTACTTTTATAATCGGGCGACTTTCTAAAATCACGATCGCCGCGCATAATCAACTTATCATATTTAATATTATGATGATTTAACCATGCCTCAGTAAGAGAGCGATTGCTTTCAGGCCGCCCAGTAACAATATAAATAAAATTATTTTTACTAAATAATTTTAGCATTTCGGCAACAGGCCAAATAAGAAGATCATCCATGCACTCACTATAAAAAGCTTGCCAATTCTTGGGCTTATTCTTAATATAGTGCAACCTATGATCACAATTGGCCAACGTGCCGTCAATGTCAAAAATACAAATGCTCTTGTTATTCATATAAATATTATCTCATTTAAAGAGGTTGAAAAAAATAATTTATAGTAAAATATATTTATTATGGATATTATAAGAATTTCTGCCAATGAAGAAAAACCTGCGCTAGAACTCACACCAGAAGCAACTAGTGAAAATAGAGAAGACTCATCTAAAACATTACCTGAGCTTGAAATTTCAAAATCACCTGATTTAATAAAAAATAAATTCAATATTACACCTAAATTTATGCAAAGCGTATTTGAACAAAATAAAATTGAAACACAAGAAGCAAGAAAACTTAGAGAAGAATACTTTAAAAAAAATGAAGCCCTTCAGCCACAAAGACCAGAAGACTTTGATCAACCAGGATTTCGAGAAAAAATAGACAAAGTATTTGAAGAGTTTCGTAAAAAATTGCCTACAGTGCCTTACGCACCTCAAAAATCTGCTCCAAGTATTAGTCTGCCTAGTGGGCAAAAAGCAGTAAGTATTAGTTTTCCCGAAACAACTTTTGAAGAGTACTCAGCTCCATACCGAGATGCTTTTAAAAAACAATTAAAAGAAAAGTTTGAAGAAAATTTAGCAAAAGACCCTACTAAAACTTACACTGAAAGTGATCTTGAAGAAGCAGTTGAATTGAAGTTAATGAATGCATACAATCAAATATCATTTATGCAACATGTAATGGATCCAAGTTCTGGAAGCGAAATAGACATTGTAGATGGTGGCAATGATAAAATATATAATGATTTAATGCAGCAATATTCTGAAAAATTGCATGAGCGTTATGAAACTAACTTAAATGATTTATTTAACTCTGCAAACAAAGGAAAATTCACTCTTGTTACTGGCTATTCTGGAGCTGGTAAATCTACAGCCATAGGATCGGCAGAAAAAATACAAGGCACTCCTTTTGAAAACTCTGATAATGGAATTGTTTTAGATTCTGATGCAATTCAAGCGGAGCTTCCAGGGTATCGTAATGGAGTAGGCTCTCAAGCTACTTCAGTTTATGCACTGAGCATTCATAGAAAATTATTGCAATCAGCAATGCAAAATCAATCAAATTTAATAATACCAATTGTTGGTGGTCAAATTGCTAATGTAACTAGTGAAATAGCCAGAGCAATTCTTGCTGGTTACAAAGACATACAACTAAAATTTGTCAATACACCAGCTTATATAAGTTCGCAACGTGTTCTTCAAAGATCTAAAGATCCTGGCGGCAGAATGATTCCTATGTTAGTCGGACCAAGCTCCGATCCCAAAAAAGTATTTGAAACATTAAGTGGTCAAGATGTTCATCCTGAAACAAGTGAAGTTGCACAAAATAATTCTCCTAGTTTAGATTTAATTAAGAAAAAACTTGTTGATGGCGTTAAAGAAAGAATTAAACAACAACCTGGCTTTGCAGGCAAAAGAATTCCAGCAGAGCAAATTGAAAATCTAATTTCTGAAGTATACCCAAACTGGGAAAGCTATATTCACTTTACTGTAATTCCTGCTTCTAGAACAACTCTATCACAAGAAATTTTATATGCCGTCAGAATTGCCAAGATGCTCGAAAGCAAAAAACTTTATAAATATTCTGATAGATTAACAAGAATTTCTATAGCGATAATAAATAAAAACAGGTTATTTTCTTGTCAAGGGTAGCATTTACAAATATCGATGGAATTGTTACCTCGTCGGTAACCATCGCGCGAAAAATGATCAGAATGGCACAATTCCTTGAATCTAATAAGATGTTCGTAGCAGCTGATAAAATATTACAAGTT
>Ga0247723_1002222_pt1 | contig 10551 bp, 31 predicted proteins | sample MSEWelMarce5H_FC_FD_189079 | JGI IMG/M metagenome (GOLD analysis project Ga0247723, IMG submission 189079) | Subsurface sediment microbial communities from gas well in West Virginia, United States - MSEEL Well Study Marcellus 5H_FC | ecosystem: Environmental > Terrestrial > Deep subsurface >...
GTGACCTCGTGAGAATCCTCGACGTCGAAGATGAAGAGTTGAAACGTGGAGACATAGCGCTGATAGTCGATACGGAGAAATACACGGCATGTATACTCGCTGGCGATGGAAAGAAACACAAGATTTTTTTGACGTGCCTAACAAGATTCGATATGAGTGACAAGAAATGAAACCTGGCAATATTGTACGATACAAAAAAGAATTTGGACGCCTTATCGAGTTGGTGAAAGAATGAACCGTGAACAAGCTCGTAGAAACTACGTGGTCTTTCGGGCAGATCAAGATGAACGCATGAGTGTTGTTGCGGCTTTACTCCACGATAAGTTCGGCATAAACCCTGAACTAAACCATGCGGGAGTTTTGCTATTCCGGGTGGCCGAAAATGTCAGCCTACAGATTACAGATCTGAAAGGGAAATGGTTAGCTTCGGTTTTTATCTTCAGCGCTGGTGTATGGTATAAAGAATTCGACTCCCCTGAGGATGCCTTCAACGACGCCACGGTTGAAATCAAACGTTGGTTTACGGATACTTTAAACGTGGTCAATAACTTTGCTGTCAGGGTGGAAAGAAAAGAATGAAACCAGGTGACCTCGTACGGTATAAGAAGAGATACGAATGGCGATCAGAGTTCCAGTCTGACGGGGTACTCATTGGGATCTTGATTAGGGACGTCACACAGGAATATGGATCTAACAATAATCGAAATGACGAGATGTTCGAAGTCCTGCTTGGAGAAGAATCGGTAGTCATGTACAAGTATGAGATTGAACTGGTAAACGAATGAGACCAGGTGACCTTGCACGTGTCGTTCGAGAAACCCCGAAATCAGACCACGTGATGGTCATCAGCGTCACCGATAATGGTTTAGATGAGTACATACCCATCGGTGAGTTAGTCGTCTTTCTGGGTGTTAGTAACGAAGCCGACAGGGTGTTTGGAACCTCACCTAATGAAACATGGGTAAAGATTTTCTGGAGAGAATCGATGTGGTACGCCTATGCCGCAGACCTCGAGAGGGTATCATGAAACCCGGCGACCTCGTTAGAGTCGTCGATTGTGACGACGAGTATGAACACGAGGAATACTCAGGTCAGGTCGGAGTCTTAGTCGACATCGACACACACAATAATATACGCCAGTTATTGGGGGCCGTCAATGTCTACGTTGTTATGTTAAATGGTTGTGAACCCGCCTACTTCTACGAACATGAAATAGAATTAGTCAGTGAGTGTGCCAAAGATGCCTGATTGTCTCGGATTTGAAAAGAACATCGGGAAACTCGTACGTGTTCCCGATTGTCGACCAAACGATTTGTCAGAGCATCCAGGAATCATCGTCGATGTGTCAATAGACGACGACCACGACACATACCTTGGAATCGACATCGAGTCTTTCGTGAGATACACAGTCATGTTTCCTACAGGTCTTGAAATAATTTTTGGGGACGAAATTGAAATTCAAGAAGGGTGACCTCGTTACGACATTCACAGACTTTCGAAGACTCAAGGGAATCGTGATGGACGTAACCGTGGGTGGTGAGTACAAGGTCTGGTGGTACGATTTGAACGACTGGGACGTCTTCGGAGGGTCTGAGATGGAACACTTTACAGATGGATGAGACGAAGTTTGAAATAGGAGAACTCGTGTGGTATCCGGTATTTGATTCCAGTGATACGGCGTCACTATGCCCAGGCGTCATCATCGAATTGGACGAGGACGAAGACGCCATCTACGTCGATGAGAGGTTGTCGGCTTGCCGGTTATATCGAATAATGGGGGAACACACCGAAGAAGAATCATGGTTCTATTCCTGGGAGATTATGAAGTTCAATCCGAGTAACACACCAGAATAAAATATTTTCAATATGTCTGTGTTAAAAAACGGGACACGTGTTATATTGATTTAGGAGATTGAGATGTCTCGGTATAAAGAAGGCGACCTCGTGAGGATGATTTCAAACGACTGTGGATTACCCATGGTCGTCACCCGTTCAATCTGGAACCTCGAATATCGTGAGATGCACTATGAAGTCTATCGTGATGGAAAGACCTACACTCTCTCCGAGAACTGGTTGACGAGGGTAACTTGACGTTCCAGAAGGGGGAACTCGTCATGGTCAAAGAGAGAAACGGTTACGGATACTCCTGGGCATTGACGAAGTTCGTCGGTCGGGCGGGTATCGTGACGATGACCCTTCTTGATAAGAACGAGAGTAAACCCGACAGTCAAATCATGGTCTATTTCCCAGATGGAAAAGAATTTTTCTTCTTCGAAGAAGAACTGGTCAGACTACGATGAAAACGATGAGAGAAATAGAATCACTCAAACTCGTCAGGATTAAAAAGTCTGTCAGTATTACACACAGTCTCCCGTCGAGTATCGGTATCTGTGTCCGTCCCCTCACCCAACAAGAGATTACGGACGAGGGATACGACCCGAAAGGTGTCACCGACCCACCATGGTTCGTCCACTTCAAAGAGACAGGTCCCGTCATCGTATTCCAGGACGAACTCGAGGAGGTTCGATGAAAACCGATATAAAGGTGGGTGACCTCGTGTGGGTTGACCGGTCGACGTTCGATTCCGGGATTGAAAATACTCCCGGCGTCGTCGTGGGAATCGAGTGTGAGTGGGACGATGGTGAACCCCAGGTATGTTTTTGACGACGTGGATTGAGATACTGTTCGGAGACGGGACTGTAGAGACCTGGGATTCAGACATCGTGAATCACCTCGGAAATTACACTGGTGAATGGGTGGAAGAATAGAATGTGGGAATACACATTGTTTAAACACGTGATATCACTGACCATCTTATTTTTGGTCCTCAGATTCTCTATTACATTCATTATGAAGGCTTTACGTTTATATCTTATACATACCAAGATAGAGCGTCCGAGCCCTCCAAAGCCTCATAATGTAACGGAATGGGACCCGATTCCCCAAGGCTCTCTTGTGAAGGTAAAGACACCCGAAGACCCGATGTTCAGGTCTCACTGGGACGGTCTGACTGGGTTCGTCATCGGAGTCAGCGAGGACGGCGTGTGGTATAACGTCATGTTCGTATCGAAAGAGAGCATAATGACCTACCAGGTTTTCAAGAGGTCTGACCTCGAATACATTAGGGATGTAAATTGAAGGGCCGAGCAAAAATTAAAAAGGCGAAACCAGGTCAAGTGAGAGAGTGGAAGTATAGACACGATGACATCCAATTTGACCCGAATATTGATATATTTTTTGTCGTCGAAGAGTGCTCGATAGTGCATGGTCCGAATAGTTCATCGGAAGGAGTCAGGGTGATGTATCCGGATGGGTTCATAACAGAACACCATAAACGAGAACTCGAGCGTGATTCCATCGTGATTGTATGAAACCTGTAGAACCCGGACAGTTACGTAAGTGGATTCCTGAATGTGATGTTGGATTTGGACCGTTCGTAGTTCTTGACATCGTTCAAAAAATAGATGTAATGAAACAACATATGGTATTAGACGATGCTGTAGTCCGTGTAATGTATGGAGACGGTCGAGTGATAAAACATGGATTCCTGGGGATGGACGAGGATTCTTTTTTATTGGACGACGAGAACCACGATGTTTCGATTTAAACCTGGAGACCTCGTGAAGGTAAAGGGCGACGTCATGATAGAGAGGATAAACTTATCCGGTTCTTCGGCGTTAGTCACCGGGTTCGAACATGATAACATGACCAAAGATTTACACGAAGTGTTAAATCGAGAGATTCCTTATATTATTATTTGTGGGGGCATAGAGACATATGCCTGGGACGAAGAGTTAGAAGAATTTCCAGTGGAGGATGATTGAGTTTTCCGATGCCTTGGGCAGATTTTTTTTAGTCTTGTGGGACAGTTCCTAATCGGTTCTCTTGCCGTTAGTGTCGCACTTGACTTATTCGGGACAGTTATTGTTAACAAGGTAACTGGGGTTAAAGGTGCCAATAATAGAATGGAAAGGTGAACCGTTCCAGAAAAACGGTGAATTTTATTATGAATCTCCGTTAGAATTAGGCTCGCTTGTCCAGACGACTAAGGATGTGTTTGTGTGGACCAGTGTAGGAGTAACTGATGCCAATGGGTTTCCCTTCAGCGTAGAGATGGGAACGAAGGGTGTCGTATTAGAAAAGGACCAGCACAATACTTCGTTCCTGAATCATGAACGTGTCATGTTTGAGGGAGTAATCGGATATGTGCCCAGGAGATTTTTAGTTCTCCTTTAAATTATTTCTCCATTTTCTATGTCCACTGACGGTGAAACATGTTATTTTATCTCTGTGAGGTATAGATGTGGTTCCCGATAGCATGGTTAAGTCTCGGGTTTGCACTGAAGTGGATTCGTGAAGCTTTCGAAAATTTTGATAAAAAATGGGGAGATAAAATGCTCAATGTCCTCTTAATTGTCCTGTCTTTTGCACTCATCGTTACGCTTGTAGGCGCGCTCAAGGTGACGTGGGGGATTCTCTCCATCTGTTTCTTGTTCTGGTTCTTAGTTTGTCTCATGATTAAGGCGAACTGATGTTTAAACCTGGTGACCTTGTGAGGGTAAAAAATATAACCAGGTTTTATCCCCATTCTAAAGACCCTCGCGAAATTGGTGGGATAGGCGTAGTCACCAAGGTATTTGTAGAACCTGTTAGTTTGATTCGCTGGTACGATGTGTTCGTTAACGGACTCGTCATAGATAACATCATCGATAATAGGGTCGTAGTGGTGGAAGATGAAACATAAAAGAATTAATCACGATGACGATTTAGAACCCGGGACTCTTGTACAGGTCATCGAAGACTACGACGGCGAAAACATCGTGAAAAAATCTGGCGTCGTTGTATCTCTTGAACACAGGACATTTAATAAACTCTCGGGCATTGCGTATGATGCGAAATACAAAATCATGACGGCCGATGGTGTTAAAGAATACTTTTGGATTGACCTTTCGACTTTAGATGGGGAAGAAGATGTTTGAGAATGGTGACCTTGTCAAGGTGGTAAAGATGGAACACTCTCGATTTGGTCATACGGGGGTGTTCTTGCATGAATACACTGTTCCAAATATAAAATTAGAAAAACCCCTTTTCAAAGTTCTTATTGATGGAGAGATTAGACTCATGCTCCTTAACGAGTTGGAGCGGGTTAAGTAAAGTTTTACAACTTGAAATGAACCTTCGGTCTGGTCGTTGATAATTAAAGACCAGTAAGGAGGTGATTTCATGGATAAGAAGAAAGTCGGCGCTCTTGTTGCCGCACTCATCGCTGCTCTAACAGCGTTCTGGTACACCTACAGCTCCGAGGTTGAGAAGGAAGAGGTCGCGGCTCCTGTAGTCGAAGCTCCTGTCGCTCCAATCGTTGAGCCTGTTCCTGCTGAGCCTGTCGCTCCAGTCGAAGCTCCTGTCGCCCCTGCGGCGCCTGTTGAGGCTAAGTAATGTTTCGAGGGGGACTCCCGGTATTCTTTGAGTACTCGTGGGTCCCCCGTTTTCTTTCTCGTTTCTCTCCTATTGAAATTGGAGCAATAACGTTAGGTCCATTCGTGTTCGGAAGATCTGCGATTTCTGAACGCGTTAGAAGACACGAAGCCATTCACTGGGAACAATATAAAGAAACGGGCGTCGTCCTATTTCCAGTATTGTATTTCACATTTTGGTTATTTAATCTACTAAAATATAGAGATGGTGCGAAGGCTTATAGAGAGATTCCATTCGAGCGCGAAGCATATGGAAACGAAAGAGACATAGGTTATCTCTTTCGAAGAAAACGATACGCTTGGATGAAAGCCTAAAATCGCAACCAATCTGACGCTTTAGAAACAGCTCCCGTTATTTTCGATGCGATTGTCCCTTTCGCGGCGTCTTCAAGTCTCGGAACTAAATTTTTACGTACTTTCTCTACCATTTCTTCAAGAGCGACAGCTATTTCTCTTGCTTCTGGGTCTATATTACCAATTCTTCCCAGGATTTCTGACGCCGTCGATAAAGAAATAATCGATAGTCGTGCGTCTTCTAATCTCTTTTGGTCGGGAGATTTTTCCTCTAACATAATCTCGAGTTCTTCTCTAATAAGTCTTCTCAATTGTTTTTCTGTCATGACATAACTCCCGATCTATTTTCTTTCGATTTAAATTTCTTGAAATATGAGCACTAGAAATTTTCGCTCGCGTACTTCTGACGGAATATCGTATCGTATTCTATACCGATGACTTTCCTAGCCATGTCGACGATTTCTTTTCCACCGTGTTTTTCAAGCGTCTCGAAATGTCTCCTACCCCTCTCCTGCATCGCCAATATATCGGATGGTGTAGAACCTTTGAGTTCGTAAGAAGCATTCAGAACCGCCTTACCAGGGTGAAGATCACAATCATCTTCGGGTGGTGGAGTCTGTGGATTTTTAACGTCGTCGTATGGATGCCCTTTGACGTATCCTGCGTCGACGATTCTTTGCCATGCTTTCACAGCGCCAGGATATACTATGTCCCTATCGGGTCCTAGCTCACCAGCATCGGCAAGCGCGGCGAGGTACGCTTTACGACCCCAACCTTTAAACGCTGTCACAGACCGTCGTACAACGTAAGCGTGGTTACATGGACCACCTTCTCCGTTCGGTTTGCCCCATTGGACACCCGATATGACTAAATCGTCTGGATTTGGTTTCGGTACCTTCGTTCCAAATAATCTAGATAGTGACCAGTCTAAAGCCGGGATAGAATAGATAACGGTGAGTTTTGAGTGAAAACTATATTTAAAAGTAATGATTCCCAAATTTTCTGAGGAAGGTGGATCACTCGACTCGTTTATCATTTCGCCGATTAATTTTCTAACGAGACTCTCTCCGGCTATTTCTTTTTCCATCTTTCTTTTTTTAGCAGAGAGCTTTAACCCAACAGGATCGTCGTGGAGCAAATCGAATTCTTCGCCTGGGTCTTCGTAAGGATTTTTGAAATATGTTGACCTAAGTGAATAGGTCGCTTCGCGAAGACCCATGGCCTTAAAGTATTTCGAAACCTTTTTTCTTACGTCTGGTTCGACAATCATGCCATCTCTGTCAAGCATATCATCGCCGGTATCATCGAAAGGAATAGATTTCATTTTTTTATTCTTGAGTTTCACTTAGATAACTATCAAGAAATTAGTGCTCATACCCGCTAGTGTCTTCGAAAGTTGATAGGACTGATAATAAAAAATTTTTATAGATGATTTCTTCTTCATCATCTGTATCTTTAAGATTGTCAAGTTCTTTAATCATCTGGTACTGCGAAGCAGCACTAATGAGATTGTCAGCTAGCTCTTCGATTCTATACATTTGCTCTTCCCATAAATCTTTCACTTGATAATTCCTGCTCGTTCAAGTGCCCTTGTCCAACCCGATACACGCTTACGACGTTCTCTTGCAGAATCTACAACAGACGCAGGCGAACCCCAACCGTCTCCCATGTCACGTGAATCGATACAATGAATTCTAGAATCGATCGCGCCCACTGCGGCTAAGTTTAATACATCATCGTCGTAAAAAACAATAGAATCAGGAGAATACTTTTCGACGAAACCAGATCTCATTGCCTCTGCCTTATTGTGAGGAACACCACCTGGAAGACTGCCAACGCAATGAATGTCTTCCAAGTCTACGGGTACGCCATATTTCGTCATGAATCTACGAATATCCGCGGCGTTCGTAATTTTAACTTCATCGCCTGTAATATCGATCATCGATTCGCCGCCGGTCCTACCAGTGATAATTCCAATAATATCACCTCGAGCAAATGCCTGTCTTGCGACTGCGATGGTCGAATCGATTACCTTCGGTCGTCGAATCTTGGCGGTCATACTAAAATCTACGACGTCAGTTGTTATAAACTGAACACGATGTCCAGCCTCTTGTCGTTTCAAATCACCAGATGAAATTAAATCGTTGGTTGCTTTGGTGTATTCCCTAAAACTACCAGTCGTAATTTCGACCGAACCTAATGGTCCAAGTTTTCCAGTTATTCCAAACTGTCCAAGCCAAGTTGTGGTATCTTTCGGTTCACCATTTTCATAGTGTAAAATTCTGATAGTACCTTCGGTGTGAGCGAGTGTATCATCGAAATCAAAAACACGTACGACTACAGATTCTCGCACCAGCTATTCTCCAGCGCCCGGGCTCGCTTAACAAGTTGTTCTTGATAACGTTCCAATACTGGAAATTCTAATTCATTAATCGATAGTTTATCATTACATCTTGTAATGTGTGTCAAATAATATTTACCGTACCCAGGCTTTACGGCGTGGATAGCTTCCTCGAGATCTCTCACATCTCGAGTATTGTGGTGTGGAGGCGTACCAGATAGAGCCGGATACCAACCATCCGCAGTTACAATCATTAAACAAAATTTTACACAATTTTCTTTCATGTCATTCTGCCTTCAGAACGTCTTCCTTACGCATCTTGATTATCCTACCATCGTCTAGGCGGACAAGAAGGATAATTTCTTGTTGCGCTGTTCCACCCTCTAAGTGCACCTGTGCACCCTCGAACATTATATTTAATACTGTCCCGACGTTTTTCATGTCGAGAAAGTGGTATACCCTATCGCCCACCCGTACCATGTTGTGTCTCCACTGTAAAGTTAATATAATTGTAATTAATCAGAAGGAAGTAAAATGACTCCTGACTCTTACGTCACAATAATCGTTACGGCGATCTCAGTCCTCGGTTCATCCGCGGCGATAAATTTTTATAATAGTCGTCTAAAAAGACGAGACCTAGAAGAGGAAGAGCATAGACGTCACGCTATGCAAATCAATGGAGACCTTCGAGAAAGGGTCGCCGTACTAGAATCAAAGTTGGAAAGAGCTGAACGAGAGAAGGATGAGCTTCAACAGGAAATGTTTAAACTCATTGAATCACTCGCTGCCATAAAAGTCGAAGTCGAGTTCTTGAGAAAAGAGAACGCATATCTAAAATCTTTAAAGAACTAAATAAATAAAACGAGCACTTACAAAATTTTATGTAGTAAGTGCTCGTTTTATATTTTGACCATTACTTTCTAAATTTAGAATATTCGTATTTAAGATAGTCGCTTATTGTATCAATCATTTCGTCTGCAACAGCGATCTTTTCCTGCACCCATTCTGGGAGCGTATCCATATCTCCGATCGTATCATGTAGAGACTGTGCTTTCGATGCGATAGATTGTAAGTTAGACTTAATCATGCCAGCTTGTTCACCAGGACCAGTATCTTCAAAAGATATACCTTCTTTAGATGGCGCCATTTCAGGAAGACCAGCCGCCTTGCACATGTGATCACATTCTACTAAAAATCTTGTCTTAGATTCGTCAAGATTATTGAATCCGATTCTCTGGTGGCGCTTTTTTTCAAGAGTAAGAAAATGGATGAATTGTCTTGCTTCGATTAGATTAAAATCGCACTGAGCGATAAGATCTCCTAACGTAAATCCACCTGCAAACTCGACATCTTCTGCGACGAGATTACTTCTTTCACACATCGCTTCGTAAATTTCTCGAACTTTAACACAATCTTTTTCGCTAAATGTCATTGTATTATCTCCTAGCTAATATACTTATCATCATGCAGACCGAACTTCTAAACGAATTTATGATGAGCCACGCAGCGATATTACAGGCATTTAGAGCCTGGTTCCACGCTGCCCACCACGTCACCCGCGGAACTGGTTTTCATGCCGACCATGAATTGTATGCCGAAATCTACGCAGCTGTAGAGGGATACTACGACGTCGTCATAGAGAAGTCAATAGGAATTATAAAATGTGAACACGTCGCTTCCCCTCATAAAGTGATGAAAGAAGCGTGCATAGTTCTTGGCGCATATCCTGATCCCGTGGGAATGTCTTCATTAGCCATTGCAACGTCGGCACATAAAATAATGTCAGACTACTCAGATTTCTTAAATGAAATGAATAAAGGTCTTGAAGGCGCGGGATCGATAACTCTCGGTCTCGATGATTTCCACGCTTCGACTGCTAACGCGATAGAGACATACATTTATAAACTTGGTCAACGAATCAAGACAGAGCTCCAAGACTAAAAAATGCGCCTCAATGGGCGCATTTTAAATTATTAATGATGTTTATCTTGTAGCTTAGTCGAGCTTACCATCGACCTCGTCGAGATAACTATCACAGTCCGCGACGTCATCTCCAAGCTTCGCGCGAATCTTAGCAATTCGAATCGCGGCCAAGAGTGCCTTCGTGTTGATCCGATCCTTGTATTCGTCTAGGAGCTCCTTGCGATCATCCTTGAGAAGCTGTAGTTCGCTCTCGATCGAGGTGAGCTTTTCGATGAATTCGGCAACGGTAGTCTGCGCAGTCATTTCTTTTCTACTCCTTGGTTCTTTTTACTCTTCTTCGTCACAACTTCTTCAAAACTTTCAATCTCAACTTGATCGTCTACAACTTCAACTCGTTTCTTTTCTTCGATAACAGGAAACAAACTAGATAGTTGTAAATCACTTGGTGGCTTAACACTAAATTTATTACATACAGTCACCAAATCTTCTTTCGTTTTAATATTGAACTGTTCACAAAAC
>Ga0247723_1002224_pt1 | contig 10547 bp, 6 predicted proteins | sample MSEWelMarce5H_FC_FD_189079 | JGI IMG/M metagenome (GOLD analysis project Ga0247723, IMG submission 189079) | Subsurface sediment microbial communities from gas well in West Virginia, United States - MSEEL Well Study Marcellus 5H_FC | ecosystem: Environmental > Terrestrial > Deep subsurface > Rock...
CATAACTATAACCAGGACCTGCGAAGTTCTTGCGAATTGTTCCGTTATAACTGGTCTTGCGCCAAGTGCCACCACCATATAAGTTTTGGCAGAATAGCACTCCATCTGCCTCTGTAGGTTCATCGCTGTTCATAATAACGATGACCTGATCAACTACGTTCTGTTCATTTAATCTTGCGTAATGTGCCATAATCTTTCCTTTAACTTGTGAATGTGCCACTGCCAGTGAATGTGTGGTATGTGTATCCACCTGCTGAAGTCACTGTTCCGCCTGACCCAACTTGGCTACCTGAATAGCGGATAATAACAACACCACTACCACCTGCGTATCCAGTTCCGCCATCACCACCACCACCGCCACCGGTATTGGCTGTGCCTGCTGTAGGTGGTCCACCATTGGTTCCAAATCCACCTGCTCCGCCACCTCCTTGGCCTCCTGTGGTAGTTCCGCCTGTGGTGTTATTACCGCCGCCACCACCGCCAGCATAGTAGTTGCCGTCAAACCATTGTTTGCCTATACCACCATTACCCGCTTGGCTACCGCTTTGAGCATTTTGTCCAACAGCACCAGCACCACCGCCACCACCACCTGGATATCTAGGAGTGTTGAAGCCACCGTTGGATCCACCGTTGTTACCCTGTCCAGCAGTGCCAGTTCCACCTGCGTAGGTTCCGCTGCCTGTTTGTCCAGCACCACCACCTGAACCACCTGAACCTGGTGTGTTAGTGCTCCATGCACCACCGCCACCACCTGTTGAAGTTGATAGACTAGAGATGCTTGAATTATTACCATTACCACCATTACTGGTTCCGCCAGCGGCAGCAGTTCCACCTGCTCCAACTGTGATTGTATAACTTGTTCCGCCTGTGACTGATACTGTGCCAGTTGAATAACCACCTGCACCACCACCACCTTGATCAGATGCACCACCACCCGCAACTACTAGATAATCAATGCTGTAAGTTGGAACGAATACATCACCATCACCATCGATATAACGCCAGTCATTCAATGTAGTATTGAAGTAGGCCAACTTGCCTGCATTGTTAGTAATGCTGACAATTAGACCTGTGCTTGTAGTTAGACTCTGTGTTCCACTTGCGGTAGATAATGTTATGCCAGGACCTTGACTACCAGTGTAACCAATAGCACCTTGACTACCTGTTGCACCTGTGCTACCAGTTGCGCCCACTGAACCAGTATAACCAATGTTACCTTGACTTCCAGTATAACCAGTAGGACCAATTTGTGTGCTACCGTTAATGGTTAACTGTCCACCTGCAACACTGACTGCCGCACCATCAATATAGATAGTTGAAGTGCTGACATATAGACTGCGCCATTTCTTAGTTGCTGAACCTAGATCATATGCACTGTCAACACTGGGTGTAAAGTGTCCTGTGATGACTGTATTAGTGTTTAGGCTATTGCCAGTGGCATTGAATACAGCCATTTCAACATCACCAGATCTGAGCACGCATTGAGTAGTATCAAAGGCGGCAAATTGAGCACTACCAGCCGCATTGCCGAATACATAATTGCTAGAATATAATTTAATATTGCGATCGTCTATGGTTAAACGATCTGCCTCAGTGTTTGTGCCGCTATTGATACTAGTGAATGTTAATCTACTACCACGAACACTGCCTGTCCAATCTTCTACTGCTTTAACAACGATCTGTGCTGTTCGTGATCCATTACCGGTTGCTGAATTGGCAGTCTGACCATTAAAGTTAACTCTACCAACTGTATCACCATTCTTAAGAGAATTTCTACGACCACTAACACCATTCTTACGATTACCAACAAAGGTAAGTTCATTACTACTATTCAATGTAGTATTGTCAGCACCCGAGTTCATAGTCATTGAACTTACTGTCTGACTTGTTCCTACTGTGTAAGTTCCAGTGCCGCCTGTGGCAGTTCCTAGAGCTGTGATGAATGTGCCTGAAGTGACTCCAGTGGCATAAACTCGTTGTCCAACGCTTAGGATACCACTTGAGACAGCACTAACAGTCATTGTGGTGCCACTGATGTCGGCAGTGAATACTGCGGCATCTTCAAGTGGAACACCGTGAATAAAGGTCTTACCATTGAGAGTTATTACAGTTGTGGCACCATGACCTTGGTGTATATCAACACCATTGGCCATTGTCAGTGTAGTGAATGCGTTGTCTGCCTGACCTAACAATAAACTATGTGTAGGTGGAGCACTTGATGACCCAGCTGTTTGACTGGTTAAGATATCAAAGTGTCTGCTGGTAGCACTTAACTGAACACCCATAGGCTGACTGCGGATAAACCAGCGACCACCTATGTTAGTGGCTGTGGTTGAATTGCCAATAAAGTTTTCTAATGCTGTGGCTACAAATTGCACTGAACCACCAGCATCACTGCTCCAGCGAGCACCATCATATCCACCCATAACCAAGGCACCAAGTGTATCACCGCTGATTGTTCGTAGTGTTGAGGCAGGTGTGCCTCTTGAACTTTCAACTATAAGACTTGCTCCACCACCTGTGGCAGTTGTGACTGTGCCTGGACGATTTTGTCCATAACCACGAACTTGAATAGCAGGAACAAGTCCTGCGGTATAGTTGCTGACAACCATAGCGGCTGATTGAGTATTCCCAACATTTGTCAGTGCTTGTCCGTTAGCATCAAGTGGATAACCACCAGCACTGACCACGTCCTGTGTGACCACGCTGTTGAATACGACATTGCTTGAAGTGTTCAATGTTTGATCAGCACTAATGCCAGCTGAACCAGTATAACCCGTATCACCCTTGCTACCAGTGTAGCCTGTTGGTCCAGGAGCTGCCTGTAGACTTGTAACTACATAACTGTAATAGGCAGTGCCTTCAGTGTAGAATTTAACATCTTTACTGCTTGTTTCATTGTTCAATGCATAGATTTCAACAATCATGCGCTGACCAACACTTACATTGGTAGTTGGCATAACAATGTCAGTAAACAATTCTACTGCGGTATTAGCATCAGTGTTCCAACCAATGGCTGTTAAACTTGTTGTTCCAATAGTGGATATTACGGTTCCATCATTGGCAGCTAATTTTAATAGGCAATAACCACTAATATCATTATTGCTGGCGGCCTTGCTCATATGCAGTCTGAAATCTTGTGCGCCACCTGGGATTATTGTGAAGTCAAAAGGATCACTGGCAAAACTGGCCAATAGCGTTGATGTTGATCCAGCGCAGGTGGTTGTTACTGTAGCTTGTGTGGCAGTAGTTGGTTCAAGACCCAGCTCTTTATAACTGCCAACTTCTGTTCTGCTGTAGTTGAAGAAATACTGACGTCCAGATGATCCACCACGGCTACCAGTGTACCCTTGTACGCCCTGACTACCAGTAAATCCAATACCTGCTGAACCAGTATAACCTTGACTACCAGTGTAGCCAAGTCCACCAACATCACCTTGGCTACCTGTGTAACCTGTGGCACCAGTATCACCAACACTACCAGTGTAACCTAAATTACCTTGACTGCCTGTAAATCCAGTATCACCTCGACTACCTGCATAACCAACATCACCTTGGCTACCAGTGTAACCACGACTACCAGTATAACCTAATAATTCTGCCTTGCTGGTAATTGCAATACCATCACTGGTGAATTTTAATGTGCCAACAGTGGCAGTAGTAGTGATAGTAATACCACTGAATGTGACATATGATTCTAAATTAACAGTTTGTCCAGGTGATACTTGAATACCACCTAATGTCATTCCATCACCAACCCAAAACTTATTTGTATCAGTTACATAGATAGGTTCTCCCTCATCAAATACAACTGTTAATCTTTCTGCGTCTGTTCCACGGCGAATTTGTAGTGCCATAATCTTTCCTTAAATTATTAGACCAAAGTCTATACTATTGATGAATACTGTTCCTAGATTAGGAGCACTAAATCCATTTGGGAACACCACGGGTGCTCCGCCTGCCCCATATATTGTTGGAGTGGTTACTGAAGCGAATGAGACATTGTCTCCACTATTTAGGCTTTGATTAAAACTTGAGCCACCACTAACTGTGACTGCTGGTCTTGTATTAACAACATTTACCTGTGCAGTGGTATCAGATACATTAATCGTATTAGAGGTTGTATCTAATGCCAACTCCAATGGTATAGTCATTGTAGCCGTGAAGTTGTAGGTGACCTCGGTGACTGTGAATGAATATAACATTTTATTATCCTACGATTATTGTGTTAAACTGTGGGTTAGTGCTTAACGTCGGGTCTCCTGGCGTTACCTGCGGTTCCCAACATTGTATGAATGCCCAACGATGTGTGTTAATTTGTATAGGAGTTGAATTGTCAGACCAAGTAACACCAACAATAGTAATTGGAACATTGGCACGGGCATCAGGAAGAATAGGACCTGCGTATAAATTAGTTGGAATTGTTATATTAACTAATCCAGTAGTTGTATTAGTGACTGTAACATAACTTGAAGTTGAGATAACTGTGGCTGTAAAATAACCAATAACATTACTGTTGGCAAAATTAGGCTGTCCTGTATTACGGTCAAAGGTTACAGTATCAACAACTATAGTTTGTTGGTCTACGTGAAAAGTCCAACCACTAATATTTCTACTGTAATTATAATTAAGTGTTCTCTGAGTAGAGGGAAAGATCTGTTCGATCTGAATGTTGTCAGCACCACCAAGATACTGACTAAAATTTAAGACGCCTGAGGCCATTGAGTTATCTCCTAAAGGATAAAAAATAGTGCCTAAGGGACACTATCAGTTCGAGTATTTATAGAATAAAATAAAAAGGGGTAAGTTATACCCCCCTTATTAAGATATCTTTGTAAGTGTGTTAGTTGTTAAATTACATTCGTAATAGTTAGGATTGTCAATAGGACAATTACTCCAGGCATAGACCCTAGTTTCAAAATTAATGATAGGCGGCTGGGCACTAGCATCGGTATAACGTATGACATAATTAAAATCGAATTTAGTCTTGAATGGTTGTATAACACCATTTATTTTATGAGGGGTGGTCCAAGTATTAATACGAGCATTACTGCTATTGCCTATGTCAGGTGTATCACCTTTATAATAATCTATTGAAATTCCGTAACTGTTAAACCAACGTCCACCATCAGGTTCCGGACTGTTCCAATAATTCATTAATTGGTATGATTGTTGTGCAAAATCCCATCTAACACCAGGGTCATAAGGATCATTCTGTCTATCTTCCCCCCGAACAGTAAAAGTTGTTTTTATACCCAAGGTCCAATAAGGATAAAAATTATCAGCATTCTGCGGCTGTCCAGGTAACCTTACATTTCTAAATTCAGGTAGAACAAATTCTCCTATTACTCTTCCAGCATAGGTTCCAGTGGAAAGAACATCATAGGCTATTTCAATTCTATCACCTACTTGAACTTCAGTTCCAGTTGAGTATCTTTTAAAAATATTAAAACCTACTTGGTGGTAAGGATATTCTCCTGTAACATATCTAGGATTATATACCTTATATGGGTAACCACTTGCATAATCTCTACCGGAGACAGGATAATTTGGAGTAGAAGTAGTGGCATTGATAATAATAGGCCTTGCACCTGGACCACGATCATTAACTTCAGGCGGACCCGAAGTATATCCTATCGGATCATTAAACGCAAAGCTATGACTTACATTTCCAGTTCTAATTAAATTAGGAGTGATAATATTACTTGTTCCTGTAGTTCTAAAACCATCACCTTGATACTGTGCAACTATACCAAAGGTTCCAGAATTTTGAAATTCAAAATCATCAGCGTTAATTGTAAAAGTTGATGTCTGAACATTTACAGTTTTATTGTATATAATTTCATTAGTATTGGTATTTCTGTAGATGAATTGTCCTACCAACAATGGACAAATTGGTTCACCACTCCAGGGATTAGAATTGTTTCTTAAAGTTTCCCATAATGTGTTAGGACCGTAGATTAGAGGATCCACTGATATTGAAGTTGTTAAACTATTTTTAGATACTAATCTAATTTCAGGATTTTCAATTGACAATGATATAATTGGTGGTGCTTTGGGTTGATCATCATGGACTACGGTAATTGGCGCAAATCTTCCGTTAATTTTTCTTGGCAGACCTACGGTGCCTACCCATGACATAGTTAATCCATCATAGTATGAATAACCTGAAGGAATATTAACAGTATAGAACCAATTTAATGGATCTAACATATCAGCGTTTCTACAACGATCTATCAACTGCTGTTCTTGAGGCCAAATTGGATTATTGTATGTATTTTTAACCCAAGTGCCAGTAGAAACAAAATTCCTATAACCACTTACTCCATCTGTGGCAAGTAGTCTCATTGAGAATGTCACTGCATTAGTCAAAGTAAACTGACTCTTTGCCCATGCAGTTACGATACCAGCAGTTCCTAAATTCCTTGCTATGAATGTTCTAGGAGTAGGAACCATGACACCAAAAGGATATATCCTAATGCTGGCAGTATTACTAACACTGGGTAAATTACCATAATCTAAATTAGTGCCTAGGTCTCCAGGAAAAGATGCCTGCAATGTCCAAGTGCCAGTGCTTAAGATTGTAGTGGTTGTTGAATAAGTGTTGTTGGCATTAGAATAGGCAAAGGTCGCCAAGGTAGTTGATGTGCTACCATTAGATGCAGTGATGCTAATTCTATTTTGGAATGGCCTATTATTTCTACCATCAACAGTAATAACAACATCATCACCTAACCAAGGTTCTGTTTCAGTAGATGTCACGCTGATAGTCAGTGGAAATTCTTCGGCTATAATTGTTTTAGTAATTGTAGAAGCCGCTTTGAATGTAGCAGTTGTGAAACCTGCATCATACCTACCGGGTCTATAAAAGTCCCAATTGGTAACAACCTTATGAGTATTATTAACAAATATAGTTGCTGTGTATGCTAATGGGCCTAATGTGGTTGTAGTGACACTTCTAACAGTATCGCTGTCAATGAGTGCAGTATCTATCATAGCCGAAGTTATGGTAAAACTACCGTTGACGGAACCATTTGAGAATGCACCAGTCTTAAAAGTAGTGTCTGGAATTAAACTAACATCCAATCCGCTGTCACTCAACTTCATGGTTACAGAATTGCTAATTGGTTCTGACTGTGTTTCATAGTTAGGATCTTGAACCACTGTTAGATTGTAGGTAACAGATTCACCAGGATAATAATATTCTTGACTTGGAGTAAAGGATGATGTTGAGACAATTAAAGGAATAGCACTTGCAACCACTTGTTGAAGTGTATTACTTCTTACCGGACCATATTGTCTAAATCCAGGAAATTCAGCATAGACAGGATAGGTGCCACCTGTAAATTCAATGTCTTCAGTGTTAACTGTTAGAGTTGCAGTTTTATCGTTAAAAACTGCAGATCCTAATCTAACTCTACCCCCTGCTTTGTCCCAAAAGAATGTTGCTGTGGCAAAGGCAGGAAGTTGTTCAGGAATATCAGACACTACTGTAAAAGTAACATCGTCATAGTATATGACACGACCTTGTCCTATCAAGTTTAATGTGCTAGGAGTATTGACCATAGGTTCAAAAGCCGCATCTAGGTAAGGATCATTGATGGTAACTGTAGGTTCCCAATTTTGTATCAAGGCTATATTGACCGCATAATCAATTCCGTCTTTGACCCAGTTGATATTAACTACAGTGATAGGTGCATGATAAGTGCTGGCTGGAAGTATAGGACCAGTATACATATTAGCAGGGAAACTAATAGTCCCAGTGCTGTATTGACTTGCACTTCCTCCTGGATAATAGCCAAAGGCTCTTGTATTGCTGAAGTCAGGTTTGCCATCACTATCAACAGTATAGTCGTCTATGATTAATGTCATCCAGTGTATGGTAGCAGTCCAACCTTGTTGCCCGCTACCACCTACAGTATAAGTGTAGGTAGTTTGACTTGAAGGGAAGGTATTGCCAACTTCAGTAATTGTTTGAAGTGTGGACAAATATTTTGTATAATCTAAAACGCCTGCCATAATTATTCCTTAAATTCCACCATAATCATTAGGGTTCCAAACGAAGCCCACTGATGTCGATGTTGATAGATTACTATACCTACTGCCCAAACCTGTTCTAGCCTTGAAGTAGAATGTACCTGCCTGTGCAATGGATACAGTATCAGTGACTGTGCTGCCACCAGCATAAGTTCCAGTTGCAGGATACTCATTGGCCAAATAGGCAAAGCCGGTGCTAGAGCTCAATGAATAGAACCATTGAACTTCATCCACGCCAGTTGACGTAGGAGCGATAGTAGTGCTTAAACTAAAACTTGGTGTAGTAGTTGATATTGTGGCAGCTATAGGTATGCTTGGTGGTGGCAAACTTGCTGATCCACCGAATGTTGGAATACCTGATCCAGGAACATCAGCATTATCGTTTAGAGTTTCATCAGTGTAGACTGTGCTCTTATATTCAAGTGCAGTGACTTCAACAGTGATACCACCTGCCTCATCTTCCACTTCACGCATCTTACTGACACGGAATAGTTTTTCTTCAAATCCATAAACATTGTTGGTAACCTTAACAACATCACCAGCTTCAACTTGTAGAGCTGAATAATCAGCACGGAAGGTTATGATCAAGTCAGCACGGCTACCTTTAAGTTCAATCAATCCAATGCGCCCTGCGTGTAGAGCATTGTTAATCATGTCTACTCGCATACTTAAAGTATTAAGTGGTTCTAGATCATTCATTTCACTGGAATCAATGGCACCTTTGAAGTAGTCATTTTGATCACGAATCTTACGACTGGCATACTCAACTTCAAGTTGATTATACAAATCTTCTAAGTTAGTAGCAGTGATACCAACGTCACCTATGATGTTATCATCATCGAATACAAACGCAGATGATAATTCACCAGCTGTAGCAGCACGGTTAGGTATGACCTTCCACTTGCCTTGATTGTAGTCGAATGTTGACCAACTATTACAGGCCATAACAATACGGTCTAGGTTATTTTTAACTGTGTCACCACCTGACAGCACGCCGTTAATCTGATAGCGAACCTGTGTTGAACTTGTAATGGTATCACTTAGATATTGGTTGGCAGGAATAGTATCACTCCACCCTCTAATGCTGGTAGTGGCCGTTGATAGGCAAGTGCTAGTATCTACTTGTGAGATTGGAATACCTGCACCATATCGTGTATTGGTGATATAATCATACCAAACTAATCCAGGATTGTTTAATGTGTTACTAACTTGGAATGTGATCTGTGCCAATCCAGTAACACCTTTTTCACTGTTATAATCAATCTGCACCACTGCGTAGACTGTGCCATAGTTTTGATAATTTGCATCACTTTCATCTAACAATGATCTTGCAGTGGCAGTGTTGCCTGTGCTTTGTGCTGGGAATATTTGGTCGTTGGCATCACTACCATTGGCATAAACACGCACGCGAATTAGGTCACTGAAGTTGTTATTGGTATCGCCTAGACCATTTTGATCAGTGCCGGACTTGACAATGTGTTCTTCACCTGAACCACCAAACACCAACAACTGATCATTCCAGTAGATGTTACCTATGGTGAATGTTCCGCTGGTTGTTTGCTCACTTAGAGCTAGAACATAGGTCATTGTTTTATTTGAATTACTGATACGAGCATCGGTGACAGTACCCTTGGTATTCACTGTGCCATAGACTACAGGTATTTTATTATTGGTTGCAGGCGGCAGCTGAATACGAACACCTGGATCCTGTGCAGTTCCGCCACCTCCACCAGTTAGTCCCAGTAGACGTGCAGTGGTCATAGCTAGACCTAATGCGATGGCTGAAGTAACAAAGGCAACACCTGCACTTCCTAGTATGGCAGCACCGGCGATACCGATGACTTCCGCAACAATTAAACTGGCAACATAGGTAAACGCTGGCATCTTTTTATTCCTTTATATATGTGACTTCGGTTTGACGGAAGCCTCTTGACTCATAGTCAATGGTGTCTGTTGTGGTCATTTTCGTAGTGAAATAGCCTTGGATCTCCCCTGATTTCAGCAGTTCTTCACCCTTTTTACAGAAGTTTAAGAACAATTTGCCACCTATACTTGCCTTCCTGTATTCTGGCCTTATATACCATACAAGTTCTTTTAATTCCTTGGCTCGGGGTAACCAGATGTTAGGTTCCTTGATGGCCATTAATAAACCAGCTGGCTTTTCATCAACATAGGCCAACCAAAGATATCCGTGTTGAAGTGTCATCCAAACTATCTTGCATAGGTGCTCGAAGTTTTGGCTGGCTTCTTCTGCTTGACTGTAACTGGTCTCCTGCAGAAAACTCTTCAGTAGATCAACAGCCGTTAATGTATCGTCGGTAGTGGCCAGTTTAATCATTAATAACCGCCTCCTGAATCTACCGGAGCTGAGCTGCCACCTGATGTTGTTGGGGCAACATAAGGCTTACCAAAGTCGAACTGACTGTCTGCCAATGACTTGACCTTATACATACCTGTATCACCAGGATACCAATATTGTTGATCACCATCATTGGTTCTGCGTCCACTGT
>Ga0247723_1002225_pt1 | contig 10547 bp, 22 predicted proteins | sample MSEWelMarce5H_FC_FD_189079 | JGI IMG/M metagenome (GOLD analysis project Ga0247723, IMG submission 189079) | Subsurface sediment microbial communities from gas well in West Virginia, United States - MSEEL Well Study Marcellus 5H_FC | ecosystem: Environmental > Terrestrial > Deep subsurface >...
CTTCCAGAGTCTCCAAATAGTTTGTGTTGGATATATCTATTTGACATTACCAACCAGTAACCCTTATACTCCAGTTATGTCAATCCAACTAGAAGAATATACGCTACCAGAGCACATGTCCTACTCTGCGTTTAGCACCTACATGACCTGTGGCTACCAATATTACCTAGGTAGACTACTCAACTTGCAAGAAGCCCCATCCGTATGGTCGGTTGGTGGCTCTGCATTCCACCTTGCTTGCGAAAACTACGACAAGGAGACCCTATGAGCAACGTCCAGCAATTATGGGATACGGCTTGGACTGAATCCAAAGGTGACATTGACCTAACCAACGCACGTGTTGGGGGTCGAGCAACCAAGGCTAACCCCAACAAGGAAGACCAGAACTTCTGGCAGTCACAGGGACCCAAGTGGGTCGAGGGCTACATTGCATGGCGACAACATAATCCTAACTGGAAGATTTGGCAAGCGCCAGATGGCAATCCAGGGATTGAACTTGCGCTAACACCAGTCGTTTCTGGCGTTCCTGTCAAGATGATTATCGACCGAGTGTTTGAGGTTGATGGTCAACTGGTCATCTGTGACCTCAAGACATCTCAACAGACCCCTAGCAGTAGCCTACAGTTGGGCTTCTACAAGTTGGGTATTGAGCAGACGTTCGGTGTCGAGGTCAAGTGGGGTAACTACTACATGGCACGTGGCAACTCTACCTCAGAGATGGTCGACCTATCGGAATACACCTTCGATAAGATGGAGTATCTCATTAAACAATTTGACAAAGCAAGGCAGGCAGGTATATTCTTACCTAACACCAATAACTGTCAGTATCTCTGTGGGCTCACCGAGTTCTGTCAGTTCTCAGCAAAGAAGGATAAATAAATGGCAGAAGACTGGAAGTTACAAGTCTCCTATAAGTTGTCAACTGGAGACCTAATCAACATCCGCGCTAACTCAGCAGATGAACTTAGCGTATTGCTAGAAAACATTGGAGATTACTCCACTCAGATTCATGCAACGCAGAAGCAATTGTCTCAGGCGGGTACACTAGCCCCCCTGTCGACAGCGCCTATCACTACAGGCACAACGCCTCCGCCTTACTCAGCACCGCCCCAGGCTCAGGTTCCACCAAGTTCCTCAGCACCAGCCCCAGTTCAGGGGGGTCCAACATGTACACACGGACCTCGCAAGTACAAGTCGGGAATCTCCAGCAAGACGGGAAATCCTTACGCAATGTGGGTCTGTCCGATGCCTCAGGGCGCGGACCAATGCAAGCCAGTCAACTAATAGACGAAGCAATTCCGTTTTAAGCAACTAAGAAGGGGAGCACATGAGAACTCTGGTACGTTCAGTAGGTAGAGCATCGATTGGCGGAGAACCCCTTCCTAGTTGTTTTAAAGCGTTCTCACAGAACCAGATTGTAATACGTCGTTCAGAAGTTTCAATGTTTGCAGCAGCGCCAGGGGCGGGTAAATCAACACTTGCCCTTGCGCTCGCTCTCAAAACTAATGTACCAACATTGTACATATCAGCAGATACTAACGCTCATACTATGGCTATGCGTTTAGCATCTATGATTTCTGGTAAGAGCCAGAGCGAGGTTGAGCAGAAACTTAATACTGATATTGGTTGGACTAAGGCAGTCCTCCAAAGAGGAAGTCATATAGTCTGGTCGTTTGAATCGTCGCCAACACTTGAAGATATTGTTGAAGAAGTACAAGCATTTGAAGAACTTTGGGGATGCTCTCCATCAATGATTGTGCTTGATAACCTAATGGATGTAGCCACAGATGGTGGCGAAGAGTTCGCATCAATGCGAGCCATAATGAAGGAGTTAAAATATCTTGCGAGAGCGACTAATGCTGCAATTGTTGTGCTTCACCACACTTCGGAGGCAATTCAGGGCAATCCTTGTCAACCACGCTCCGCTATCCAAGGTAAGGTCTCCCAACTCCCTGCTCTCATATGTACGCTCGGAACTGTTGGCACATCGATGGGCGTGGCAACAGTCAAGAATCGTTATGGAAGAGCGGACCAGAACGGAACATTAATGACGTGGTTAGCATTTAATCCAGAGTACATGTACATTGAAGATATACCAGAGAACTCATGACAACTAGAAAATCACATAAAGCCAGAGGGGCAACATATGAAACCGACACCAAAGACTGGTTTCGAGCAAATGGATACGACGCTGAACGACTTGCTCGAACAGGTGCAAAAGATGAGGGAGACGTTGTTATCCGCTCGGACTTCCTTGGTTCAATTGGGATTATCGAATGTAAAGCGCCAGGGTCTGGGAATGCCATCGACCTTAGTGGCTGGACAAGAGAAGCACAACTGGAAGCCACCCATTTCGCCGAGGCGCGTGGCTTGGGAAGAAACGAAATACTCGCAGCAGTACTCATCAAAGCCCGAGGAAAATCAATATCAGATTCATACTTAGTTCTTAGATTAGGAGATGTCTTTGGTGATGACTGATGACCTACCAGATATTGTAGAAGTGTTGAAGCACTATGGTGCCAACATCATACGAGCAAGTGGGCAAGTCAATATCAAGTGTCCGTTCCATAACGACTCCCACGCAAGTGCAAGTTTTAATACAAGAAATAATATCTTTAATTGCTTCGCGTGTGGTATGCAAGGCAATAGCATTCAAATAATTGCTAAACAGGAAAGGTGCGATATACGTGAAGCAAAGTCAATCGCAGAAGGATTTACTGGCAAAAGCAGCATACAAGTACGCGGAGAGTATACATCTGGCGGGAGATTACCTCGAAAGCAGGGGAATAACTCGAGAGGTGGCTCTGGGAGCACGATTAGGCGTAGTCTGGGAGCCTGAGGCAGGGCATGAGCAGTACAAGGGCAGACTATCTATCCCTTACATCACCAAGACAGGCGTAGTTGATTTAAGATTCAGGTCTCTAGACCCAGCAGTTGAACCCAAGTATATGGGTATGACAGGTGCAGAGACCAAGATGTACAACGTAACCGACATCGAGAGAGCGGGTGATTGGATTGGTGTTTGCGAAGGTGAACTCGATACTCTCACTCTTTCAGCCCTTGTTGGGATTCCTTGCGTTGGTGTACCTGGTGCGAATTCGTGGAAGAAACACTACACTAGACTTCTTGCCGACTTTGAGCGAATCTTTGTCTTTGCAGACGGAGACCAACCAGGAAAAGAGTTTGCCACAGGGTTATCTAAAGAACTCCCAGTTACTATCATCTCGATGGAAGACGGCGAGGACGTTAACTCATGCTATGTCAAGTACGGCTCAGATTACATCAAGAAAAAGATAGGACTGAACCAAGACTATGAAGATTGAACCATGCCCTGTATGCGGTACACGTTTTAAAAATATCTTTGAAGCATGCGACCACCTCACAGAAGAAAGCGGTGAAGAGGTCTTCGACCCCGCACTCATCTTGCCCAATGGTTACAAATTGATGGTGGGGTCACTACTTCGACTCCTCTATGACCAAGCACGTGACAGTAAGCAAGTGCGCGAGATAGTTCAGAATACCTACGGAACATTGTTTGCAGCGGAGAATAATCCGAGTGCGATGAGAGAATTCGTAGAAGAAGCGATAGTATCACAGCATATGTACAACGTAGATGAAGAGTTACAACAACTATTAGAGGAGAACAATGAATCTGGCTGAGAATGTAAATGATACCTTATATGAGTTGGGGACGTTACTCATGAGCAAGCACAACGACTACGGTCCCAAGAATATATCCGATAGCCCAGGTGGTCCGCTCAACGGACTACGTGTACGCATGTGGGACAAGTTTGCACGCATTAACAACCTAGTAGACAACAAAGCAACACCACAGCATGAGTCACTCGAAGACTCGTTTAAAGATATGGCTAACTATGCAATCATTGGATTGCTCGTACTGAGAGGACAATGGGATGAAGATATTCGGACCATATAAAGGAAGCAAGGCTAATGGTGGACGACCTATCTACGTTATCAAGCGTAAGAAGAAGGACGGAAGTACCACTACAACGTCAACTAACAAGGCTCGTAAGGACTACGAAGATGCTACTGGAAAGACGTTACCTAGAGATTCAGAAGTAGACCACATGAATAACAAGGGTCGAGCAGGTGACGACCGCATCTCCAACCTTCGCGTAATTAGCAAGAAGAAGAATGTCGGGATTGAAAACAAGCGTCGTGCTAAGAAAACTACTAAGAAGGTAGCGAAAAAGAAGCCATGAAAACTATAGTCTGTGTATCCGATTTGCAAATCCCATACCACGATAAGCGAGCAGTAGAGAATCTATCTAAGTTTATCAAAGCGTACAAGCCAACCGAAGTAGTAAGCGTTGGTGATGAAATGGATATGCAGACCATTAGTAAGTGGTCGAAGGGGACTCCCCTTGAATATGAACGTTCTATCGGACGGGATAGAGACGAAACAACTCGGGTACTCGAGTCTCTCAAGGTCAAGCATATCATTCGGTCAAACCACACGGACCGTTTGTATAACACAGTTATGATGCGAGCACCAGGGTTACTCGGGCTACCTGAGTTGGATTTGCCACAGTTCTTACGCCTACCAGACATCGGTGCTACATATCATGAGAAGCCTTATGAATTAGCACCTAACTGGTTGCTTATGCATGGCGATGAAGGTTCAATGAAGTCAATCGGTGGGCTTACAGCCCTCGGTTTAGCAATGCGTACAGGCAAGTCAGTCGTGTGTGGTCACACGCACCGCATGGGTTTATCACATCATACGCAAGCATATGGTTCGTCTTCTCCTCAAACTGTATGGGGTATGGAAGTTGGAAACCTCATGAAATATAAAGAGGCAAAGTATATTAAGGGTGGATTGTTCACGTGGCAGCAAGGCTTCGGCATGCTCTACGTTGATGGTCGCACAGTAGTGCCAGTAACTATCCCAATCCAACGTGATGGCTCGTTCATTGTAGAAGGTAAGGTGTGGGGTCGATGACACGCGAAGAGTTGCTAGTCAAAATAGATTCAGTCTTTTATGAAGAAGAAGGCGGAACGCAACTAGACCTTGCTGGATTCAATAATCAACATAGGGCTCTCAAAGCAGTAGTCCAACTGTGTCACTTCTTGGAACAAAAAAGTATCTGTTGTGTACCAGTTAAAGAGATTATTCAAACCATTGAGAAGGAGTTAGAGTGAACTGGCAACGTATAGAACCTTGGGACTACATCGTAGTCAATGTTGCTTCTGAGTATCACAAGAAGTACAACATGGTTGAGTTAGAGGACATCAAGCAGTCACTCTACGAGTGGTTCGTTGCACATCCACGTAAGTTAACTGAATGGGAAGCGTTGGGCGAGAAGGATGCTAAGAACTTATTGTATCGTTCATTACGCAACCAAGCCCTAGACTATTGTCAATTGTGGAAAGCCAAGTCAATTGGCTATGAGACATCAGATTTATTTTACTATGAACCAGTAATGATTGAGGCTATGTTGCCAGCAGTATTGCGTGGTGACTTGGCTGATGCACCTAAGTTAAACCTTGGAATGCCAGGACGACCACCAGCACCATCAGAAGGTGGTAACATGATGGCGATGATGGTCGAAGTGCGAGCAGCATACGAGAAACTTAATACAGAAGATAAATTTATTCTATATTATAAGTACATTGACTCCCTGGATTATGGTTCTATTGCTAAGGAACTAGAACTATCTAGTGATGATGCAGCGCGTATGCGCCACAATAGAGCAATCAAGAAACTTATCACTAGACTTGGTGGCTATCGTCCATTCTTAGACAAGGATAACCCTGATGATGGGCGGGATAATGAAGATAACAACAAAGATGATAATAGCGATATAGAGCGCCCCCTCTAGGGCTTCTTTATCCATATTTCTCTCTTTCGTATTCATTATGTTCTTGTATCTCATAGTTATGTGCATCTCTGACGTACTCCAGTAAAGTCCCAGGAGTCACAAGGTATCCTCTCGATGGATTCGGGGGGATGTTGCATGTTATAGGTCGCACCTTATCTCCCCATAGCATTTCTCGGATGCGATAGGTAGGCACAATGATTACTGAATCTTCTAATACATATGCCCAATGAGTAGCCTTGGTGACACGGATACCTGATGGTTCCCATGCTTGTGATACCTGATACCAACACTCTGTCTCGATATAGATGTTGCCTGTCTCGCGCCAGCGCCTATCAGTCTTAACTTCCAGCGTATCAAGAGAGAGCAGGTCGGCGACCTTACTCTCCCCCGCTAGACCATCTCTGAGGTCTAAGTCCCAGTTGCTATCTTTCATCGTCCCTCCAGATACTTGATGAATGCTTTATCCCAATCGTAGTTCTCTAACACGCTGTCGCATGCTTCTACTACAGCGTTGCGTATTGCTTGCAGTTCTTCTTCTGTCATTTATCCTCCTGTCGAATAAAATCCAGTACCATTGAACTTAACTGGCGGTGCGCTATACACTCGACGCATAGGCTCATTGCAATCGTCGCACATTGGTATGATTTCATCTTCTGTCATACCACGCTGTATAGTTACCTTGAATGAATCATTATTACAACTGTACTCATAACTAGCCATTGCGAGCCTGCCAGTATGGAGTTTGTGTTGGCGCAGAACGTTGCTGTCCGTTTAAACGGATACCACGTTCCATGATTGCTAGATAGTTATCTAGATTTCTAGTAATCTCGTATGCAATCCTACGCGCCTCAACCTTACCATAACCGAAACTGACTATGGTATCCTTTATCTTTGCTATACGAGGTGGCTCCTTGTAAGCCATTTCGCTGAACTGTCTCATTAGTACCACCCATTCTTCTCATGGAACGCCCATGCCTTGCATGGCGTAATATACCTGTGCTGAATGTATGACAGACCTCTGTCTATCTGTAGTGTTGGCGGGGTAGTTGGTGATAGACCCAGTAGTTGCGGTATGCCACCAGCGTTCTTACCCATTACCTTGACTGGATTGTATGCATCGTGCTTCCATGCGGATTCCCTACCCCATAGACGACCCAAGCATCCGTACTGTTTACCAGCCCATGCCATGACAGAATCTTTAGCATAAGCCTTGCTATCTAACTCTGTCCATACATGCACCTCACGTTTCGGCGCATCTTTTACTTGTAATACTCCAGTTAGCATGAATAAACCAATCAGTAGTAAAGTAAGTTTCTTCATTCACTTGCCTCCTCCAGATATGGCTTGACGCGCTCATGAAAGTCCATGGCACGACCAAGGTCGGACTGTTTAGCAAAGTCACTACGTACATGACCTAATGCGAGTATTCTCTCGCCAGCAAGTTTACCACCCCAGATACCGAATGGCAAATCTTTTTCACTACTACCTTCTTCCAGACATCTCTGCTTAGATGGACATGTATCGCAGATACGTTTGGCTATGTTGATACGCTTGACAAGTGTATCCAACGCACGCATGCTCGGTCGACCATTAGGGAATTCTGGTTGCCATAGGTCGGGGTTATCATGATTGGTACACTTACCTGTCAACGGCTCAATCTTCAAACCATGCGTCGTGCTGACTGTCTGGGTCATCTTCGTATTCCTCCTCATCTTCATCTAGGTCGTTGCCTTCCATCCATAATGGGTCTTTCATCATGCACCTTCTGTTCCCGTATCAGACATGTCACCGATTGTCGGTATATCTACTCGTATTACGTCGAAGGTAGCCCTATCGACATACGCAGGACCATAGTTATCCATGGCACAGTTCTTGGCTATCTTGATAGCATCGTCTGCTCCGCCCATGCTTGAGTCGAATTCGTACCTATCTCTATGATGTACATCAACTATGTATCTATGCAATTTCTTCATCTCCTTCACCCTCATACTCGTCATTGTCTTCCTCAATGATTTCTACCTTCACCTTATAGATTTCTCCATGATACAGATTGTCTTGCCACTCATAGGTGGCGATAGTCTCTGCCTGTATATCATCTTCTGCCTCGACGCTAAAATAAAAGGTAACTGTTACCTCTGCATCATATTGAGCCGTATCACCTTGCGGTATTGGTTTACTCACTATGCCACCTCTCTTAGTAGTAATCGGACTTGTGCTATTTTTTGACTGTGCTTGTACTCGTATTCTGATTTCATGATACCACTACTAGATGTAAGAACCTCTAGATAGTCGATAAGTACTTCACGAAGTTGCTCTCGCTGTTCTGTTGTCATGGCTTTCCTTTCTCTAGATTTGTTTGTGTCGGAAAAATTTCCTGTCCGTTTGAACGGATAAGATTACTTACCAAAGTCGAACTCCTTATCATAGTACCAAGCGCTGGTGTGCTTGGATGCGCGATACCTATCTTTCTCTGGCGACCAGCATAGGCATGTATCTTGGTGCGTACCTTCGCAGTCATAACATGTCAAGCAGTTCTCGCAGTAGTAAGGATTGGCATCCTCAAAGGCGATAGATAGGCAGGCTTGGCACTCGTACTTCTCGAATATGTCACCAGCACCGCATACTTCTGCTTCCTTCTCGCTGCCTATTGGAGTCCACTTGGTGGAACTTGCCCATGTATACGCTGGCAATGGGACATAAGGCTTGTAGCCATTGTTGGACCACCACATGCCATCGTTATCCCAATGACCTGCATCTTCATTGACGATATAGCATTGCTCCTTAGCGTTAGGGTCAAGAGTGAATACTACAATCTTGCTACCCAGCGACCACTTGGATACCATATTCCATACATGGTCATCATCTAGTGCGGACACACCACCCATAGCGGGTAATGTATCTTCTGCGAATACACGCGTATCGCTACGCTTATCGCCAGCACTAATCTTGATGTCAAGGATACCGTTGTGTGCAAGGTAGGTGTCATAGTTTCCATCGCTAGGCACCTTGAATGGATGGCAGTTATCCTCATTCTTGACACCATGCGTTGCATAGCGTGCGTGGAACATAGCCCAACTGTTAGGGAATTCCTTGCGCACTTCTAGGAATCGCTTGATTACTTTCTTGGCAGACATGCCACGACCTGTGACAATGCCGTTAGGTGTAATGACTGCAAAGCCGAAGCCATGCGGGTTATTACATGATGCACACTCTAAATCTTTCTTCTTAGGTGTGGATGTGGGTGATGCTACGACGAGTAGACACATGCTAGTTGCTCACTTTCTGTCCGTTTAAACGGATGCTATTTACATCCATAAGGCGTTCCATACGCTCTATGAGTACATGATATAGTTCTGGATTGGAATAAATATAGTCGATGAATTTATGAGTAGACATAGCGCCATCGACTAATTGCTTAACGCTAAGGGTGCGTGTGTACTCAACGCTGGCATGCGCTAAGTCTAAATATGATTTGATAGTGTCACCTTTGACTGTACCTCGGAAGATACGCATCTCTAGTGTGTGGGTATTTTGGGTATTGACTGCGGAGTAGCGGTCACTACTTCGATTGTTATCTAACTTGTCCTTGAATGAACGAAACTGGGTGTATTCTCGCAACCCTTGCTCATCTCGCGTACCCATCCACTTCGATTGCATAACATCATCGAACTTAGCCCAACGGCTAGAGGAACGACCTGCAATAGACTCGAAGAAGTGTTGATTGCTATACACAAGGTTAAGGAAGCGGTGCATATGTGGACCACCATTGAACCCTGAACGTGAGATATGTATATGCACACCACACGTTTGAGTATCCCATGACTTGACGGCAAACTCGGTACGCAAGCCTTCTAGTACAGACCATAGTTCATGCGCCTCATTATGATAGAAGTCATGAGTCATAGGATGTGTGACTATCTCGAAGCCACAATTAAGTGAGCCGTCATGCTTAAGGTATGCAAGTTCTAGTGGTTCTAGTTGAGAAGCATACTCTGATGACTCACCATACCTACGTGGAGACTCGACCTCTACTTCTATACCAAAGTATAGACGTGCATCCCTGTCGGTGCTATGGAAGATAGGGTCTGGTCGGTATGAGTAATCGTGAATGACACGCGTACCACATTCCGTACAGCCATCTGCATAGTAATTGTCACATTCATCGCAGAAGGCAGCATAGTTATCTGCGCATCCTTGACACCAATAACTGCCTCGGTCCGTAACCCACGCCGATGATTCAGTACTCCATTCTTCGCAATGGTCGCACCAATGGGCTGCATACTCTGTACAGTCACGACACCATCTATCGTTACCATCTACAGTATACATATCGTCATCATTTGCAAATACATCTTCGCAACGCTCGCAAATGGTGACGCAATCATGGCAGATTATGAGATTTCCGTAACTAGACTCGAAAGGCTCGCTATCTGTTAGGTCGGTGCCACAATTGTTGCATTCAACAAGTGTAACACCATCATCTATGTCCATAACACATTCCAATCTATCCGTTTAAACGGATAACATATTAGACACACCTTGTGCCTAAGTAGAACTATTCTATACCGAAACTTGATATTTGTCAAGCACCGCATCCGCTATTTTACTAGAGGTTTCATCAGCAAGTTTGGCGAGGTTGGCATAGCCTTGCTTCACCATTCTATCTCGTTCAGCGCGTAGAGCCTGTCGGACTATATTAAGTTC
>Ga0247723_1002226_pt1 | contig 10542 bp, 7 predicted proteins | sample MSEWelMarce5H_FC_FD_189079 | JGI IMG/M metagenome (GOLD analysis project Ga0247723, IMG submission 189079) | Subsurface sediment microbial communities from gas well in West Virginia, United States - MSEEL Well Study Marcellus 5H_FC | ecosystem: Environmental > Terrestrial > Deep subsurface > Rock...
GTTGGAAGTGTTCTTACAGGGATAATGACAGAACGTTCAGTCGAATTTGAAGACAATTTGAACGCAGTAAATAGGGGTGGAATAACTACTGGTCGTCGCGGCTCACTTGAAGGCGTAGGTGCTGACTTTATTTCAAAAATGAAACCACTTAGTCAAAAAGCGGCTTCTGGTAACGTGACAAAAACGGGTGAACAAGTTCAAGACTATACAAATAGCTTATTAAACCCCGTGCAACTTATAACAAGACCACTTAGCGCCTTAATACCAGACATATTGGATGTTGGAAGCCTGATAGCGAAGATACCAGGAGTTGGGACATTAAATAAAATTCCTGGTGTGGGGTTCGCAAAAGGCCTTATGGGCATGGATGTTAAAACAGCAAAAACATCAAGAAACGAAGATTTTTTACAAGACCTATTTGATAATCAAGCCAAGTATGGCATGAAGATGACGGAAGACGAACTAAAAAAGGCTCTTAAAGACCCTGAAAGCTCCGTAAAAGAATTTGTAAAGCAAATTGAAGAACGCGGTGAAGCCTTCAAGATGATGGACGATGTTAACAAGACTCGACTTGACACACTTTCCAAAATGAGCGGGAAGACAAAACCAGAACTCGAAGCCCTAGCTAAAAGTCTTGGTGTAAACCTTTATGACGCAACAATAAAATTTGATGACCTGGTAACAAAGTTAAAAATAAATATGCTCCGCTCCGCCGACGAGATGAAGGCAGCACAAACTAATGCGCTACTTGACTCAACAAGCTTGTTCGATGAAGCAATAAAGCAAATTGACGCAACATACGCAATTGACTCTAAATCAAGAACTCTTAAAGACCAATTTGATGCTGGAAGCCTAACTGACAAGAATCTTCTTGAGTACATGAAGACACTGCCTGCTGACCTTGCAGCTGCATACGGTGGAGACCCAGTAAAAGCATTCTATGAGCTTCGAAGGTCAGTTGGCTCGGAAAAAGGCACGCAGTTCCAGACTGGCGGTGCGCTTGAGGGAATGGCAGCAACATTCCTAAACAATCCAGTTTTCCAAAAGTACATGAAACAATCCGAGGACGCAATGCTCGGAGAAGCAGCGACTCAGGTTGGCGCAGTTGTGAATACTGGTGACAGAATGGTTGACCCTGCATTAATAAAACAAAAGCTTGCCAGCATGGACCCAGCTGCACAAGAAGCGTTTATGTCAAAAATATCTGCTTACGAGACAACAATGAGCTTGCCTGGAACTGATGCGGCAACGCGAATGGCAAAACAACAAGGGACAGAAGCTCTATTGGCTGAACTTGGAATATCGCCATCACAATTAGAAAAGATTCCAAAAGAGAATCTAGATGCAGCAACAAAAATGGATGAAGCAAGCACCGCATTCAAAGACGCTGTTCAGCAGTATGTTGATAACACCGCAAAGTTCTTTGGACCTGATTCAGAAAAGCCAGAGTGGTGGTCGAAGGAAGCAATGAGCGAGATTATGAAAGGCGGTGACACGTCTTCCCCACGAGGTAAGGGAATAGGAGATACAACATCTTCTCGCCTTGCCCAAACCATGAGTCGCCATGCTGCCATGAATAGCCAGTTGACAGGAACCAGAACAATCACATCAGCGTATAGAACATTTGGTCTTGGCTCTCCAAGTTCGGACCATGCGACCGGAAGGGCGTATGACCTTACTGGACAGAACCTTGGTGCATACTCCAAGCTGGTACACGCAAATGGCGGTTTTGCAGAATTCCATGGCAACAACGCAAATAGACACCTTCATGTTGTCCCTGGTCCTGGCGCTATGGGTGATACAACGGTTCCTTCATTTGGAAGAATGCCACAATCAATGCCTGGGCAGAGCGGTTCAAGCACCACGAATAACATAACTGTTAATGGAGCTCCTGGTCAATCCCCTGAAGCAATCGCTGCTGCAGTAATTCAAAAGATTGAAGCACGTGAAAGAAATATTAGGGAGCGCAGATAATGACAACCGGAGACACAGTTGGGCCTTACTATACAGGCTCTATTCACTATAGAACGATAAGAAGGCTCAGCTACTCAGACGCTAACAGCAAATATCAGGGTTACAAGATTTGGGGCTTATTTAAGGTTATAAATTCTCTTTTGGCAAAACCAGATGAACCACTTGGTGCTGGATGGCTGCGTTTAAATAATAAAGAATATTGGAATCCGCACCAGTTCTATGTAAAGCATGTTCAAGAGTATTTTACTGGTGACGAATATATAACTCAAGTATTTGGTGAACGACCTGTTGGCCCAAACCTAAATGACCCAAGTGGAATCGATATTTCAAAACTTGGAACGACAAATGGACAAAGCAAAGCAGCCTATAGCTTTGCCGACAACGGAACTTCAAGGTTATGGCAGTCATCCATATATAGAGCTACATTTCAATACGTTCAATGGGAAGAATTGAAAAAAACATCTCAGACATCAAGCGCAAAAGGCGACAACCCATACGGAGGAACAACCGTTCAAGTATGGGTAAAAGTTACAGGAACTGGCACGACTGTAGAAAATGGTTTAACTTACTGGTATCACCCACTGTTCCAAAAGTTCTTTTTAATCCCATCCAGTGTTGACTATCTTATTGGAGCTGTTGGAAATACAACAACAGATTCACTACGAGAAGGGAAGATACTAGCCTTAATTGCCCAAGGTAACACAAGAGCACAGGCAATAGCGCTTATCGATTCTCCTCCATCTTCTACAGGAGCTGCTGGAGGCGCTGGTGGTGCTGGTGGCGCTGGAGGTACTGGTAAAAATGCTGGAGGCAATGGCGGTTCAGCTGCTGGCGGAAATCAAAACGGAAGTCAATCAGAACAGGCAACTGCACCAAAAGCCGCAATAAAAGCAACTGTGCGTGTTAGGGGCAACTTTGGATTTGTTGCTCCAGGCGAGCCAGAGGGCGGAGAGCCTCAAATGGTTCAGTACTACAAATCTGGTGACAGCCAATTGCAAACAACAGCAAGACATTATTTTCTGCCAAAACCGAATCAGGTTAATTATCAGAACCTAGGTTCGGAATGGACAGAAATTGAAAGAGTTGGACGAATCCCATTAGTTGACTGGAAAAATTACAGGCTAATGAAAGTTTCGTTTCAGTTCTTGGTAATACCAGATAATACGTATAGAACTGGTGCCTTCGGAGAAACAGCTGATGATGGAATAACATTCTCCATTGACGAAAAACTTGAAAATCTTAGGAACATGGCAGCACGGCCATACCCAGTAATTCTGTACGGTTTTGACGACTTGCTTATAAATGCAAATCCATTTTCAATGTCAACCGGTTCTGGCGTTCAATTTGTAATAAGTGAATTGACAATATCTTCATTAATAAGAACATCAACAGGCTCCATAAATAGAGCGACATGCGATATAACTCTTCAAGAGGTGCCAATTGAATACATTAATATTATCTCGCTACCAAAGCTTGTTCCTGGACAGATAGTTCCGCCAAGACCACCAACAATAAACCCACCAGAATTCGGTGAGCGAGACGCATTTACTGGAAGAATCAAGAATTATCCTGGCAATACATTCTCGACACAAGGCCAGTAGAGAATAGAAATGGCTAATTTTCAGTACGTCAGTCCAGATATTGGGGCTTATTCTGGCAATGTCCCAAACTCTGCTGGAAAAATTTCAATTGGTTCATTGTCCGATGGAGTGATGACGAATATAGACCATTCAATTATTTCTGTAAATGTTGATTACTCAATGAATGAAGCATCGCAGCTCAGCTTTGATGTTATCGAGACAATGAATACTGACTATTCAAAAATTGCTGCTGCAGAAAAAACATATCCAAGAGTGCTTGAGTTTGCACAAAATAACTATTTTCAAATTGGTAGAGATGTAATTTATGAAACAACTACCCTAAATGAGATAAGCAATACAAATAACTCTGGGACTAACTTAATAAAACAAAAACAACTTTTTGAAATTGCTTCAGTAACATTCACTCAGGGGCCAGGTGGAAGTCCAACTTGGCAGGTAAAGTGCTTTACAAAAGCAATACAGCAAATGAAGAGAGACAGAAAACCGGGGACGGTGAAAGGCACCGGAAGCGCGTTTGTAAAAAATGCAGCGCTAAAGTATGGGCTTAAATATTTTGGTGAGGAAACTTCTAAAAAACAGACTGTAACAAAAGCATCTGGAGATAAGCAGGCTGATTCATTGTGGGATGTTCTCACAAGGCTTGCTCAGGATGCAAAATTTGTGCTTTATGAAGTTGACGGATTTTTGGTGTTTTGTTCAGAGAAGTATCTACTTCATAAGTGGGGCATAGATAGCGGAGATACTGTAAGAATTTGGAATAAAAAAGAAAAGAAGTTTAAAACAAAGGGAACAAAATATATACCCCTTCAGTACCCTGCTGTCGGCAAAGGAACTCCAGGATATTTCTTTGCCATGTCTTACCCAACCATAAACGTATCTACAAATGACCCACGTTATGGAGATGGCTCCATAACTGTCGATAGACAGAATGGAACACAAATAAGGCCTGGAATGACTGCATTTGTTGGGGATGTCCCAAGCCTTAATGGGTACTACCTGATTGACTCGGTTAGCTTTACAGATAGAACACCAGACCCAGTGACTGTGAATTTTAGAAAGCCAACACTTGAGCCAAAAGAAGAAAAGGAACTTCCAGTTGGAGTTAGGTTTTTGCAAACTGATGCAGAAAGACCAATACCAACACGTGTAGCTCCAAGCGCCGTACCATATCCTCCAAATGGCGCCTACTTTCCTCTTCCGACACAAGCAACAGAGTACGATTTTGCTTCTGTATATCCGCGAATGAAGAGCGGTCTGGTATCAATAGGTAATATCCCTCTTTACTCACGACCAGTGCTTACTGTCAATGGTGAGCCAAAAACTACATTCTCAATCACGATATTTCAAAAACCAGATTTAACAATTAATTACAATGGCTGGAAGCCTGGAAATACTGCCGTACTAATAACACCAATATGGACTGTTGGTGGTTTTGCTGTAGAACTAACAGAGGCAGAAGCAATTGCTAAATATCTTTCTGATGGATTATTTTTAGCAAAACTTGACAGCCCTGCAAATGCATCAAAATATGCAGACTTTATTCATAGGCAGCAAGTGGAGATACTGCGAGTCAGATTTCCAGAAATCGATTTTTACAACGGTGGCGTTTATCCAAACACGGCTGGCTTGACATGAAAAATTCAAAACTCATGAATCTTCATTCATTTATGCTCTTTAATGTAAACTTTACGTGTCAAACTCAAAAAATTAAGGTTTAATATGGTTTCCCCAAATATAGTAAACAGAGAAAAAGGCTCATCTCACCCGCTGAAGCCTGGACAGTTCTATAAAGGAACAGTTGAGTATGTTGACGCATCCGGTCAAGTGTCTGTGAATGTAAAGGCACTTGGTGCAACATTTGGACCAGTTACACCAGTTGGTGTTACAACGCTGAACAAGCTTTCAAAAAATGATGTTGTAACGTGCACATTCACGGATGAGTTTTTTACTGAATTAGTGGTTTTTGGTTCTTCAAAAATTAAAGCTGATGTTTTTGCCTCTAAAACCGTTGTTGAAAGCCTCGTAGCAACAATAACAAGTCTTCAGAATCAAATCGTTTCATTGAATCAACGTGTGACCGCATTGGAGAACGCATAATGGATATGATGAAGTTCCCTATAAAGTTTGACAGAACTGGTCTGCAAAAACATAGAGACGGAAGCGAGGAATACTACGCCCAGCTTCTTACAATATCGATTCTGACAGAGCCGCGAACACATGTTTTTTCTCCACGTTTTGGCGTTCTTGACCCATCATTCCGCGGGATAGATAAAGGCGTATTTGTTCTTAATGCAGCACGGTTTGTCCCAGAAGTACAAATAACAAATCTAAACACAAACATAAATACAAATGGGAATGAAATGAAAGTTGAATTTTCATTTAGGGTAAAAGGCGAGGTTCAGTAATGGCCGCAGATTTTTCTAAATATATCAACCTGAGCATATTTGATGCTGAACCAGGTGATATTTATTTTGATGCAATAGAAATTGCGCGACTAACTCTACCTGAGTTTAATCTTCGCGTTGGCACTCCAGAGGATGCGATATTCCAAGCTGCTGCATATATAAGCTCTTTGAATATTGCGTCAATAAACAGACTTCCAGACAGATTGATGGAAGGAATAATGAATATCCTTGGGTATTCAAAGCAGCAGGCTGTTGCGGCAGAAGTGGATGTAACAATCACGCTTGATTCATATTCAGGTGGAACAATCCCAGCAGGAACCATATTTAGCTATGAAACGCTATTTGAAGACGAAGTAACAGAATTTGGTTTTCAGACTGTTGAAACAGTTGTCATAGAGGGAATCGAGAATCCTGGTGAAGAAGATGACTTGCCGAGCGCCTCTGTAACCGTATCTTGCCTCACACCTGGAGTCATCCCACCAATAACAACTCCAGGCACAGAATTGAGTGTAATAAGTGCTGGAACAAATATTCTCTCAGTAATTACCTCCGCAAACTTTGCCAATGGCATAAATGCCGACGAGGATTCGGATTACTTGTCTAAATCATCGACATATCTGCGGTCTCTTAGCTCTGCTATAAATAAATCGTCTCAGCTTGACTCTTATATTCTATCCAGCTATCCAGATGTCGTCAGCAGAGTTAAGTCGTACGACCTGACCGACGGATACCCAGAGCTTGGTGATATTACCTTTTCAAGAACAGCAAACATCGTAACAACATTCTTGAATTCAAACCTGGCAACTGTTGAGACAGATGAAAATCATCTATTTGTGGTCGGAGACGTTGTAGCGCTAGAAAACTGTGGAGCTTCGTTTAATGGCGACAGAACAATAACCGCAACATCAGACACTACATTTTCTTTTGTTAGCGTAAATACGAACTCTGGAAGTACCTCGATAACTGGAACAGCATCTGCTGGAATCGAGGACCCAGGAAATGTTGCTATATTTACATATGGACTTAATACATTTTTGACATCAACTGAAAAAGAAACGATACTGCTTGACATAGCAGATAGGTCTGTTGCTGGTCTTTCTTTTAATATTCTTGATGCAAATCTATTGACAATGGAGCTTGTTGCATCAATAGTCCTTGACCCTGCATTTGTGCAAGAAACTCTGCAAGAAAATATTGAAAACAATATAATTTCATATTTATCTCCAGCTGAATTTCCATACACAGATGACAGAGTTAGAAAAACTCGTCTTATATCCCTGATTAGCAATATACCTGGTGTTGTTTATGTTGAGTCATTGTCAATCACTGGTACTAATGATGGATGGCTACCGCAATTTGGAGATGACATTCTATTCTTGAACAAAGGCTCATTACCACTTATCTCGGCAGAAGACATAACAATAACCTATACATTGGCTCCGGAATGACATGGCAACTACGGTAAATCTACTTTCAGCTAATAGTGCTTTACTTCGGTCAACTTCCGCAAGTATTAATATCCCTATTTCATCTTCTGGGACTGATTGGGATTCTACAAATAGCACGCTGAGCGTTATACCAACTGAGTTCATAACAAACTTGCGTTATGTTTTGCGTGTAGCACCTTCTGGCTCTGGTGACGTAACAATAATTCTTGACCAACAGCTTTTGAGGCTTGCTGAAAATGGAAAGACATTATCCTTTAATGCAAAATTAAAGCCATCATTGGAGTGCACGATAACGTCGCAGCTTGTTGTGGACGGAGAGACAGCTCTCGACCCAAATCAGCAAACTCTGCCAGGCGGCCTTTATGGTGCAATTCAATCCAATACCGTTGTTGTTCCAGATGATGATGAAGTTCACACTGTTTCTGCATCAATAACTGTTTCTGGCCATGGTGGCGGAAACATATATCTTACATACCCAAACTTAATTGATGATAGAGCTTTTTACAACAATCAATTTATACCTTTGGCACGAAACTTTATGCCAGATTTCTACTGGGAAATTGACAGCCTAGAACAATACCCTACCGCTCCATTCCACAGACTGATGGACATACTTACGTCAGCAGCTAACGAGGTGATGACCGAGTATAAGGAGGTATATCCATTTGAGCGCGATGAGATAACAAATACGGTAGAAATTGCAGAACCTGAAGTAAATAGTGCATTAGTAAACCCTGCATTTGTAAAAGATAAATACATCAACTGGCTTTCACAATTTACAGGTTCTACAGTTCGAAAAAATATATCAGAAGCAGATGGTTCACGATTCTTCACAAATTATGCAGAAGAAAGAGAATTTATAGAATGGCAGTTGCTTACTTCGTATTACGGTCGTGGAGCTGGGACAAGAGGTGCGTTATTAAATTCGGCTAGACAAGTTCTTATTCGCACAAAAGATGATACTGATTCAACCAAGAGCGTTTCGATAACACCAAACTACAATGGAGATACGTGGAGCTTTCTTGTAAGAACTCTGGAGAACGAAACCCCAGATGCCTCGGCAGGAGAGTCGAGCCACCTAGTCCTTGCCGCTATGGAGCCAGCAAGACCAATGGGCTACAAGATTTACCACGAAACAATTGCGGAGTTCTACTTAACCCTTGACGACATATCGTATGGAAGACTTTCAGAAGTTCGACTTGGTGACGTTGTTGCCCCTACCGACGCCCCAGACAGCGTTACGGTGAGCTCTGTTACGTCAAACTCCGTAACACTGACATTCTTGCCACTTTCCGTACCTGGCGGCGGAGACGGCGGTGGAATCATATCTAACTACCAGTATGCACTGTCAACAAATGGGACAACTTATGGTTCCTACACAGCATTGTCTCCAGTAAAAGGAAGTCCACCAATAACAATAACTGGACTAACTAGCTCAACTAACTACTGGGTGAAACTCAAGGCTGTAAACGAAGCTGGCGTTAGTGCGGTTGAATCAACGGCGGTTACGTTCACTACTTCTGCATAATTAATAATGATAAACTTTGAACTCAATAATAAGGAGAATTAAAAATGGCTGGCTCAGGAATTAGAGTTTTTGCCGCTGGCGAAATCCTCACCGCAGCGCAAGTTAATGGTTACCTCATGGACCAGACGGTCACCCGTTTTGCTGACGCAGCAACGCGTGATGCTGCTTTTGGCGGTGCGGGCCAGCCGGTTTTGACAGAGGGCCGCCTTTGCTACCTCGACGATGTCAATGTGATTCAATTTTATGACGGCTCTTCGTGGCAGGACTCTGGTCAGTTCACGGTTGCCGACGGAGCAATAACTACGGCAAAGCTTGCCAATAACTCAGTAACTTCCGACAAGATTGCCCCAGGAACAGTAATAGCAGCTGACATTGCTGCGGGCTCAATAACAAATACCGAGATTAATGCGTCTGCAGCTATTGCCGACACGAAGCTGGCAACAATTTCGACTGCGGGAAAAGTGTCAAATTCCGCCACCACGGCAACAGACGCAAACACTGGTTCAGCAATTATTGCTCGTGACTCAAGTGGAAACTTTTCGGCAGGAACAGCAAATCTATCAAGTGCATCCGTGTCTGGTCGATTTGATGGAACATCAATTAGGGAAGTTGTCTTAGATGCTTCTGTTTCAGCAAGCGTCGTAACAGCAGACTATTCGACTGGAGACATCTTCTATGTTGGAACAGCTCCATCTAGCAATTTCACTGTCAACTTGACCAATGCCCCAACCGACAATGGCAAAGCAATTACTGTTGTTATTTTCGTAACACAGGGTGCAACTGGCTATATACCGAATGCTGTCCAAGTTGCCGGTTCTGCTCAAACAATTAAATGGGCGAACGGCGCGGCACCAACTCCAACTTCTTCTGCTGGAAAAATTGATATTTTTTCATTTACATTTGTACGCCGAAGCTCTGCGTGGACGGTATTTGGCAGTTCAAACCTAGGTTACTAATATGCCCTTTCTGGCTTCCGTTTCAGCACGACAGGGTGGTGTGGTTCTTGCTAACGCATCAAAGCCAGGTGCACCTACTTCTGTTACGGCGAGCCTTCCGAGTACATATGGAAATACAACAGCTTCAGTATCATGGACGGCACCAGTATTTTTGGGTAGCCCTCCGCTTAACGACTATGTAATCCAGTATTCAAGCGACAGCGGTTCCAGCTGGACCACATTCTCTGATGGTGTTTCGACTGGAACATCAGTTACCGTGACTGGTTTGACCAATGGAACAGCATATGTATTCAGGGTTGCGGCTAAGAACGCTGCCTTAACTGGCGACTACTCATCTACATCTAACTCTGTTACGCCTCTATTCGGCAAGATTCCAACACCAATCATTGGAGATATTGCGGAAACCACAAGCATAATCCCTTGGTGCTTTGACGACACTTACTACAACAATTACCTTCCAGTCCAAAGTGGCGGTACGTACAACTACGTTTACTTTAACTTTAATGTCGATGCTCCAAATGACCAAAACGGTATCTGTCATGGGTGGACTGGTCTTGGGGAAAATGTATACAGAGAGACATACCTAAAAGTTACAAAGACGGGTTGGGCTGATTCAGACGCCATATTTAT